>ERZ887849.1823-NODE-1823-length-18626-cov-13.756394_pt1 | contig 18626 bp, 25 predicted proteins | sample MGYA00521267_ERZ887849 | MGnify/ENA primary metagenome ERZ887849 (study PRJEB32303, sample SAMEA104408601) | aquatic metagenome | biome: Brackish water; feature: Pelagic; material: water | place: Baltic Sea | collected 2014-06-06T16:11:00 | depth 2,863 m ... | reverse complement strand
GTGTATTAACAAATCACACTCCTTTAATTACAGGATTAGATATTGGTGTAATGCTAGTGCGTACAGGCTCTGAATGGGTTTCTATGGCATTAATGGGTGGTTTTGCTTTAATTAAAGATAATAAAATCACTATCCTAGTCAATGAAGCTGAATTAGGTTCAAAAATTGACCCTGAAAAAGCAGAAGCTGATTATTTAGCGGCAAAAGAAGCCCTAGAAAAAGCAGATGGACGTAAAGCGAAAATTGAAACAAATCTAGCTTTCAAACGAGCACGTGCACGTTTCCAAGTAAACAGCCGAGCTTAATAGAACAAGGGTTGTTTTCTTTTGAAGAAACAACCCTTGTTCTATTAAGTCAATCTTTCTTTTGTAGTTGACCTTGTAAAGACATAATGCTACTATAAATAGTAATATAAGCCTTTGTGGTGGAATGGTAGACACTCATGACTTAAAATCATGTGCGGTAATCGCGTACCGGTTCAAGTCCGGTCAGAGGTAATAAAAAAATAGAGTCAATCAAAAACACTAAATAGAATCATAAACACGCCCTGTAGGGATCGAACCCACGACATCAGGTTTTGGAGACCTGCGTTCTACCAACTGAACTAAGGACGCTATTAAAGATGCACACACTGTAAGATACGTAAAGCATCTTACTAGAGAAGAAAGCCATTATACCCCCAAGGGGATTCGAACCCCTGTTACCTCCGTGAAAGGGAGATGTCCTAGGCCTCTAGACGATGGGGGCTTTCAATACAGAGAAAGAGTGCGCACAATAAAAGCAATGGAGCGGATGATGGGATTCGAACCCACGACATCAACCTTGGCAAGGTTGCGCTCTACCACTGAGCTACATCCGCGGTACTCATTGCACACTTTTAGTATAAAAGAAGTTGGGCATTCTGTCTAGTTTTTTTTAGAAACAACCTAAAAAAAAACTAGACAGTTTTTTAGTAACGGTTATTACGTGCTACTTGATCTACTAAACCATATTCTTTAGCTTCCCAAGCAGACATAAATCGATCTCGATCCATATCGCGAGCAATAGTTGATAGAGTTTGACCTGTTCTTTCGGAATAAATCTGCCCTACCTGTCTTCGAATACGCATGACTTCCTCTGCTTCGGCTGTAACTTCTGATGCTTGACCTTGGCTTCCGCCTTGAGGTTGGTGAAGCATAATACGAGAATGAGATAAAGCAATTCGATTTCCTTTATCTCCTCCAGCTAAAACAAAAGATGCCATTGAAGCAGCAATACCAACACAAATGGTAGTTACACCAGCATTGACATGACACATTGCATCATATACAGCAATTCCACATGTTACTGAACCACCAGGGGAATTAATATAAACATATAATCGCTTTGATTCATCTTCAGCACTCAGAAAAAGCATAATACCAACTAATTGGTTTGCTAATTCATCATCTAATTCTGAACCTAAAAATAAAACACGTTCACGATACAAACGGTTATATAAATCAACCCACTGAGGAGTGGGTTCACCAGGAAGACGATAGGCTACTTTGGGTACACCGATTGGCATAATAATGTTATGTTATTAAAAATAGAGAGTTCTTCTGAAAAGAATCGCAAAAAACTTGGTCCGAGAGATTTCCCTTTCTCGCAAAACAAAGGGGTCGACACACGACGAAGTCACGAAACGAAACGTGGTTTTTAGAAAAAATTTCTTTAAAAAACGTTATTTCTAGTATACACGATTCACCATTTCAGAGTAAGCCTGATCCTTAGGAAGTCTATAAAAAATAATTTTTCTTTGAAATAAAAGAATCAAGAAACCTGTCCTAAAATGATGTGTTACAATAGAGATAGCGAAAAAATAAAAAAAACTGAGTCAATGGAAGCATTGACCCCCACAAAAAAGAAAGTCAAAAGTTTTTAATTTTAAAAGGACTCCTATGGGATTACCTTGGTACCGTGTACATACAGTTGTATTAAATGATCCAGGCCGCTTAATTGCAGTTCACTTAATGCACACTGCTCTAGTTTCTGGTTGGGCGGGTTCAATGGCTCTTTACGAACTTGCTATCTTCGATCCTTCAGATCCAGTATTAAACCCGATGTGGCGTCAAGGAATGTTTGTACTTCCTTTCATGACTCGTCTAGGTGTTACGCAATCTTGGGGTGGTTGGAGTATTAGTGGTGAAAGTATTTCAAACGCTGGTGTTTGGAGTTACGAAGGCGTAGCCGCATCACATATCGTTCTTTCTGGTTTACTTTTCCTAGCTGCTATTTGGCACTGGGTATACTGGGATCTAGAATTATTCCGTGACCCACGTACAGGTGACCCTGCATTAGATTTACCAAAGATTTTTGGTATTCACCTATTCTTATCAGGTTTACTATGTTTTGGTTTCGGTGCTTTCCACGTAACAGGTCTTTTTGGCCCTGGTATTTGGGTATCTGATCCTTACGGAATTACAGGAAGTGTGCAACCAGTTGCACCTGCTTGGGGTCCTGAAGGTTTCGACCCTTACAACCCAGGTGGTATTGCATCTCACCATATTGCTGCAGGAATTCTAGGTATTATCGCTGGTTTATTCCACCTTACAGTTCGTCCTCCACAAAGACTATACAAAGGTCTACGTATGGGTAACATTGAAACTGTATTATCTTCAAGTATTGCAGCGGTTTTCTGGTCAGCTTTCGTAGTTGCAGGAACAATGTGGTATGGTTCAGCAGCAACTCCTATTGAACTATTTGGTCCAACTCGTTACCAATGGGATAAAGGATTCTTCGAAGAAGAAACAACACGTCGTGTTCAAAAATCGCTAGCAAGCGGTTCAAGTTTATCAGATGCATGGTCAAAGATCCCTGAAAAACTAGCGTTCTACGACTACATTGGAAACAACCCTGCAAAGGGTGGTCTTTTCCGTACTGGACCGATGGATAACGGTGATGGTATTGCAGCAGGTTGGTTAGGCCACGCTGTTTTCACAGATAAAGAAGGTCGTGAACTTTTTGTTCGTCGTATGCCTACTTTCTTCGAAACATTCCCAGTTCTACTAATCGATAAAGATGGTGTTGTTCGTGCAGACGTTCCATTCCGTCGTGCTGAATCAAAATACAGTATTGAGCAAGTAGGAGTTAAAGTAAGTTTCTACGGTGGTGAGCTAGATGGCGTAAGCTTCAGCGATGCTGCTACAGTTAAAAAATATGCACGACGTGCACAATTAGGTGAGATTTTCGAATTTGACCGTGCAACGTTACAATCAGATGGTGTATTCCGAAGCAGCACACGTGGCTGGTTTACTTTCGGTCACCTTTGTTTTGCATTATTATTCTTCTTTGGCCATATTTGGCATGGTGCACGTACAATTTTCCGTGACGTTTTCGCGGGTATTGACCCAGATCTAGACGAGCAAATTGAATTCGGTGCGTACCTGAAGCTTGGTGATACATCAACTAAGCGTCAAGTCGTTTAAATTTCTTTTGTAATCTAGAATGAAGAAAAGGAAAAGGGTTTGCATAACAAACCCTTTTCCTTTTCAGATGAAGAATTCTGGTTAGCGTAAAATTAACATTTTTTAACTGAACAAAACTTATGGAAGCACTAGTTTACACTTTCTTACTGATTGGAACATTAGGTATTATTTTCTTTGCAATCTTTTTTAGAGAACCTCCTCGTATTGCAAAATAAAACATTTATGTTTGCAAGGATTTTTCCTTAAAAAAAAACTCGATCTTAGCCATGCAAGTCTCTTTTAAGAGACTTGCATGGCTAAGATCGAGTTAATCTTCATGTTCTTCAAAAGGATCACGAAGATCTCTTGAAGGGGGACCAAACCCAACATAAATTGAATACCCGGTAATACTCAGTAATAGACAACCAATAAAGATTGTGGAAAAAAAAGCAGGTGTTTCCATAGTTTTTATCGTTTGATTTTTGTTTCACGTAGGGTGACCCATGTCTATGGGCTTACTCTATGATATTACGGAAAGTAAAAAAAATCCAAATTGATTGAATAAAATTTATGGCAACAACATCAAAACGTAAAGCTGTGTCAGCTTCGGCTTCACAAGGTAAAGTAACGGCTCTAGGAACAGCGCTAAAGCCTCTAAACTCGGAATATGGTAAAGTTGCTCCAGGTTGGGGTACTACTGTAGTTATGGGCGTATTTATGGCTCTTTTTGCACTTTTCCTAGTTATTATTTTACAAATTTACAACTCTTCAGTAATTATTGATGGTGTAGGTATGAGCTGGGCAAGCCTAGGCTAAGTTCTTTTCAATGATTCTAACCTTTTTGGAGGTTAGAATCATTGGGGAGAACTTCTTTTTCGTGTTAAGATCTAAAATAGAGCTTTAGAGATGAAGAAAACCTTTTCTTCTATAAAATTCCTCTCATTTTTAGCTCAAGGTTTTCAGTTTTACTGTTAAAACCTAGTTCATTCACTCCCATGTTTTTCTAAGGATTGAAAAAAAAATAAAATTTAAAATACAATAGGTATCTAATTATGAGTAAAGTATATGATTGGTTTGAAGAACGATTAGAAATTCAATCGATTGCTGATGATATTTCAAGTAAATATGTTCCACCTCATGTAAATATTTTCTACTGTTTAGGTGGTATTACACTAGTTTGTTTCCTAGTGCAAGTAGCAACTGGTTTTGCTATGACATTTTACTACCGACCGACAGTTACAGAAGCGTTTGCTTCAGTACAATACATTATGACAGATGTTAACTTCGGTTGGCTAATCCGTTCAGTTCACCGTTGGTCTGCAAGTATGATGGTATTAATGATGATCCTTCACGTTTGCCGTGTTTACTTAACAGGTGGTTTTAAGAAGCCTCGTGAACTGACTTGGGTTACAGGTGTTGTTCTTGCTTCATTAACAGTATCTTTCGGTGTAACTGGTTACTCACTTCCTTGGGACCAAATTGGTTACTGGGCGGTTAAAATTGTAACTGGTGTTCCAGATGCTGTTCCTGTAATCGGAGACTTCATCGTAGAACTTCTACGTGGTAGTACAAGTGTAGGCCAGGCAACGTTAACACGTTTCTACAGTTTACATACATTTGTTCTTCCTCTATTAACGGCTGTTTTCATGCTTATCCACTTCCTTATGATTCGTAAGCAAGGAATTTCAGGTCCTTTATAAATAAAAAGGGTATAGGAAAGCGTTCGTTTTTGGTTAAAGACGAACGCTTTCCTATATCCTTTTTCACAGAGTTAAAAAACTCTTAAAATAAATTTTACAATATTAAAAAACACTTGTTTCAAGCATTCCAAGAGAACTTTGTAAAGATGGAGAATAGTAAAGAGTTGCTTGTGCTACATCGACTACCGGATTTAAAAATAAACCTATAAACACAGTTCCAAAAACACAAACACCCATTCCTAACTCAGCAGGTCTTTGTGAGAACGAAACAGTAGGATAGTTTTGAATACAAAGTGATTCTTCTTTCATGAACATAATTTTCATTACACGAATGTAATAGTACATCGAAATTACACTTGTAATTAAAGCAATAAGAATAAGTAGGTAGAAGCCTGACTTCCAACCCGCCCAAAAAAGATACAGTTTACCAAAAAAACCAGCTAAAGGTGGAATACCCCCTAGTGAAAGTAAAGATACACTCAGGCAGATAGCCAAAATAGGGTCTTTTTTATACAATCCTGCATAATCTTTAATTTGATCAGTTCCTGTGCGTAAACCAAATAAAATGATGCCGGCAAAAGCACCTAAGTTCATGAAAATATAAATAAGAATGTATGCTAGCATACTTGCATATCCATCTCCATAACCTGTGATTAATCCAATTAATAAGAATCCAGCTTGTCCAATCGAAGAATAACCCAACATTCGTTTTAAACTTGTTTGAGTAATGGCAACACAGTTTCCAATAATCATACTTAATACAGCTAAGAATTCAAACACAAGATGCCATTCTGAAGCTAGAAACGGAAAAACAACCGCTAAAATACGCATAGCTAACGCAAGGCCTGCTGTTTTTGACGCTACCGAAAGAAAAGCGACGACTGGAGTTGGTGATCCTTGGTATACATCTGGAGTCCATTGATGAAAAGGTGCTGCAGAAATTTTAAAAGAAATACCTACAGTAATAAATAATAAAGCTAACCAACAAGAAGAAGAGTGTTCACTCTGGGTAGCTAATAAACTCGAAATGATCGAATTGAATTCTAAATGTCCCCCTGATAATCCATATAACCACGATAGGCCATATAAAAGTAAAGCTGAACTTGCAGCTCCAATCAGTAGATATTTAAGGGCTGCTTCGTTCGAACGTACATCACGTTTCATATACCCAGTAAGTAAATATGAAGATAATCCTAAAGTTTCTAAAGAAACAAAGAGAGTGACTAAATCATTCGCACCAGCTAAAAGCATACCCCCTAAGATTGCTGTAACCAAAAGAACAAGGAACTCAATGAAAGCTGTTCTTGTTTTTTCAATATACTCATAAGAAAGTAAAATGCATAAAAACCCAGATAAAGCAATCAAAAAGCGGAATGCAATTCCTAGCGAATCCCCTTGAAAACTTCCAACAAAACCAATTTGCGGGTTGGACAAAAAGAATTGGGAATCAACATCCGCATTTGTTTTCCATTGAAAAACAAGAATCACTAAACTAGACGCAAGTCCTACAAGAGGAATGGCCTGAACTTGTTTATTTTTTTCAAAAATTAAATCTACGAGTAGTGTAACCAATAATGAAAGGATAATTACCCCTTCGGGAAATATTGTCTCGGCATGTAAAGAAGCAATTAAATCGCGAAAATCCATAAAAAAATTAGCGTGTTAGATAAAAAATTGATTCTCTTTGGATCAATAAGATTCGAATCATAACTTAGAGGTACAAACCTTTTATTGTATAATAACCCACTTCTAAAAAAAATGATAAATGAGATGTCGTTTTTAGTATTGCAAATATTCAGCGAAAAAGCTGGATAAAAAGAGCTCCAGGCCAGCCTTTTGGGGTGACCTGAAACTCAAACTTAATTATTTAATGCTTACAACAGCACCCGCTTCTTCTAGAGTTTTCTTTGTCTCTTCAGCGTCTGCTTTTGATACACCTTCTTTAATCGCTTTTGGTGCCGACTCAATTAAGTCTTTTGCTTCTTTAAGACCTAATGAAGTTAGACCACGTACTGCTTTAATAACAGCAATTCGCTTATCTGAAGCTACTGATTCTAATACAACATCAAACTCCGTTTTTTCTTCCACTTCTGCTGCTCCACCGGCAGCAGGCATAGCCATCATCATACCTCCACCTACAGGTGCAGAAGCATCTACACCAAATGTTTCTTCAATTTGAGAAACTAATTCTGCTGCTTCTAAAAGAGTGATTGACTTAAGCTGTTCAATAATTGCGTCTGTAGTTGCTGACATATGTTTATATATATAAATTTTTTTAATAAAGAGAATCAAAAAGAGAAAAACGTTTGACCAAAAGGTTAACGTTTTGAGTACTGGCCTGCTTTACGAGCTTTCTTTAAACCGTATTTCTTTCTTTCTTTCACAAGTGAATTTCGAGTTAGATAGCCTTCTGCTTTTAATGGATAACGGTTTGATGCTTTCATTTTACAAAGGGCTCTCGCCATCCCTAATTGAATCGCTTCAGCTTGTCCAGTTAGTCCACCGCCAGTACATTTCACCACGGCATTATAACTATCTTCTAAGCCTAATGTTTCCAAAGGCCCTTGAATTGTCCCAATGCTTGCTGGATTGAATTGCATATAGGCTGTACTTTCGTGACCATTAATAATCATTTGTCCAGTACCTCCTGAAATAAGCTCAACTTGAGCTACGGCGGATTTTCGTCGCCCAGTCCCGGTAAATCGTTGCGCTTCGTCTGTTACCATAAAAAAACCTCCTTCCTTGTTTTATGTATAGTTCGAATTCATCACTGAATTCCTGTTTTGTTTTTACTTAGGTAATTCTATACCTAAACGATTTTGTAATGCTTGAGCGACTTCTTCGGCTGATTTTAACCCAAAATTTTTAATTTCTAACAGATTTTGTTGAGAATAGTCCAATAAGTCTGAAACGGTATGAATTTGAGCTCGTTTTAAACAATTATAAGAGCGGACTGAAAGACCCAAATCTTCAATAAGGAGATCATCGGGAGCAAGAGTGTCAACTGACGTATCTTTTCCCAGAGATGATGTTTCCGAATGCGGAAGACTCGAACCAAAGCGCGACAAAGGATCCACTTCTGGTGGTTCTTCGAGTAAAGGAATGAATAATTCCATTAATCGATTCGCCGCTTCGTGAATAGCCTCTTGCGGAGACACGCTTCCATTGGTCCATACTTCAAAAATAATGCGTTCGCGTTTTTCCATTTCGGAACGAGTGACTTCCATATCCTCTACAATATAATTTACTTTTTTTACTGGAACAAATGTAGACTCAACAGGAATCGAATGAAGAGTTTCGTTTTTTAGAATAGGCGAGCTTCCTTGCCCAAATTCAATCGTTAATTCCAGTGGAAAAGACGTACTTTCTGAATAAACAGTCGCTAAATATTGATTGGGGTTCACAAATTGTAACCCGGCAGGTAAAGGAATAGCCTGCACGTTGATGCGACCAGGACCTTGTAATAGAAACGAACATTTTTGAGGTTCCATTTCAGTCATGGGATTCGTTTTTGAAATGACAGCCTCTTTCAAATGAAGTAAAATTTCAAAAACGGATTCTTTAACCCCTGGAAGTGTCGAAAACTCATGTACAATCGAATCTGTATTTACAAATTCAACCGCTGTAATGGCTACCCCAGATAATTCAGAAAGAAGTACTCGGCGCAGTGCATTTCCAACGGTAATCCCTTGGCCTCGACGAAGTGGGCCAAAACGAAACCGACCATAATACAAACATAATTCTTCAATATGAAGATCTAAACATTCAAGTTTCGGTGTAACATTCATAAAAGAATAGTCCTCTATTTTTAAACTACCAAGGTCACAAAAAAACCTTTTTTCCCCCAACTCGGGGGGATAGAAATCCAATAGAGAAAGAAAACCTAGATACGCTTACCTAAGATTGTTTTCTACAAAAAAGTGTTCCAAAAACGTGATTATACACGACGTTTCTTCGGCGGACGACACCCATTATGTGGAACAGGTGTAATATCTCGGATTAACGTAATCCCTAATCCAACGGCTTGAAGCGAACGAATAGCCGTTTCTCGGCCTGAACCTGGTCCAGTCACTACAACTTCTACATGGCGCATTCCTTGCTCCATAGATTGACGTGCTGCATTTTCAGCAGCCGTTTGCGCAGCAAAAGGTGTCCCTTTTCGAGCTCCTTTAAAACCACAAGCACCTGCGGAAGACCAAGAGATTACTTCGCCTTTAATGTCCGTAATAGTGATAATTGTGTTATTAAAAGTCGCTTGAATATGAACTACCCCCTTAGTTACTTTTCTTTTTATTTTTCTCACCATTGCTTTTCTTGGTTGTCTTGCCATTTGTGTATTTTCTCCTTAATTAAAATGAAAAGGGGCGTTATACTTTACGCGAGTAGTACTCAACGACTAGAAGTTCATTAATTTTTAATGAAAGCCAATTACGTTGTACAAGACTCTTGATTTCACCCACTAAGTTCGATGCATTAAAAGTTAAATGCTCTGGTAACTGAACATTTCCTAAAGCTTCAATATGACTTTCAATCATTTTACGTGAACCTTTTCGATCTTTCACCGTAATGACATCTTGCGGTTTACACTGAAAACTTGGAATATCTACTGATTGTTTATTTACGCAAATATGGCCATGATTAACCATTTGTCGTGCAGCTAATACTGTTGGAGCCATTCCTAGGCGGAAAACAATATTATCAAGACGCATCTCTAGTAATTGAAGTAAAATTTCTCCTGAAGAACCTTTACTTTTTCGTGACTTTTTCACGTAGTTAATTAATTGTTTTTCAGAAATTCCATAATTATAGCGCAACTTTTGTTTTTCACGTAAGCGAATACTATATTGTGAAATCTTTTTCATTGCAGCAGATGATCCGTGTTGGCCTGGGGGGTTTTCTTTTCTTGACGTTTTTCTTGTAAGCCCTGGTAATTCACCAAGACGACGGACAATTCGTAATCGAGGTCCACGATATCTAGACATAAATATTTCCTCTTATTTCGTTCTCAATTTCTTTGTTTTGAGGATCGTTCTGTGAAATCCAGACGATCACCTTATTTCTTTACTGTAGCATAAATTAAAAAAGAAAGGAAAAAAAAATGCTATTCTTAGTCACCCAAACTTGTCCTTTTTTGAAACTATTTTTATAATAAAGAACAATAAAGAAAAATAGGTCTATACACAAAAATCCATGATTGCATCTTTTCTACCTTCTATTTTAGTTCCATTAGTAGGCTTAGTATTCCCTGCTATTGCAATGGCTTCGCTTTTCCTTTACATTGAACAGGACCAAATTAGCTAATCCTTCTTTTGCCTAAAACCTTCAAGATTTCTAAGAAAGGATTCTTTAGAAAACTCAAGGAAACTTGAGGGTTTACGAGTTTATTTCAGATTGAGAGTAGAAAAAAAGAGGATTTCTCCTCAAACCTATCTTGCTCTCGAAAAAGCTCAAGGATATACTACTTTTGATTTAGGAAATGGCCCACACGAAGTAAACCGTGATGTTCCATCCAAAAAGACTTTGAAGAGAGGCCATCCAAACAAAAAAACTTTTTTTTACCTTTATTCAGTAGAAAAAAGAGAGTGGTTTTTTGAAAAAGCTAGTATTCGCGTTGAAAAAGGTGGTTTGTTTTTCAACAAACACATCTAAAAAGTTACTACAATAAAGGAGTTTAATATGGCAGGTTCTACAGGAGAACGCCCGTTTTCGGATATTGTAACGAGTATTCGTTACTGGGTTATTCATAGCATTACTATTCCTTCTCTTTTCGTTGCCGGTTGGCTTTTTGTAAGTACAGGTCTTGCGTACGATGTTTTTGGTACGCCTCGTCCAAATGAGTACTTTACAGAAACTCGTCAAGAGATTCCATTAATTACAGATCGTTTCAATGCTTTAGAGCAGCTGGGAACACAATTACCTTAATCGGTAAAGAAAAAGATTTTTTTGAGGTTGTAGGACATGTTCCTACTCCTTGCTTTTTCTAGACTAGAAAAAGTACATTATACAATTCCAGAATATGACTACTAAAAAAACGTTTACGTACCCTATTTTCACATTCCGCTGGTTAGCTGTTCATGCTTTAGCCGTACCTACAGTTTTCTTCTTAGGTTCGATTTCAGCAATGCAATTCATCCAGCGTTAAGTCGTTCGCGAAAAATATCGGCACGAAGAAAACATATTGCCCATTCGGACAACATTTTCCTATTAGATAACGCACATACCCTCTGTATTCGAAAAGGGTAACACATTACTAACGATCCTTGGACATCATTATGACACAACCAAATCCAAACAAACAACAAGTTGAATTAAACCGAACTAGTTTATACTGGGGTTTATTACTTATTTTTGTTCTAGCTGTTTTATTTTCAAGTTATATCTTTAACTAAACCCTTTTTTCCGACCCCTTATTAGGGGCTCGTGTATCCAAAGGACCATTCCCTTTTTTTAGTGAAGAGTGGTGGGTTTTTTTTACTTTTTTAATAAAGGAAGATTGTTCATGTCTAATACTGGAACGAAAGGACGAATCCCACTATGGCTTGTGGGAACAGTTGCAGGCGTTGCTGCGATTGGCTTATTAGCACTGTTTATTTCCGGTTCTTATATCGGTCTAGGTTCATCTCTATAAAACGAGCTCATTTATCTCGCTTACTGTTTAATCAGTACAAAGCGCGAACTTTCGTAAGCTTTATATAAAGCTTACGAAAGTTCGCGCTTCGTCCTTCAAGGGACATAGAGGTTCAATAAAAATTCTTCTTACTAATCACACAAAAAAATAAAATCTACAAAATGAGGCTAGGAAAAAGTAACGACTCTACCTACGAGCGATTGTTTCAATCGAAACAACAAAATAAAACTGGGGCGAAAGGATTCGAACCTCTGAATGACGGGGCCAAAACCCGTTGCCTTACCACTTGGCCACGCCCCAACTACCTATAGATTAACACAGAAGAATTTTAAATTCAAAAGAAATTCTGTTTTCTTACTCGAAACAAGTCAAAGATTCTTCGTTGAATCTTTGACTTGTTTCGAGTAAGAAAACAAAATGTTTATTCAATTAGAAGTTCATTTCAGATAACTGAACTTTCTCGTATTGCTTCTTCTTCAGAACAAGGAACACTTGACCAATAATAGTAAACGCGAAGAATACTAATAAAGCTTGTACACGTGACGGATCTTGAAGTACAATTTCTGTTTCTGATTGACCAAAACCACCCACATTAGGGTTATTCGTTAAAGGCTGATCTGCCTTTAATACCTGACCTTGAGAAACAAGGATTTCAGGACCTGCTGGGATTTTCTCCGTAACTGTTGTACCATCTGCTTTAGCAATAACAATCTCTGTAGATTTCTTAGAACTTTCGATTGATTGTACTGTTCCAGCGACAGAAGTAGTATAAATTGTGTTATTACTCTTTTCACCAGTTGGGTAAACTTGACCACGACCTCGGTTACCACCAACAAAAATTGGATACTTTAAGAAGTATACATCTTTGTTTTTCGCTGGATCAGGAGAAAGAATCGGAAAAACCATTTCACTGTATGTCTTACCTGGAACAGGGCCGACAACAATCATATTCTTTTTATCTTCACTATAAGGTGTAAAGTAAAGGTTGTTTACCTTAGCTTTCAGTTCTTCCGAAATTCTTTCCGGAGGTGCAATTTCAAAGCCTTCTGGAAGAATTAATACAGCACCTACGTTTAAAGGACCTTTTTTACCATTTCCTAATACTTGTTGAACTTGCTGATCGTAAGGAATTTCAACAACTGCTTCGAAAACAGAATCAGGTAAAACAGCTTGAGGAACTTCAATATCCACTGGCTTTTGTGCTAAGTGACAGTTTGCACAAACAATACGACCAGTCGCTTCTCTAGGTGATTCATAACCTTGCTGTGCATAAATTGGGTAAGCTTCTGAAACAGAAGACATTACGCCATTGCTAAATAAGACAAGGAAAGCGGCTACAATAGCACGAAAATGAAATGTTACGTTTTGTTGCATATTCTTTAATAAACTAAATGTTTAATTCTATTATAAACATCTAAATAAGCTTTTGTAGGAAAGATTTTATTTTTTATTCACAAAATGGATATTCCCCAATAAAGCCTAACGAAAAAAAACGATATTTGAAGTCGTTCTTTTCATTTACTGAAGCCCTTCAATGGAAACCTGTAAGAAAGAAGCTAGTTCCGCCGCTTTTCGTTCCAGTTCGCCTAAGCTTAATGGCTCCCCAATTCGCGTCAGTGGAATATCTGGTTTCCCTTTAATTTGAATATAAAGAGCTCTTTTTGGATTAAGCCCGTCTTTGATTTCTACTCGAACCGCTTCAATATCTTTTAAAGCATAAGTGAGTTGAATACGTCGATTTTTCCCTGGAAATCCCCAACGAAAAATACAAAAAGTTCCTTCTTTTTTATTAAATTCATTATAGCCTTCGCCTACACTCCATAGGATAATAAGCCATAAATAAAGACTTAATAAAAAGCCGACAAGGCTATAAAAACACATAACCAATCCTTGTGGAAAAAAATTGATTTCGGTAGCGTTTAAAAAAGGAAGAATATTAAAACCTAGATAACTCGACAAACCAACGATAAAAAAACCAAAAGCTCCTAAAAAAATAATAGAAGCCCACCAATAATTACTTAATCTACGCGACCCTACGACTTGCTCCCTAAAAAGAAAGTTTTCAGTGGAATCAGGAGAAATAGTCATTTTTACTTCCCTCAATATTTTGTTATTTTGTTTCTTTATTGATTTCAAAAAAGGTAAATCAATTACCTTTTTTGAAATAAAGTAGAACACCGAAAGTGCTTTTTTGAACTCCAAAAAGCACTTTCGATTGGATTACTTTTTAATTTCTAGAACAACACCAGCACCTACCGTACGACCACCTTCACGAATGGCAAAACGCATACCTTTTTCAATGGCAATTGGCTGAATTAGCTCAACTTCCATTTTAATGCGGTCTCCAGGCATAACCATTTGTGCTGCTGATCCATCGTCTGCACGGAAAGATTCAATTTTTCCAGTTACATCCGTAGTACGTACATAGAACTGTGGACGGTATCCTTCAAAGAATGGAGTATGTCGACCACCCTCTTCCTTCGTTAAGATATACACTTGCGAATCGAACTTTGTATGAGGAGTAATTGTTCCTGGTTTTGCAATAACCATTCCACGCTCAATATCATCTTTTTGGATACCACGTAATAGGATACCAACGTTATCACCAGCCATTGCTTCGTCTAGGCTCTTTTGGAACATTTCTAAACCTGTAACCGTTGTTTCACGTGTTGTCTCTGCTAGACCTACAAGTTGAACTGTTTCACCTACTTTTACAACACCACGTTCTACACGTCCTGTCGCTACAGTACCACGGCCTGTAATTGAGAAAACATCTTCAACAGCCATTAAGAATGCCTTATCCGTTTCTCGCTCTGGTGTAGGAATGTAAGTATCTACAGCATCCATTAATGTGTAAATTTTGTCTACCCACTCATTTTCACCAGCGGCTAGTTTAGGGTTTTCAGTTAAAGCTTCTAACGCAAGTAAAGCTGAACCAGGACATACTGGAATATCATCACCAGGGAATTCGTAATTACTTAACGTTTCACGAACTTCCATTTCAACTAATTCTAGAAGTTCCTCATCATCAACTTGGTCTTGTTTATTTAAGAAAACAACAATGTTTGGAACACCTACCTGCTTTGCTAAAAGAATGTGTTCTTTTGTTTGTGGCATTGGACCATCTGCACCTGAAACAACAAGAATTGCACCGTCCATCTGTGCTGCACCCGTAATCATGTTTTTAACATAATCTGCGTGTCCAGGACAATCTACGTGTGCATAGTGACGATCTTGTGTTTCGTACTCAACGTGTGCAGTGTTAATTGTAATACCACGAGCTTTTTCTTCAGGTGCCGAATCAATATCAGCATAACCCTTAGCAGTACCCCCTAGTTTTGCAGCTAATGCCATAGTAATAGCTGCTGTTAAGGTTGTTTTTCCGTGGTCTACGTGACCAATAGTACCAATATTTACGTGTGGTTTAACTCGTTCGAATTTTTCGCGTGCCATAGTCGTTATCCTTTGTTTTTTGCGGTTTGATTTTGGTATATTTGTTTTTAAAGACTAGCTGTTAAAAACGGAAATGCGCATAGGCTTTATTGGCTTCTGCCATTCGATGTGTTTCTTCACGTTTACGTGTTGCATTTCCTGTATGATTTGAAGCATCGATAATTTCATTCGCTAATTTAGAAACCATTTCACGACCAGGTCGTTTTCGCGCGGCATCAAGTAACCAGCGTAAAGCTAAAGTAGTTCCGCGTTCTGATTTTACTTCCAGTGGAACTTGGAAAGTAGAACCTCCCACACGTCGAGATTTAACTTCGACTAATGGAGTTACATTAAGAACGGCTTGACGTAAAACCTCTAGAGGATCTTTTTGTGTCGAATCTTCAATTTGCTTCATCGCTTGATATAAAATTCGCTGCGCGACTGTTTTTTTACCTTGCTTAAGAATACGATTAATGAGCATACTCACTAAGCGGCTATGGTAAATAGGATCTGGTGTAATTGTTCGTTTTGGAGGGGTAGCTCGACGTGACATAATAAAAAAAAGTAAAAAATAGTAAAAAAATAACCGTTGCCTTCTTATTCTCGATTTGTGCTAATTCGCTTATTTCTTAGGCTTTTTAGCTCCATATTTTGAACGACTTTGTTGTCGATCTTTCACTGCGGCTGTATCTAGAGAACCGCGCACAATATGGTAACGAACTCCTGGTAAATCTTTCACTCGACCACCGCGAACTAAGACTACCGAATGTTCTTGCAAATTGTGTCCAATTCCAGGAATGTAAGCAGTGACTTCGAAGCCTGAACTTAAACGAACACGGGCTACTTTTCGTAAGGCTGAATTCGGTTTTTTAGGCGTTGTTGTATAAACTCTTGTGCAAACACCACGTCTTTGCGGACATGATTTTAAGGCTGGTGATTTTGTTTTCTTCTCCAGTTTTTGGCGTTGAAAACGGATAAGTTGTTGAATAGTTGGCATATATTTTTTAAGAAAGATGAAAGCCTTTTGTAGTCGGAATTCATTCCAGACGGCAAACAAGACTTCGTTTATTTAGAAAGAACCATATCAAAAATCTTTTTAAACGAAAGTGGATCTAAGACAGCAAGCTGCGCTAGAACTTTACGGTTTAGTAAAATGTTTGAATTTTTTAATCCATAAATAAATTGGTTATAGCTTAATCCGTACGCTCTTGAAGACGCATTAATTCTTCGAATCCATAGTCTTCGGAAATGAATTTTACGTTTACGGCGATCAATGTAAGCATAGCGAAGTGCTTTCATCGTTTGTTGATTTGCAGCACGAAAGATCGTTGAATGAGATCCTTGAAAACCCTTATTTAATTTTAAAATTTTTCTTCGGTGCTTCCTTGCAACAGCACCTCGTTTTACTCGAGTCATTTTTTCTCCTTTATAGGATAAGTAATCGATAAAAGAAACATTCTTTGGTCAAAGAATTCTCCCTGTTTTGCTTTTTACTTGTATAAAACCAAAAAGCAAACACCAAAAGCTCCACATAGGGAACCTTTCCACTATATTACTAAATATCTAAAAAAGCGTCTATTTTTTTAACCATTTGACAATAGACTTTTTCATATGCGATAATAGAAACGAGCAAAAGGGATTGTAGTTCAATTGGTTAGAGCACCGCCCTGTCAAGGCGGAAGTTGCGGGTTCGAGTCCCGTCAGTCCCGCTATCAAAAAATTCCCTTCGAAAAAAAGAAGTAAACCACATCAATCGATTTTTTTTTATTCTTTCTTCTACAAAATAGCTTATTCAGGTTTTTTCAAACGATTATGGGAGAATTTCATTCTCCCATAATCAAACTAATTTCTTATTTATACAGTTCAGTGCCTAGCTTAACAGCAAGTACACCTGTTAGTAGAGAAATAAATAATGCGATAAAAATTTGACTATCCGATAAAGCCATAAGAGTTCCTACCTTTTTTTGAATGGGATGTTGACCATTTTATAAGAGATTTTTGAAAAATCTTTATAAAAAAAATTAAAGATTTCCTTGACGAACCGAAAGTAAAATAATAACTAAGGGTCCTGCAGCCATAATGAAGGCTACCGATGCTAATTGTAAAACTAATTCTAAATTCATTTGATTACCTCATCAAATTAAAAGGGACTTTTCGTATAAACGATTCGAGTTATCTGAAAGCTACAGAAGCTTGCCAAACAAACGCTAAAAGTAAGAAAAGAACAGGAATAATAGGAAGTACATCCACAATGGGATCAAAAGGAGCATATGCTTCAGGTAAACGGCCGAACACTAAACCTGTGTTTAATAAAGCTTCCATCATAATACCAAACCCTCCAATACATTTCTTTAAATAACCATTCAGTTAATCTTTTTGCTGGGTTAACTTTTATAGTCTACTATAGGGTTTAAATAAAAACTATATATTTCTCGATTAAAATCAAAAAAGCCTTCTGTCGGATTCGAACCGACGACCGTCGCATTACAAATACGATGCTCTAGCCCCTGAGCTAAGAAGGCGGTTTATATAATTATGAGTATAGCGCTTGTTTTTGAAAAAAGCAACCCTTTTGCCAGAAAAAGAGTCTTCCCGAAAAAGCCTTTCGATAACTACAATTATGCTACTATAAGGATAGCGGGGTAGAGCAGTCTGGTAGCTCACGGGGCTCATAATCCTGGGGTCGGTGGTTCAAATCCACCCCCCGCCATTTTTTCCATTGGTTTGTTTACCATTTCCGTTTTTTAAGTATTATGTTATTTTAAAGGTAAGAATGTTCTCCTCAGGAAACAAGGGTTCGTGGAACTATACACACCCTATTTTTGGAAATTTAATCCCACACTTTTTATGACTTCATCTAGAAACCGTTTTTCCCCTATTAAACAGGGAGAAATTATTGATTATAAGAATATTGATCTTTTACGTAAATTTATTACGGAACAAGGAAAAATTTTACCACGACGTGTTACACGACTGACTGCAAAACAACAGCGTGCCGTTACAAGATCGATTAAGCAAGCCCGCGTTTTAGGTTCACTACCGTTTGTAAATAAAGAAGGTTAAGTGAAAGGCCCATCTACGAACTTTAGAGATGAAACTCTCTAAAGTTCGTAGATGGGCCTTTCACTTAGAACCATGGGAAAACAAGCGGATCAGGGAAGAATCGGTTAATTTCAATAAGTAGTCCAGCAAGGAAAGTAAAGTATGCTGCGGCTAAAACAGGTGCAGTCGAAAGGTAAGTTAGAAAATTCTTCATGGAGTATTCCTTTAATATAAGTGTTTAAGTAACCATAAATATAGACTACTCTAGTTATACCTGAAAAGAGAGAAGAAATAAATAAACAAATAAAAAAGAATCTTCGAATAGGTTTTTGTGCTCTTAAAAATGCCAGGAGCCAGGTTTGAACTGGCGACACGAGGATTTTCAGTCCTCTGCTCTAC
>ERZ887849.1821-NODE-1821-length-18639-cov-11.933868_pt1 | contig 18639 bp, 14 predicted proteins | sample MGYA00521267_ERZ887849 | MGnify/ENA primary metagenome ERZ887849 (study PRJEB32303, sample SAMEA104408601) | aquatic metagenome | biome: Brackish water; feature: Pelagic; material: water | place: Baltic Sea | collected 2014-06-06T16:11:00 | depth 2,863 m ... | reverse complement strand
GACTTGAACCCCGGACACGCGGATTATGATGGAATGCGGTATAATTTAAACACATAAAAACATATGGTTATAATGGTAATATCATGATGTGCTAATAAATGTGCTTCACCATAACACGCAGAGTGCAGAACCCCCCTGTTGAACACTCACAATGTGCCTCAAAATCTGTGAGGCGTCCAGCAAATCATGTTGCGATAAGTACCTATAAAGTCGCCCTGCCCGCTTCAAGCAAGTTTACTCTGACAAAGCCCTCAACTGGTTTTGTATTACAGTGCCCAATTGATGAAATTAGCTATCAATTTCCATGGAGGTTTAATAATGTCAAAATAAGGTGTACATTTTTTCCTTCTGATATTTATGTTTCAATCACCCGTTCGTATTTTTAGGTGCTTGAAAGCACTAGATAGGTTTCAGGGCTTTTATCATGTCTCTAAACGTAAATGCTTGGATTAGAATGCTATATCTTGGGCTTACGTTCGGTCTATCTTTAACAATTCTAAAAACTATCTTGCAGACAATGAACGACCCAATTTGGATTTTATTTTGTCAGTCAACCTTTTCAAGCATCTTACTACTTGCTTTCGCGCTTTTTTCAAAATCTGATCTGAGTGCTCTTAAATATAATTTTGGGGCATTGGCATTGCTTGCCGCTTTCGGTGTGATAGTCCCAAATATCGCCTTATATGCATCTGCTAAACACATCAGCGTAGGCAGCATGTCTCTATTGTTGGCTCTTATTCCATTTTTTGTTTATATTATAGCTCTTTCAACCAAAATAGAAAAGTTTAATCTCTTGCGAACATTTGGACTGTTACTGGGATTTTGTGCAATGTTTCTATTAGTATTACCAGGGAAAAACTTGGAAATTGGAATTGCTAAATCTTGGTTACTGGTCGGAGTTTTGACCCCGATCTTTATCGCTTCCGCCAATGTCTTCTTATCCAGTGTCCGATTTAAATCTGTTGATCCGATAAGCATTGCGTTAGGAATGAATTCCTTGGCAGCCTTAGTACTTGCTCCAATAGCATTCTTTACTAGCACTTCTCCTCTCATTTTTAAGTCTGGAAATTTGAGTTTAGCAGTGCTGTCCTTAAGTGTAATTACTTCAGTCGGATTTATTGTTTTTGTGAAGCTAATCAAAAACCATGGCCCTGTATTTGCTAGTCAAGTAAATTATCTTGTGACCATTTCTGGAGTGACCTGGGGCTTTATAATATTTTCTGAAAGTCATTCTAGTCAGTTCTGGTTCGCTCTTGTACTCATATTATGCGGCCTGTTTTGTGTACGCCCCAACGGAAAAAAATATGATGTTAGTACTAAAGAGAGTGCTGTCAGATAAATTCACTTGAGGCGGCCGGCGTATTTTCAACCTCGACTGTTAAGCCCATAAGATTCGATTACAACTGGATTCTAATGATTTATCTTATGAATCGAACAGCAGCAGTTTTCGTGGATCAGCTACTGTTATTGATCGGCTGCCTAATAGAACGCTTTAAATGGCTTACATCTTGAGTACGGTAACTCCCTATGGCTCTTAGACAACTCAATTTTAATCAGCTATAAGCGGCTGTTACCAGTCGCATTGCGCAGATAGTTTGTGCGGATAATGACCAAGCGAGCTATGTCACGTAGAAACGCCCAGGTTTCCCCGGGCGTTAGATATCGTTCCTTAGGTTTTATTTAGTCGCAAACCCACTGCATTGTGTGAAAGTTAAACTCAAAGCTTTGCATTGGAACCCAAGTAAAGCCCTGCAGGCATTTGTGAAATGCCTGCTGGCTTTGTTGGGTCAGAACGAACACATCCACCTGATCTTCAACCAATTTACGTTGCAAAGACTTATAGATCTCATTTTGTCGCGCAACGTCCGATATAGTTCGTGCTTCGTCGATCATTCCATCAACTTCATCACTCAAAAGCCACTCCATTGATGCCCACGTTCCAGCTGCACGGCTGTGATACTGAGTGAAAAAGAATGTATCGGGTGAAGGATAGGTCGCACCATAGAAAACTTGGTTAATTGCAGGCGTCGTATTCACATCGGCGGCCAGTTCGGTCATCCTGTTCCACGGCTCAGGTTTCAAGATTGTGTTGAATCCGATGCTATCAAGAATAGATTTCATCAAAAGGCCGATTTCTTCCTCAAATGCCAATCCAGCGACGTACATAATTTCAATGTCTATCGGACCATTTCCAGCATAAGATGAGGCGTTAACATACTCTTTTGCCTTCGCCAAATCAAAGAAAGGTGCTTCTAGGTCATCCGGATAAGCATCGGCAAAAATTGGTGGCATAGGACCAGTCAAAGGAGCACCCGGCAAGATCACATCACGAATTGTGTCATAATCCGTGGCATAGGCGATAGCTTTGCGAATATTGACGTCATCGGTGGGAGCGATTGAGTTGTTAAGCTTAAGATAAAAGTTTGTGGCAGTGGAATATTTATCAACACGATAATCTTCCAAAGCCCCAATACTATTATAGGTTTCTTGAGCTTGCGCATCCGATGACATGGATAATTCACCTGATATTGCCAGCGCTTTGACAGTGGCTTCTTCGTTGGTCACTACAAACCGCACTTCGTCAATGCCAGTATCAGTCCAGCCTAGGTGGTAGCCATCATATGCTTTAATTTTCATGCCTGCGCCACGTTCCCAGTTGTCGAGGTAGAAGGCACCCGCTCCAATCGAATTGTTCGCAATATAGTCCTGGGCCCAAGGGTCTCCATCAGCGGCATTTTCAGCGGCAAGGTCAGAGTTTACAATAAATAGAATTGGGGTTGTTGTCAGAAATGGCGCATAGGTTTTTTCAAGTTGAAATTGCACCGTGCGCGCGTCAATTTCAGTCACAGATCCTTCGCTTAAAACTCCTTCAAACAGATAAGAAGGACCTTCATTGATGGCCAGCAAACGGTTTACAGACCAGACAACATCTTTCGCTTCGATTGGCGAATTATCCTGAAAAGTTGTGCCCTCTTTGAGGGTGAAACTCCAGATCAGGCCGTCCTCTGAAGTAGTCCAGCTTTCGGCCAGAAGCGGCTGAATGGCTCCGGAACCGTCCAGCGTAGTCAACGCCTCGTAAAGGTTCACACCGGCCATGTATTCCGTATAATCGTTGATCTTGGCAGGATCGACTGTGCCAAAGATTTGCACGGTATTGACCGTCACCACATTTTCAGCTGAGGCCATTCCAGCCCCCAAAATTAGTCCGGTTGCGGCCGTGACCCCAAACCCGATTGATCGTAAATTTATCATTTTATTTCCTTCCTTCTAGGTGCTTCGGTTGTTTAGTTTTTCAATAGGTTGATACTCTAATTCATACCCAAAGTAGGCTGGTCCAACGAGTTCGAGTCCATGCTTTGACCGCCATTTCGGATCACAGGGCATTCCATAAACAATCACACGATACCCATAGCCCATAGTTTCGGTCGTAATTGGCTGCCCTGTTTCTAAATCTAGCAAGCAAATTAAGTCGGGCGTGATTGCAAGGGGCTGGCCTTGGCCATCCTCTGCTAGGAGAAATTCGTTTTGGAAATGCAGTTTTATGCTACTGCCCTTATACGCCTCCAACCCCTCGATAGTTGCCTGTCCACGGGCGAAACCGCCTTCGGTCCGCCTGTCAACATCAGTGACCCTACCTTCAAACAGACGCATGCCATTAAGATCATCTGCCAGCCTATCGGCTGGATTACGGTTTGCGGCCTGTTCGGAACTGATGATCCGCCCAATGTTTTTGATCAGAGACAATGAGCCGCGCAGAATCGACTTTTTAGCCTGCGCACCCGTCATAGGGTAAAGCGCGATTAAACCTGCACCGCCCATTTCCACTGTGATGACGCGCGCAAATTTCTCGGTCGACAGGTTGTCAACAGTATTGAGAACAAACGCGTTGCCCTTGTCATCAGCCATTGCCATCGGGCACGCGTGGACATCAAACATGGTCATGGATACCATTTGCAATTCCGGAAAGGCGCGTCCCATGCCGTCACCATCGATGATAGGCAACCCTGTGGTGGCCGCGACAGCGATTGGAATCGTCGAATTCAAACCGCCAGCCTCGATACAAAATACTGCATCAGCTTTGCGCCCCAACACGGATTCAAGAGATCTTAAAGCATTGATTGCCTCATCACCACGCGGTAGTTTTTCTAGCATTACCGTCGGTGCACCCATCATACAGACCGGTACAACAAGTGCGTCATCATCAAGACTTTCGACGTCAAGCACAGAGACAGGCCCATGTTCATCAATAGCCTGTTCCGCCATAAGTCTCCCAATATAGGGATCACCGCCCCCCCCAGTGCCTAAAAAGGCACCACCAATGGCAATATCAGCCATATCTGCACGAGTTATTAATTTGAGCGTGTTCATTACGTATCCTCCATCGGGTTGAAGGTGATTTTGGAGTATCCAAATGCGGTTGGACCCACGACTTTCAGCGCCTCAGCGGATCGCATCAGCGGATGTGCCGGCAAGCCAAGAACTGCTATCCTTTGGCCGTATCGTAGCATTTCAGTGGTGATCGGTAAGCCGGTATCACTGTCCAGAACAACAATCAGATCGGGCGTACAAACCTCGACCAAGTCGTTGCGCCAAAAAACCAAAAATTCATTCTGTAGGTCAATTCGGCCATTATCACCGAGAAAATCACCAAACCCTTCCAGAGCCATGTGTCCTACTGCAAAGCCGCCCTTCAGATGCCGCTGAAGATCAATAATTTTGGCCGTCATTAGCAGCTTGCCTCGCTCTTGTTCGATGACCGTTTGAACAGGATCTGCATTCGTCTCATGCGCCTGTAAAACCGCGCGCCCAAGGTTCAGGGCCTGTGTAATGGTGTTGGGCACTGCTGCACGTTTCACAAAATCTCCGCGCATTGGTTGTGTGGCCAACCCCGCCGCGGCCCCCATTGCAACCACTACAGATCGCGCGATTCGCTCCAACCAAACGTCGTCCGGTGTATTGCGGATTATCACGATATTACCTTTTTCGTCTGCCATGGCTGCGGGGGCTTCGCGGTGGCCGTAGATCGACCAAGTACACATCTGCATTTCGGGAAAAGCGCGTCCCATACCGTCACCATCCACGACAGGAAGCCCGGCCTGAGCTGCAGTCAGCATTGGCTCCATCGAATTGGCGCCACCGATTTCAGCTGAGATTAGAGCGTCAACCTTGACCCCAAGTTCCTTCTCAATAGCCCTGAGAGCACGAAGGCATTCCTCGCCCTCTTCGATCTTCTCCACACCGACCACGGGCGCTCCAATCCCGCCCAGGGATACGACTAGCGCATCATCGGGTAATTCTGCCAAAGGGATCACCGGGATGCGACGCCCTTTTTTCAGCTCTTCGCGGCAGCGCAGCTTGCCGATGTAGGGGTTGCCCCCTCCGCCAGTACCAAGGATCGCAGCACCAATTTCTATAGCATCCAAATCAGCGTCAGTTACTTCTCGCAATACATCAGCCATTCATGTCACCAACAACTTTCAGCCGGATACGGGTCGCATTACCCGGCAGATAGGCCAGTGGCACATCTTCCTGATCCAAAAGTTCAATGCTGTCAGGCCTAGCACCTGCTGCAATTGCTTTCTCTGTTGCTTCTTTAAGGGCTTCAGCCAATGCCTCCTCGCGGGTCTTGCCCGCGAGAGAGAATATCCGGTCAACTTCGCCGGAGATCTGTCCAATAGCTGCACCCACAGCATTAGCGACCGAGAAATATTTGGGCCGGATTACCGGCAATTCGCCCACATGATCGGGCACAAGGATAGAACCGCCCCCGACCGCCAGCACGGGGATCGGGTCTGGCGAGACGCGCATTCGCTCGACCGCGTTTGTAATCATTTCGTTGATGCGTTCGCGCACGGCCTTCAAATAATCAGCCTGCAAATTGGCAATCGCATTCTTGTCACCAAAATCAGCAAGGCCAAGCGCCACTGCAACATCTGATGTTGTGAGAGTTTCACCACCAAAGATCAATGCGTCCGTTGTCAGCTTGTAACCAACTGATTGAGGGCCAATTTTCAGTTTCTCCCCTTCTCCAGAGACGATTGTTCCACCTCCAAGGCCGATAGCAAAAACATCAGGCATCCGAAAGTTGGTGCGCACGCCGCCCACATCGACCGTAGTACTAGCCGATCTTGGGAAACCCTTGACCAATGCCCCTACATCCGTAGTTGTACCGCCCACATCCACTACAATTGCATTGGATTCTCCCGACAAAAACGCCGCACCGCGCATCGAATTCGTGGGGCCAGAAGCAAATGTCAGCACTGGATAAGATTGCACAAATTCGCGGCTCATCAGGGTGCCATCGTTCTGGGTGATGTAATAGGGGCAAGTCAGTCCTACTTTTTCGAGCGCCCGACCAAAGGCATCGACCGTGCGTTCAGAGAGTGCACGCAGCGAAGCGTTCATTATTGCGGCATTTTCTCGTTCAAGAATGCCAAGACGGCCAATTTCGCTTGAGAGGGTAAAGTCAACGCTGGGAAGGCTTTTGGCCATCTGCTCCATCGCCTTGCGTTCCATCTCATCACTGACTGGAGAGAACACAGAGGTAATAGCAACCGTGTTAATGCCCAGCTTACCAATTTCGGCCGCGATTCCGTCCAATTCATCCATATCGAGGGGTGAAATTTCGCGCCCGTCGAATTCATAACCGCCTTTGGCCATCCAATAATGATTACCAACAACCTTACGAATGTCATCGGGCCAGTCGACCATCGGCGGCAGGCACTGAGCCGCTGGCAAGCACAGGCGCACGGCTGCTGTGCGGGCCAGATGTTTGCGCTCGACAACGGCATTGGTGAAATGAGTAGTGCCGATCATGACCGCGGTGACTTTGCCCTTGTTGGCGCCAGCCTCCGCTAGCGCTCTCTCCACTGCGTCGACGACACCAGTCATGACGTCTTCGGTCGTTTGGGATTTCACACCAGATAGGATTTTGTCTCCTTGCATGACAACGGCATCGGTATTCGTGCCGCCCACATCAACTCCAATTCTATACATTTTTATACCTCCAATACGGATGAGCTGGCCAACACCTCATCTCTCTCTTGTTTTTTGATTTTCGGTTTTAGCGCCTCTTCCTCAGCAGAGACCACGGGGATCGCCGACAAAAGTGCACGCGTGTAAGCATGAGCCGGCGCGTCAAATATGTCGGCCACGTTCCCAGTTTCGACCACATTTCCACGCAGCATAACCGCCACGCGATTACAGAAATTGCGCATTAGGCTCAGGTCATGGCTAATGAAAACATAGGTTAGATCAAACTCACGTCGCAAACGATGAAGTAGATCAATCACAGTGGATTGCACCAATACGTCCAGCGCCGATGTGGGTTCATCCAGCACAAGGATCTGGGGGCTAACAGAAATTGCACGTGCAATAGCCACCCTTTGTTTTTGTCCTCCGGATAATTCGTGGGGATACATACCAGAATAGGTTTGTGGTAGATCGACAAGCTCCAGCAATTCGCCAATTCTGGTTTTGATTGCCGCGGAACTATAGCCGGTAAATTTTAGCGGTACGGCTAGTTGATCCGCGATCGATCGCCGCGGGTTCAACGACGATCCAGGGTTTTGATAGACAATCTGAATCCGCTTGCGGAATTCCTGTGTGCCTGCAAAATCACTGATCGGCTGGCCATCGATTTTGATCTGCCCTTCGGTTGGTTTGCTCAGCCCAAGGATCATCTTGGCAATAGTAGTTTTCCCTGATCCACTTTCACCAGCAATGCCAAAAATGTCGCCTTGCTGAATGCAAAGAGACACATCGTTAACGGCACGAAAATTACCAGTTTTACGATTAAATAAACCACCCTTTTTTTCAAAATCTTTGGAAACATGGCTTACTTCGATTGTGGTTGTTGACCCTTCATGTTGAAGCGTTTTTACTTTGGCGCCATAAAGTGGCGGCACAGCTTCCATCAATTTACGCGTATACGCGTGTTTAGGTGCATCAAAGATAGTGTCACGCGTGCCTGTTTCCACTATTCGGCCATGTTCCATCACGTAGACGCGATCAGCCATCTTGCGGACCACGCCTAGATTGTGGGTAATCAACAAAAGTGATAACCTTTCCTCCTCTACAAGGGCGTTGAGAAGAGCTAGAATTTCGTCCTGGGTAGTAACATCAAGCGCGGTGCCGGGCTCATCTGCAATCAAAACTTTCGGTTTATTCAAGAGCGCCATCCCGATTAAAACGCGCTGACGCATGCCGCCTGACAGCATCATCGGATAGCTTTCGAGAACCCGCATGCCATCTGCCAAGCGTACCTTTTGCAAGGTCTCGATCAGATGAGCTTCACGGTCGGCTTTACTGCGCTTTCGGCCTAATCGAATGTCGGAGTAGCGTACAATATCGTCCATCTGGCGTCGAATTGTGAGAACTGGGTTGAAGGAAAGCATCGGGTCTTGGAGCACTATGGAAATACCGGTACCCTTCAAGCGATTGCGATCCTGTGCGTCCAGATCCAAAAGTGACCGGCCGTCATAGTGAATGGTACCACTTTCCACCCGCCCCGGCGGCATTGGTAGGGTTCCTATGATCGTACGCATTGTCACGGTCTTGCCCGACCCTGACTGACCGATCAGCGACACGCGTTCGCCCTCGTCCAAATGCATATTCACGTTGCGCAAAACCTGTCGGGTCTGACCATAGGCTGTGAACCCAACGCTAAGGTCCTTGATATCTAACAGCCGTCTCATAGCTCAACATCCAGCATGTCGCGCAATCCATCACCCAAAAGGTTGAAACCCAAAATGGCATAGAGGATTGCAAGACCTGGCATGACCGCCTGCCACCACATCTCTGGCATGTATTCCGACCCGGTAGCAACCATCGTGCCAAGATCGGGCGTTGGTGGCTGGATTCCAAGGCCGAGGAAAGAAAGCGAAGCACCAAACAGGATCACAAACCCCGCATCAAGTGAAATTTTGACAGCAATGGCTGAAAAACAATTGGGTAATAATTCGTAAAACAGAATATGGGCGTGGCTGGCACCTGCGACGCGTGCAGCTTCGACGTAATCCTCGTTCATTTGGGCCTTAACAATGCGATAGATCAAGCGCGTGTGCCATGTCCACCACAGTAATGTGATGGCGATCATAGCGTTGAACAGATTTGGCGACAGCACAGCGGTGATCGCGAGTGCCATCACCAGTGGTGGTAGAGCCAGCATGACGTCGGTAAACCGCATGATGATAGTCTCAGTCCACCCGCCGAAATATCCTGCCATTAGCCCAAGGACGATGCCAAAGGGCACCGCAACACCCAAGACGCCGACAACCAACATCAAGGACACGCGATAACCGAAAATGACACGGGTTAAAACATCGCGACCTACATTATCTGTACCCATCGGATGATCCCAGCTGGGAGCCACATGCCGGTTGCGAAAATCGACAAATGCCCCGGCACTTTCCGGCGATGGTGCCAGGAGTGGCGCAAAAATGGCTGCTAATGCCACGCTTAAGACAATGAACGCCCCAATCATCGCAAGCGGATTGCGAGAAAATCTATAAAAAGCCATTTGGCGGGATGATAATCCACGCATTGGGGCGTCTGGGTCGTCAAGCAAGCTCATGTTTCTCGCTCCGCACGCAAACGATGCCGGGGATCTAATAACCCTAGCACAAGGTCTATTATCAAATTTGCGACAACAAAGAAGACGCCCGAAACTAGGACCACGCCGATAACTGCATTCAGGTCTTTTTGCATGATTGTGCGAACGCCATAGCTCGCGATACCAGGCCATGAGAATACAAACTCAACGATGAAGGCGTTGCCAATCAGGGACGCGAATTCAAGCCCAAGTATCGTCAGTGGCGCGACAGATGCGACCCGTAACATATAACGGAATGTCACTACTCGTTCAGGAATGCCATAGGCGCGCGTCGCCTCCACAAAATCCCTGCTCGCAACCTCAATCATGGCTGTGCGGGTAATCCGCATCACCTGCCCTATACCTGCTGCTGACAGCGCAATTGCGGGCAACAACAGATGCCGCATGGCGTCTAGCACGACATCAAAACGTCCCTTCAACGCCCCATCAATTAGCAAAAGACCTGTAATGTTAGCATTAAAGTCTATCCCGCCATCCAGCCGCCCAGCGATAGGCAGGAAGCCAAGGTAATGTGCAGCAATCAACTGAAGCATTATTGCAAGAACAAATCCGGGAGTTACTACGCCTATCAGGGACACTACGCGAAGCACATTATCGACCCACATGTTGCGATATATGGCAGCTATGACCCCGAGCGGGATCGAAACAACTATTTGCAGAACGATCGTGACTAGGACTAGCTCAAAAGTTGCAGGCAATGCACCGCGGATATCGTCCATCACTGGGCGAGATGTTAGTAGAGATTTGCCCAAATCACCTTGAGCCAGCCCGGACAAATAGGACCAGAGCTGCACTGGAAACGACGCGTCCAAACCCATTTCTTCCCTTAATTCAGAAACTTGGGTTGCCGTTGCGAGCGGTCCCAACGCGATTCGCGCTGGATCACCAGGCACAATACGTGCAATGATAAATATCAAGATCGCAAGTCCGAACAGGACAAATAGCAATGTCAAGGCCCGACGTAGCAGATATGCAAACATCACCTTCTACCCCCTGATTGTAGCTTGATCACAATTGAAACGCTGCGTAAGTCGAATTAAGTCGAATAATAATTAAAAAGGTCTAGTTTTCTAAAAAAATTTTATTTTTATACATAAATTCAATTAACTCTAATCTTTTTGTTACAGATGTTATCCGATAAACGGAGGTTAGATGGTATTTTACCGTGGCTTCAGTTGTCCTCAACTGTCGAGCAATCTGTTTGTTTGTTGCTCCGCCCTGTAACGCCGCCACGACCCTGTATTGCCTTCTGCTAAAACCAATTTTGTGCAGAGTCTCAGGTATGACATAGCTTTGATCAACGCTCTTCAGAATTTTATTAGCAAAACGAAGCATTACAGGGCGACGGCGAAGAGCCGGGATTGATTTGATTTGACTGCTCAGTCCAAGCAAGGCGTCACGGTTTTCCAAAAATGGAGCTATCTGACCTTCTTTAAATGCATTGCTAAGCGCACGTTCAAACAAATTGCGGCGGGCCTGGCCACGTTGAGATTGTGCCATTTGCAGTTCAGACACAATTTTTGCGCGTGGATTATCGCTTATTGTTGGCTCGTGCTGCTGCAACAAAACGCGTTGCTCCGCCAGCAGAAACCTACCAACAGCACTATGCATCTCCACGTCGGCCACCATCTCGATATATAGCTCTGCTTCAGCAGAGTTCCATTCTAGGCGCCAAACCATCGCAGACAAGACATCTATCGTCGTCGCGCGTCCTGCATGGCGACGTACATAATCAGCCTGAAACAATTCAATTTCATGTTGCGCAGCATGCAAACCTTCTAAAAAATATCTACTTAAAACACAAATCCGAGTAAGTTGAAAAAATAGTTCAGACCAACTATCGCCGTTCATCAGGCTTTCACGCAGCCGCCTAGAACTGTCGCGCACCTTAACAAACTCGCCCCTTTCATAGGCAACAGCCAACCGAATTACCTCGATGACTTCAGCTTCGTTGCCGTAGGTCAGACCTGATTGGGCAAGGCACCTTTCTGCCGTTCCAAGCCCACGCAGTGCTCGCCGCAACCGCCCTTCAATCACATCTATGTCGGCAAGATGTATATGGATGAAGTGCTCAAGGTAACTGTGCCCCTCCTCGCGAAAACACGAAATCGACTGTTGTCCGGCATTCCTTGCAGCTTCCAGATTTCCAACGCGCACAAGCATGGCCATAAGCACATTGTAGTAAAGACCAAGCAGTAATGTATTCTGCAATGGTAACTTGCGCTCCAAGCGGCGCCACATTGTCAATTTACTTTCCGTGACACGCTCACCCAAATGTAATGCAACCATCAGCTCCAAAAATTCAAACCAATACGTCTTTTCAAATTGCAGATTACGTGCCCGCAAGTATGATTTTGCTCGCGCAGCCTGCCCCTGTTTTAAAAGATAAAGCACGAGCACGCCTAAAACAGATTCGTCATAGCGCCAAGTATCGGTTGGCACTGTTTCTAAAAGAGAAGCCAACTTCTCGTACCCATTACGGAATGGGTATAATATACCGCCACCTTCGTGGAGCACGTCGAGAGCACTTTGAATTTTAAGTGTATCCATAACGTAATAAAATAATAAACAGTCAGTTTAATCAACAAAATTTAAGGTGCTTTCAAGAGCTGTCCTACTGAACCACCACCAGCTAAAGCTGGTGGGATCAACAGGAACAGTTGAAACGCAGCTGTCAAACTAATGAGAACTCGCATCAGATTGCTAGCACCGCCTAAATCTATGCGCTCAACAGTTGACGCCACTCAGCGAAAGCAGCCACACGGTTTAGCTTGAAATTGGTGCGTGAATAGAGATGGCGTTCCTGCGGCCCCAGACGCTCAACCTAACCCCACACCCAGCCCCTGTTGCGCTTTAGCGGACCCAGAGTGGCCAAATGAAAAACTTCAGGGCTGGTTTTAAAGTAGCAAAATGGGGAGTGTTTTGTCTTTAGACGAGGTTGCAAAGTAGCCCTGCCCACTTCAAGCAAGTTTACTTTGACAATGCCGTGGGTAGTGTTGTGGGTAGAGATTTAATCAACACCGTTCGGTTTGCTGTCAGTTCGACAATCAATCGCTCCGGGTGACAATAGAGCGGATGCCCTTGCAGCGGGTCGTGAGAGTCTTTTCGCCGTCAATGGCGATTAGTCCGCCACAGCCTTGGCCGTCTGGGGCACAAACAGACCGATGTTGTAACCTTCCAGCTTTCCATGCTCCGCATCGGCATCATCAAAATGCAGGATCGTTCCAGTTCCGGGGGTGACGGGCAACAGCCTGTGTTGCGCCAAACCAAGAAAGGCGACCATCGCCGCACGGATCACCCCGCTGTGAACAACAGCCAAGACATCACCGTCGGTCTTGTGCAGCCAATCGCGCAACCCATCCGCCACGCGGGTTTCAAATTGGTCCCATGTTTCGCCGCCTTCGGGATGGAAGGTGCCCGCGCGCCATGCCCAATAGTCATCAGGGCGTTGGGCGATCAGGTCCGGTTTGCGCTGACCCGTCCAGACGCCCATGTTCAATTCGCGCAAACGGGCGTCCGCTGGCGCGTCCGGATATCCGATCAGACCCACCGTTTCGCGGCATCGGCCCAAGTCGGATGAGACCACTTGTTTGGGGCTGAACTCAGCGATCATCGGTTTAAACCCTAAGGCCTGCTGGATACCGCGCGGCGACAGTGGGGCATTGTCATGGCCTTGCAACCGCTGTTCAGCGTTCCAGATCGTCTCACCGTGGCGCATTAAGATCAGTCTCATTGTGTCACCCTCCGACCATGGGCATCGAAAATCGCATCTGGATCGCGCAGGAAACACAGATCAATCTCGGCCCCCAGTTCGGCACGGAAAAAGCCATCGACAATGGCGGTCACCCGCAGATCGCCGATCAGACAAGTCACCATGGATTGCCCCGCAATCGGCGCTGACTCCGCATAGGTGGCCTTGACATTCGGGCGGCCATCTTGCGCGCCCACCGTGATGTCCTGTGCGCGATAGAGCAATTGCGCGGCGTCCAGATCAGGCGCAATTGCGCTTGCCACTAGGGGGATGCCATTGAATCCAAACGCATCCCCGTCGCGTGTCACGGGCACAAGATTGCCCGCAGGCGTGCCCAGAAACGTCGCCACAAAAGTGGTTTGTGGCTTGAGCAGCAATTCATCAGGAGGGCCGAATTGCTCGACGCGACCATCGCGCAAGACGGCGACATGGGTCGCCATTGTCATCGCCTCGACCTGGTCATGTGTGACGTAGACCGAGGTGGTCTTGGTGTCGCGATGGATGCGCATCAATTCACTACGCATATCTACGCGCAGCTTTGCATCAAGGTTCGACAGTGGCTCGTCCAGCAGCAGAATGCCCGGACGCGGCCCGATTGTTCGCGCGATCGCCACGCGCTGTTGCTGCCCGCCGGAAATTTCCGCTGGATAGCGCTCGCGGAGCGCCTCGATATCAAGAAACTTCAACACCTCGTTGATCCGCTCTGCGCGCTTTTGCTTGGACCACCCAGCCACCTTGAGCGGCCAGTCGATATTGCCTTCCACGGTCTTGTGCGGCCAAAGCGCATAGCTTTGAAATACTAGCCCCGCGTTGCGCGCGGCGGCGTTGATTTGCACCCCGGATGCGCCGCTCGATACGACCTTACCGCCGAAGGAAATCTGCCCTTCGGTTGGTGGCTCCAACCCTGCCAGCATCCGCAGCAGCGTGGATTTCCCGCACCCCGATGGACCGACAAGTACAAGAAACGATCCCGGTGGGACGCTGATAGTCACGTCATCCACGGCGGTGTTGTCACCGAACCGCTTTGTCAGATGCTCAATCGCGATTGCGGGTGCGGTGGTGATCTGGTCCTGAGCGGTCATGCTGATTTCCATCCCTGAATTTTGTTTTGCATAAGGTAGACCAGCGCCGAGGCGATTAGGCAGATCACAAGAATGACCAGCGTGATGGCATTGGCGAACTGCATGAAGCCCAGTCCGGCATAGTTGAAGGCCATCATGCTCAGCACCGGCGTGGTCGAGCTGAACAGCAACACGACCAAAGACAGGTCGCGCACGATCTTGATGAAGACCAGAATGCCCCCCGCAAGGATGCCGCGCACCGCCAAGGGCAGCACGATTTCGGTCATGCGCCGAATGGGGCCAGCGCCGGTCATCCGCGCACTTTCCTCGATATCGCTGGAAATTTGGCTAAGCACGGCGCGCCCTGATTGCACCGCGTAGGGCATCAGGTTCGCCGTCGCCGCCAGCACCAGCAACGTGAAGGTGCCATAGAGCGCCGGAATGGGGCCCATCGACGTGCCATACATCGCGATATATGCGGCGGCCATGGCGATGCTAGGAATGAACAACGGCAGGAACGCAAGCTGGCTGAGCGTATTGCCAAGGAAGGTGCCTTTGTAGCGCACGATCGTATGGGCAATCACCAGCCCGACCAGCATCGTGGTGCCCGCAACGGTCAGGCCAAGACGGATCGTCGTCATGATCGAGCCGAGCAAGATCGAATCGCGGAAAATGCCCGCCTGACCCTCCGCCAGATCCGTGCCGGCGGGGCCGATCCAAAAATGCAGCGTCCAGTTGGAAAACAGGCCGCCCGATTGTTCTGCCATGCTGGAGGCGAACAGGACGAGGACGGGGATCACTGTGGTCATCATGCCAAGCGCCACAGCGGTGACGAACAGCGGCCAGCGCCATATGCCAAGGGCGAAGCGTTTGGTGCGCGCGCCTTTTCCGGTTACGGTCGTGAACGCCTTGCGGCCCAATACCAGCCGATCGCTGAAGAACAACAGGGCGGCTGCGGCAAGGATCAGGATCAACGCCAGCACGTAGCCGCGTTCAATATTGCCGGTCTGCACCATGCCATAAATGCGGGTGGACAGCGTTTGCATCCGGACGGGAGCGCCCAGCAGAGCGGGGGCCGCAAAGTTCGATACTGCGCCTGCGAATGTCAGCATGCCGCCCGCCACAAGGGCGGGTGTCACCACAGGCAAGATGATCCCAAACAGGATGCGGGATTTCTTGGCACCCGCCATTTCAGCGGATTCAACCAGATCAGCACTCACCGAGCTTAGCGCGGCGGCGATCATGGTGTAAGCCAGCGAATAGTAATGCGCGACCAGCACGATCAGCGTGGGCAACAATCCCCACGCCAGCCAGTCAGGGATGGAAATGCCGTTGGCCGCAAAATATCCTGGTTGTCCACCCAATCGGTCGTTGCGAAACAGTGTCCCCCAGGCAAGGGCGGCAGCAAAGCTGGGGATCATGAACGGCAGCATCGACAGGATGCCGAGGAACCGGCGGAACGGTACATCGGTCAGCACCACCAGCCACGCTAGAAACCCGCCGAGCAACAAGCACCCCGTCGCAACGCAGGCCCCTAAAATCATCGTGTTGGTGATCGGCTTCCACAACAGGTTTGGTGACAATCGGCTGTTGGTCACAGCCGCCCACGCCGCAAGCCCGTCCGGCGTCAGCGAGATTTGAACGATACGAAGCAGGGGAACAATCACCAGAATGGCCACGACGCAGACCATGATGAGAGGGACGAAGTTGCGCGATTGTAGCAGTCGAGTGATCTGCCCCCGCAGGCGGATTAGTCCTGTCATAATGAACATCCTTGAAGACAAGTGAGGCGCCCGCACGAGGCGGGCACCGTAAGTTGTGTCGTTACTGAAGCACGAGGATCAGATCGAGGACACGGGCACGGGCTGCACCCGTCGCGGCGGGGTCCATCGTCCAAAGGTTCAGATCCTCAAGCGGGACGGCATCAGGGTGATCTTCGATGGTTCGGCGTGCGGCATAGTCACCCTGGACATAGAACGGTTCAAACCCCGGTCCGCCCGTCGGGGTGTCATCCCCCATCATGAAGTCGATCAACAGCCGTGCAGCGGCTGGGTTGGGCGCGTTCTTGGCGATCGTCAGGACCGCCGGAAACAAGATACCCGCCGATGGCACAGTATCGTTGGAGATTTGCAGCGCCCAGCCCTCTTTTTCGTTATTGCGGGCAGCAGAATAGGTTGTCCAGCCTACTGATGGGTCTGTGGCGTTGATGTCACCAACCGCGGCTCGCAAAGTTGAGCTGCTGCCAACCATGACAAGGTCATTGTCAAAGAGGTCGCGGATGAATTGCTCTCCCGCGCCGTCGAGATCTTCATCGACCGTGATCGGCATCCCAAACTGAGCCTCATAGGCGGCGGCCATTTCGTCGCTACGCAAGGCAATCTCCGTCAACAAATCAAGGGCTTCGCCGCGTTGGCTCGGGTCTTCCATTAACACCTTACCGCGCCAGTCGTCCGTGGTGAGCTGCCAGAGGTTCGCGATAGGCGTGCCATCGGGATAGGCCGCTTCGTTATACATCAGCGCGCGAGTCGACAGGCGGTGCGTCAGCAGGTCGGCCTGCAATTCTGCGGGCACCTGATCGGCGACGCGCGGCGGGACATATTTCGTCACCATACCTTCGGGCAGCAGATCGCGCAGAACGACCGGCGCTTCGGACAAATAAAGAACGTCGACCGCGTAGATGTCGGCGCGTTGTTCCGCTTCCAATCGCGCAATCTGCTTGGTCGAGTTGATGTCGAACCCGATCAGGTCAATGCCCGGATATTGCGCTTCAAACGCGGATTCGATCCGCGCGATCCGGCTGGACAGGGAAAACACCGTTACGCTTCCTTCGGTCTTGGCAACCTCGTACAACTCCTCGGGAGTCATGGTATCCAGATCTTGCGCCATCGCAGGCGCAGTCGTCATCAGCATCGCGCCCAGCAGGGCGCCCGTCATAGAATATTTCATCGTTTCCTCCTCAGGGTTTATTGAAACCGTCAAACAGCGTTGACAGTTTTTCCAATGCGCCAATCGTTTCATCTTCGTGGCGCGCGGCCATCGTCAGCAGAATTGCGCTGACGATGACGAATGGGACGGTTGGTGTTTGAAATTCGCTGCCGGATCGCCCGCGCGGTGCGGCAAGCACCATGTCGGGTTCCGGTGTCATAATCAGGCCCGCCAGATCGGACACAAGAATGGAGGCCGCCCCGATGCTGCGGACATGTTGCATCATCGGTGCATAGGTTGATGGCTGCTTGCGAAAGGCTAATAAAACAACGACATCGCCTTTTGATATCCCGACCAACCGCTCTGCCACATCGTGGCCACGTCCAGTCAGGGTCACCGTAGTCATACCGAACCGGTCCAGCCGTCGTGTCAGAAACTGTGCCAAGGGAAGCGCGTGACCCTGCGCGAACACAAACACCTTTTTGGCGGCGAAAATTGCATCCGCCGCGTCATCCACGGCCGATTGCGAAATCAGGTCATCAAGGTTTTGAAGCGCCGTGACCTCGGACGCGATCAGATCAGACAGGTAGTTCCCTTTTTCTGCCGACTTGACAGAGCGTTGCATCCGCCGCGCCGCATCCTGCGCGTTGAGCATGTCGTGCTGCAGCACTTTGCGCAGTTCAGGAAAACCTTTGTAGCCCAGTTTTTGCGCCAATCGTGTCGGTGCAGCCCCGTGGACATCTATCCGTTCTGCCAGTTGCGGGCCAGAGAGGAACACCAGCTCCTCGCGCCGGTCAAGCAGGGCCGTGACCATTTTTTGGTCCGTGGCCGTCATGCGATCGGCGGATTGTGTGAGACGTGTAAGGAAGTCTGAAGGCATAGAATTATTCCTTTCCAAAATAGATTGAAAGGAAATTTTCTGTACTGTCAAGTTAATTTCTGATGGGAGCTTCGCCGAGGTTTCGACTCTCACAGTCGACTTTCATACTGGCAAGGATCGCATGAAAGTCGGCGATCTTTTTCCGGAAACCGCGTGCACGGACAATTGATGGCTATTCAAGACAAGATCAAAAGGTCTGGAAAATTTGAGGTCTCTAAAAACACAAGCAATCTCATTTGGAATTGGCTTCGGTTATCGAAGATCCGTGAAAGTGCGCGACTAGGCCGTGACGGGGTGCTGTCAACTTAATGAGAACAAGCATCGGATTGCTAGCGCAGCCTAAATCTATGCGCCCAATAATTGACGCCACTCAGCGAGAGCAGCGGCACGGTTCAGCTTGAAATTGGTG
>ERZ887849.1820-NODE-1820-length-18646-cov-12.987844_pt1 | contig 18646 bp, 18 predicted proteins | sample MGYA00521267_ERZ887849 | MGnify/ENA primary metagenome ERZ887849 (study PRJEB32303, sample SAMEA104408601) | aquatic metagenome | biome: Brackish water; feature: Pelagic; material: water | place: Baltic Sea | collected 2014-06-06T16:11:00 | depth 2,863 m ... | reverse complement strand
TGAAATGCAATCACTGCAGGATAAGCAGAAAAAGATAGAAGAAGACCTCGGTGCGCCACCACCACCTCCACCACGCCTTCACCCTAGCCTTGCTGCAATCTACAAAGAAAAGATCGCAAACCTTGTTCAGGCCTTGAATGATCCAAATACTTTGATCGAGGCAAGCACTGCCATCCGCCAGTTGATCGAACGGGTGCAGTTAGTTCCAGAAAATGGAGAGTTGAAAATTGAACTCTATGGTGAACTGGCGGCCCTGCTAAAGCTAGGCACAAAGCAAAAAAACAAACACCCCCAGGCCAAAAGCGAGGGGGTGCAAATAACGGTGGTTGCGGGGGCGCCCAACCTGTACCTTGGATTATTTCGCTGCGTGTGCTCGCCACGAGTAATTTGCGGCATGAGCGAAATTCTCTATGCTGTCGCACTGCGGAAATACCTGCCATTCGTGCAGGCCGCCGCATCGACTAGAGGCCAAATTAGCATTGCCTGCAGCCTCACAAGTGTCCGATTACTGCAAAACCGCACGACTCGGTTGTTTTGCCGGCTATTTGTCTGCGAAGGCTTCAACCTTCACGAGGCAGGAATGGGCAATTGGGCCTTGGGCGAGGCATGACGTGCCTTTGTCGAGGGTAAGCGTGTTTGGATTGCCGAGGCGGCACATTTCGCCGTCCGGATCGAGCCAGGCACCGGTGGCAATTTGGATCACCCCTTGGCGGATTGTGTCGCTGATCCGAAGTTCGGCGAGGCACGCACCCCGGGAATTGTGTAGACGGACAGTTTGGCCTTGGCTCAGCCCGCGCGCGGCGGCGTCATCCGGATGCATCGTCGCCGGTTCCACGCCGTTTGGACGATCTGCACGGCTGACAGAGCCGTGATCCAACTGGCTGTGCAACTTGTTGCGGGGCTGGTTTGAGATCATATGCATCTCATCTGGGCTTGCCTTGCCCAGCCATTCCACAGGTTCCAGCCAAACCGGATGACCGGGGCAATCCTCATAGCCATACTGCGCAATGGTTTCTGAATAGATCTCGATCTTGCCAGAAGGCGTATCAAGGGGATTGGCGACCGGATCCTGACGGAACGCCTCCATCATGATCTTAGGTTTTCCGGGCACCGGCACCTTGACCCAACCATCAGATTGGAACGCCTCCCAATCTGGCAGGTCGATGCCGTCCTCTGCAGCCCGCTGGCGGGAGACATCCCAGATCCAGCGCAACCACTCATCAGGGCTGCGCCCGTCGGTAAATGCCTCTTCCACACCCATCTGCGCGGCGATTCCCCGAAAGATATCGTGGTCATTCCGGGCATTGCCAACGGGCGGGATCGCTTGATCCATGACAACTTGGAATGGATCCTTGGGCGTGAGGGCAAGGTCGCTGCGTTCCAAAGGTGTTGTGCAGGGCAGCACGATATCGGCATGTTTCGCCAGCGCATTCCAGCACCATTCGTTGGCGATGATCGTTTCGGGACCGGCCCAGGCTCGACGCAACCGATTTAGATCCTGATGATGGTGGAAAGGATTACCGCCAGCCCACCAGACCAGTTTAATATCAGGGTATTCGTACGATTTTCCGTCATAGTCGAAACGGCCGCCCGGATTTTCCAACATCTCGGTCACACGGGCCACCGGGATGAAATCCGAAACCGGGTTTTTACCCTGGGGGAACGAAGCAAAGTTGATGGCGGTGCGGTTAAGGCCAATGTTGTTCATCGCCGAATAACCAAAACCAAGGCCCGTACCCGGCAAACCAATCTGGCCCAACATCGCGGCCAGTGCGATCACGGCCCAATAGGGTTGCTCCCCATGATCCTGCCGCGTCAGCGCCCAGGCGATTGAGATCATTGTGCGGCTGCGGGCCATACGCCGGGCCAGATTGCGGATGGTATCGGCCGGCAACTCACAAATTTCGGCTGCCCATTCAGGCGTTTTGGCGATGCCGTCCGTTTCGCCAAGCACATATTCGGCGAAGTGGTCGAACCCCACGGTGTACCGGTTTAGAAACCCATGGTTATAGAGATCCTCGCTCAGCAACACTTGTGCCAGCGCCAGCATCAGCGCGACATCTGTGTTGGGCCGGATGGCAAGCCACTCGGCCTTTGTCTGATCCAGAACGTCCGATCGCAGGGGCGAGATATTGACGAAGTTCACGCCCGCCCCATGGGCAGCCAAAAGCCCGGCTTTCTGAACATGCGCCCCTGTGCCACCCTGGCTAATCTGACCATTCTTCAAGGGAACACCACCAAAGGCCACGAAAAGCTCGCAATCCGAGGCGATGCTTTCCCAGCTGGTAGAGGTGGCCAGATGGCCGCGAAGATCGCCAAGAACATGGGGGACCAAAACCTCGGCTGCGGCAAAGGAATAGGTGTTCCTTGATGACGTGTAGCCGCCGATACAGTTCAGAAAACGTTTCAACTGGCTTTGCGCGTGATGAAAGCGCCCTGCACTAGCCCACCCATAAGATCCGGCATAGATCGCCTGGTTGCCATGGGTTTTGCGCACCCGATCCAATTCGCCCGCAACCAATCGGTTGGCTTCGTCCCAGCTCACCTCGACGAATGTGTCCGCTCCACGTTTCTCACCTGCTGTTCCGGGGCCTCCTTCGAGCCAGCTTTGACGGATCATCGGTGCCTTGATGCGTGTGGGGCCGTCAAGAACATCAACAATCCCACCACCGATGGGCGAAGGGTCAGGGTCTTGCTCGAAACCGTTTAGGGCAATGACTTGCCCACCTGCCACTTCTACCCGATACGTCCCCCAATGGGTGCTTGTTAATAGGTTGTCTGGTGCACGCTTCATCTAAGTTGGTTCCTTTGAATTCGGCATTTCATCTTCACCTCGCCAACGCCCGGGAAAACAACCATGCCGCAAGGCCCAGCATCACGACCCCCGAGATCACCCGGAACATGCGGTATCTGTTCGGCGCACTCAGATGATGACGTGTTACGCTGGCCAGAAAAATGTACATGCCATGTGACAGCGCAGAGATCACCAAACACGTCACGACGATCAGTGTCGCCTGTGGCACGAAGGGCTGCGCGGGGTCGGTATAAAGCGGAAAGACCGCAATATAGAACATTGCAGCCTTGGGATTGAGCGCGGACACTACGACGGCCTCAAACAACAACTGCCGATGGCTGCCCGTGGAAACAGAGCCATGCCCAAACTGCGGGGGCGACGAAGGTGCCATCATCTGCAATGCAAGAAAGACCAGAAACCCTAGTGCAATCCACTGAAACGCGCTCCACAGGGAAGGCGTGGCCACAAGCAAGGCAATCAACCCCAATCCGGTTGCCGCACCCAGAATCGCCAACCCAATCACATTTCCAAATAGACAGAAAAGGGCGGGACGGTGGCCCAGTTCCACAGCACGCCGCAGGGTGTTCAGATTGCCCGGCCCAGGTGTGACAATCGCTGCACCAGCAATAACGACAAAGGATGCCCATAATTCCCAGGTCATGCGTTATCCTCAAACGACATCCGATCTGGATGGATCACAACAACGCACCCGGATTTAAGATGCCCTTGGGGTCGAAAGCCTGTTTGATCCGTCGCATCATCGCAAGTTTTGTTGGGTCGCCGTATTTCTGGAGGGTGTCGATCTTGGCCCGACCGATGCCGTGCTCTGCACTGATAGACCCCCCAAGCGAAACGGTTGTCTGTTCGATGATCTCTGCAATTTCAGAAGCTGCGTTGGGCTGACTTTCAAGAAATGCGTCGTGCGCGCCAGTCGCTGCAAAGACATTCACATGAATATTGCCATCCCCGACATGCCCATAACAATTGACCCGCAAGGACGGCTCCCAATCTGCTAAACTCTCTTGGACATTGCTCACAAAGGCGCTGATATTGCTCAGTGGAACGGATGTGTCAGAGCTGTAGATCACCCGCTCCTGCCGGTTGTATTCAAACGCATTTTCACGCAAGGCCCAAAGTGCTGCGGCCTGAGCGCCGGATGTTGCGACGATGGCGTCTTCTATCAGCCCTTTTTCAAGTGCGTTTGCCAAGACGGCCTCAAGCTTGTCTTGAATGTTCTCGGGCGCGGCAACGTCTGCCAGAACATACCAAGGGTAATCTTGCGTAAATGGGTGTCGCAGATCCGGAAAATGTTTCAACGCCAGAGACATGCCAAGAGCTGACATAAGCTCAAAGGCAGAAACAACCTCACCGATCTGGCAGCGCAGGGCGTTCAGCAAATCCAGTGCTGCCGCGGGCGAGGGAACGGCGCAAACCACGGTTTCACGGGTTTTGGGCTTGGGGGATACTTTCAGCGTGGCGGCCGTGATCACGCCAAGTGTGCCTTCTGAGCCAATCAAAAGATGACGCAGATCATAGCCCGTGTTGTCTTTGCGCAGGGGTTCCAATCCGCTCAAGATTGAACCATCGGCCATCACTGCTTCCAGTCCAAGGCATAGATCGCGCGCATTGCCATAACGCAGGGTCTGAACCCCGCCTGCATTGCTGGCAAGATTTCCACCAATCGTGCAACTGCCCTCAGAGGCCAGTGACAACCCAAACGCGCCGCCAATGTCGTCGACTGCATTGTGAACGTCGCCAAGTTTGACCCCGGCTTCAACTGTGATCGAAGCATCCTGTGCGCTGATGCTTCTGATGCGGTTCATACGTTCCAGCGACAAAACCACGTGCTGCCCGCACGGGTCGAGATGGCCGTTCGCCCCGCCTGTTCCGCCGCCAAAGGGGATAATGCCGACGCCCGCACCGTTACACAGCCTCAAAACCTCGGACACTTCGCTCACCGAAGCGGGACGCAAAACCAACCGAGCGACTCCGGCAATCCGGCCTCGGGGATCCTCAGTATATCGCTTAGTGTCGGCCCCTTCTAGCCAGCCTTTGGGGCCCGTGAGGGATTTCAATTTCCCTATGACATGCTGATCAAACATCGGTTTTATTATTCGGACACCCAAACGGAATAGCCGTTGGGGCTGAGTATAATTGGGGAATGGTACGTTGCATCCGGTTGCGGCATCCTAAATCGCAGGGCTATTTCAGTCACTCGGGTTGGTTGGCCCAGAGCTGCCCAAAAAGCGCCTGCATCGATGGCAATTTCGTATTCTGCTTTTGGGTCGGGGTTGGCGACGTCTTGGCTAAGCCGCCCGCCTTTGCCGGTTGACGTGTCAAAGACCACCTCCCCCGTGGCGATATTAACCAGCCGGACGTGCACGCCATCGGCGTGGCTGCCATCGACGCTGTTTAACATATGTGAGGTCACCACGGCCATTACTCAATCGAGGCCTTGTCACGTTTGTCGGACGTGGCAGCGACGATGGGGCTGATCACACCGCGGCATTTGACGTTCACGCAGGCGGTCTTGCCGCTGGCGATGGCCCGTTCCAGCGCGCCGGGCAGATCAACTCGTTTAGTCACCAGTTCTCCATGCCCGCCCAAGCCTTCGAACATTGTGTGAAAGGGGATGTCCCGGAAATCGGTGGCATAGTGTTGCCCATTCGAGAATAAGCGCTCTTGCTGTTGGCTGATACAATCCAGCCCGCCATTGTTATCGACCACAACGACGATGGGGATATTTTCCTGAAAGCAAGCCTCGATCGACAACCCGCCGGACAGAAACGCCCCATCGCCGGTCACCAGAACGGCGGTTTTGTCAGGACTGATGTTCTTGGCCGCCAAAGCAAACGATACCCCGACCCCCAGCAAACTGTAATTGCCCGGATGCAGAATGCCCCCCAGAACCCGGCCCCGCGCCGCAGCTATATTGGTGGCAATTTCGTTCCAAAAATGTGTGTTGCCCCCATCAAAGACCAGCCAATCGCCGTCGTTCATACCTGCCTGAACGTCAAGCGCGAGCTGTAAGGGGTGCATTTTGCGCCCCTCTGCCTCATCTGTCGCTGTCTCAGCTGCGACATAATCAGACCATTCGGCCACCCAGTCAGCGCGGCGCGTCTTTTGCAGCGCCAACCAATCCTCCCAGCTATTGTCGAGCCCAGCAAGCGCGCTCAGAAACGCGGCCGGATCAGACAACAGCTGCACATCCGCGCCGATGTTATAGTCCAGCTCTTCATGGCTTCCGTTCACACAGATCAATTTTGTGTTTGCCTGAATGAAGGGTGGATTTCCAAAATTCATTTGGTTGTCCAACCGGCAGCCGACCATCACCACGACATCCGCCTCGTGGATCGCTGGTTTTGAGGGATGAAACTGGTGGAAATCCGCAAGCCCCATGTAGGCGTCGCAGGCCTCGTCCAACATCTTAGTGTGATAGGGCACGTTGAAGATTGGCAGGCGCAATTTTTCGCCCGCCTTTGCAAGGGCCACTTCGCCGCCGGACCACCAGACACCATGGCCGCCAATGATCACTGGCCGCTTGGCGGATTTGATCAGGTCTAGGATGCTCCCCAGTTGCGCAGGGTCAGGCCAAGCGCGCGGGATAGGTTTATTGCTGCGGTCAAAGGGACGCTCATCGCGCCCAGCGTCTTCGGCAAATGACGAAAACATGATGTCCACTGGCAAAGAGATATGCACCGGGCCGGGATAGCCCGTGGTGGCTGCCTGCCACGCGCGGTCCACGAATTCGCTGATCCGTTCGCCATCGGTGATCTGGATTGAGTATTTGGTCAGAGGTGCCGCAACCGCCACATCGTCGATCTCTTTGAAACCACCCGCACCCTGCCGTTTGAGCGTTGAAGACCCGGTCACGAAGATCACCGGCGTACGTTCGCCCCACGCCTCAAGCATGGCGGGCACAGCGTTGGCAAAACCCTCTGGCCCAACAAGACAAACCGAAGGTTTGCGTGTGATCCGCGTGTGACCGTCCGCCAAATGCCCCGCGACCTGCTCATGCGGGCAATTGATGATCGGCATCTGACATTCCATGAACCCCTCAAGTGCTGGATTGCAAAATCCGCCTGCCAGCGTAAACGCGTGCTCAACGCCTTTTTCCTTCAAGGCCCGCGCCAGAATGGCGCCCCCTCGGATTTTGGTCTGCACGTTCATTGTAGGATCCACTTCTATACTTTTTTGGTCATATTCGGATTGGGCTGTGACCGCTTTTGGTTCTCAGCCCATGCGATCCGGACAACTGCGATCAGGGTCATGATGCAAAACACTAGGGCGATTGGCCGTGTGATCAGGAACCCCAATGGATCGCCCTGCGCCACCAACAGGAAGGATCGGAAAGACACTTCAAATTCCGGTGCCAGCACAAATCCGATCAGAAAGGCAACAAACGAGTAATCGAATTTCTTCATCAGATACCCGATCACGGCAAAGATGATCATGACGTAAAGGCTGATGATGCTGTTGGTCGACACAAAGACCCCAGTCATGCAGGTCAACCCAATAATGGAATAGCTGACGTATTCCGGCGCTTTGACGACATGCGCATAAAGACCACTGCCCAGCAATCCAATTGCAAGGTTAATGAAATTGGCAATGAACAGGATGGTGAAGATACCGTAGATCAACGCCGGTTCGGTTTTAAACACATGGGGCCCGGGTTCGATCCCGTGCACAAGAAACGTCCCGATCAACAAAGCCGTGGTGACATTCCCCGGAATGCCCAGCGTCAGCAGCGGCACGAAGCTGCCGCCAACAACCGCACTGTTTGCCGCCTCGGGCCCTGCGACACCGTCCAAGGTGCCGGTGCCGAATTGCTCGGGTGTTTTGGAATATTTCTTGGCCGATCCATAGCCCATAAAGGCGGCCAGTGACGCGCCAATACCCGGCAACGCACCAATGGCGGATCCGATCAGGCTGGATCTCAGAACTGTTTTCCAATGCGACCCGAATTCGGATAGTGAAAGTGCGGGCCCGCTTGTCGCACTGATTGCGGTGACATCTTGTCCGGAACCTCCGCCATTGCGGCGCCTAAAGGCGCGCTCGGCAGCAACCATGACCTCAGCCAATCCAAGCATGCCAATCGCAATCGGCAACAGCGGCAAGCCGTCGAGCAATTCGACGACACCAAAGGTCATGCGCGGCGAGGCTGTCATCGGGTCCAGCCCAACCATTGCGCACAGCACGCCAAAGGCACAGGCAATCAGCCCGCGCGACAGCGATTTTCCTGTGAGGCCCGCGACGAATGTGAAGGCAAAGAGGACAACGAAGGTCAGCTCTGCCGGTCCGAATTTGAGCGCAAATTTGGAGAATGGTCCGGAAACCGCAAAAAGCATAAGATCAGCCAGGATCGCACCGCAAACCGATGCAAGTAACGCCATCTGCAACGCCTGTTTTGCGCGCCCGGATTTCGACATGGGATACCCGTCAAAGGCCGTCGCTGTCGCTTCGGGCGAACCTGGAACATTCAGCAGGATGGCGGAAATCGAACCGCCAAAAGTGCCGCCCTTGTAAATGCCGATCAGAAAGGCCACGGCGGTTAAGGGATCAAGTCCGAAAGTGATCGGTGCCAAGAGCGCGATGGCCATCGCGGCAGTCAGGCCGGGCACTGCCCCCATGAAAATACCGATGGAAACACCTGCTGTGATGGCAAGGATCGGCCCAAGGCCTGTGGCATTCTGAATGCCTGCAATCAGCGCCTCCATGATCAACCCGCCCCATTCGTAAAGTCTGGCCAAACCTGAAGATGGGCACCAAGCCCAAACCGGATGCCCAGATAAAGGAGCGTCACGGTGACGATTGAAATCAGTAGATTAACGCCAAGATTGCGCCCGCCCGTCCCGAACATCAGGGCAAGAACCAGAACCGTGGCCGCAGGGATATACCCCACCGTGCGCAGCGACACCGCAAAAAGGCCCGCAAGGATGGTCACAAGCAGGATGCCCGCCACCGATGCTTTGCCCAGTTGCACATCATCTGAGGGCGCCCCGGCAGAGGGGCTTTGACGCCGGACCGTGATTGCCGCGCGAAGTGTGTCCAGCGCCGCTAACCCACAGATGATCGCAAGAGCCAAAGCAGGCAGAAGTGTTCCGTTCGCTCCAAACAGCTGATTGTCACCGCGCACGTGATCCGGAAGTTGCCACAGGGCAAAGCCAGAAAGCACAACAATTCCAACCGACATAATATTTCGCGATGTTAAGAACATAGCCCCTACCTGCTTTGACGGTTTTCTTAGCTGCCCGAACCGCTCAGCACGGCTTCCATGTCAGCTGAAATCGCGTCGATCAACGCGGTCGTGTCAGCGGCACCCAAGGGGGTGATGCCCACATGACGCCCTTGCACCAATTCCTGGAAACCGTCGGTATTTGCAGAATTCAGCAAGGCCGCTTCAAGCTTTGCCTTGACGTCATCAGGCAACCCATCAGGCGCGGCAATGATTGAATCGTAGCTCACCGCAGGATATCCCATACTGGCCATAGTCGGCGCATCAGGTGTGGCATTCAACGGCTCGGCTCCGGAGGCCGCAAGCACGATCATTTCGCCAGATTCCACGTATTTCACGTGTGGTCCGCCACTCATTCCAAAATCGACGTGACCACCTAGAATGGACTGCATCATATTCGCGCCACCCTTGATCGGCAGCGGAATGAAGACCACGCCGGTCGCCTTTGCGACGGCCTCGATCTGTGTGCGGTCCGCCGGGCCAAGTGAGCCGAACTTGATCGGGGTGCCTGTTGATTTGGCGTGCTCAATCATCGAGGCGAAATCGGTCCAGGGCTTGTCGGCCAGCGAAACGAATGCGCCCTCAAAACGCGCCATCGTCAGAAGATAATCAAAATCTTCTTTTCCATAAGCGACGTCGCCTGTCAGCGGATTAAAGGCAAATGTTGTGCTGGACGCGACGATCAAGGTGTAGCCATCTGCCCCCTTCTCTTTCACGGCAGTTGCCGCGACTCCACCACCGGCTCCGCCCATATATGTGTGCACAATTGTCTGGCCGAGCGCCTCGGTCAGTGGTTCCGAGATCTTTCGCGCCATGGCGTCAGAAAACCCACCGGGTTTGAAACCGATGATCATTTCGATTGGCTTGCTGGGGTACTCCTCGGCAGCGGCAAACGGCGCGCTGACAGCAACTGACAACCCCGCAACCAAGGCGGTGCATAGTATTCTGCGAATGGTTTTCATGTGATCCTCCCATAGAAATTGAGCCATTCGGGCAACGTATTCTTCTGCCAGTCTACGCCACCCAATGGCGAAGGCTAATTCTTTCCCGGCATGTGTATGATACTGAATTGCTATCACAGACAGGCACCCAAACGACAAAAGGCGCAATAAAGACCCATTGAGTTTGCATAAGAATTCAGACAGTATTCGGAAAACCGGTTACTTACGTCCTTAGCTAATCGCAAAACAGCATGGTAGAATAGTGAAGTTCATACAGATTAAATACTTTTGCGGTGTTGTGGAAAACGGCGGCTTTATCGCCGCTGCGCGTGAGCTGAACGTTGCTCAACCTGCGCTCAGCAGACAGATTTCAGAACTGGAATGTGAAGTCGATCGTCAGCTCTTGGTGCGTGGCCCCAGCGGAACAAAGGTGACGGCCGCGGGTCGGAAATTTTATGTGCATGGCAAAAAGATACTTGAGCAGATCAATAGAGCCAAAGCGGACTTGCGGATCAACGAAACCTATCTTGAGGGTGAGGTTGATATTGCACTTCCGGTTGGGATGGCATCCCAACTGGCCGCCAAAATCGTTCAAAGCGTAAATACGCAACACCCAGGTATCGCCGTACGGATAGAAGACGCGCTTGGCTATGAAACCGGACAGGCGATAGATGCGGGCAAGGTTGACTTTGGACTTCTGGCAAATGTCGGCAATTTGCAGAATACTATCTTTGACCCGGTGCTGGAGGAATTCTTGTTCCTGTTCAGTAAACGCGGCGACGCAGAGCCGGATACCTCGGATATTGATCTGGCCGACTTGCAAGGCATCGCGCTGGTGATGCCAAACCGCAAGGTGCATGTGCGTCGAAATCTGGAAAACACAATGATCAAGATTGGCGGGCGTCTTAGCGTTTTCTATGAACAGCAATCGCTTCTGACAATCCGCAGCATGGTCAAGGCCGGCATTGGATCCACGGTGATGAACTGGCCTTCTATGGCTGACCTTTGGTACTCTGGTGATCTGGATGCACGTCGCATAACAAACCCCGGACTGTCGCGAACAGTCTGTCTGGCCATTCCTAGCACGCGCCCTTTGTCGACCGTGGCCGCGGCTGCCTATGATATCGTCCGTCAGACCATTGCTCGAGAGGTCGAGGCCGGAGATTGGCGCGACGCTCGGATACTGAGCGAGACAGAAGAGCTGTCGCCGCCCACCGGGTAATCGCAAATTCACATGACAAGTATCGCCAATCGGAATTGGCCTGATGGAACATCATAGCGTATTTATGGGCGCGTTCCTTTGACGTGAATTTGGTATGGCATGACACATTTGAATTTCCCTCAATCTCCCTGGTTTGACGACGAATTGTCGATGTTGGAGGACGCGTGCAAGCAGTTTTACGAGCGTGAGTGCGCCCCGCATTATGAAGAGTGGGAAAAGCAAGGATCGTTCAGCCGCGACCTTTGGTTGAAAGCGGGTGAGATGGGCCTGCTTGGGGCTGAGGTGCCGGAAGAATACGGCGGGCTTGGCGGCTCATTCGCGCATGATGCGGTGATTGCTTATCAGGGCAATCTGGCGGGGATTGATGGCTGGGGCGGTGGGCTGCACAACTCAATCGTTATTCCCTACATCATTCATTATGGTTCCGAAGATCAGAAAATGCGTCTTCTCCCGCGCATGATCTCGGGCGATCTGATCGGCGCCATTGCCATGACCGAGTCGGGCGCCGGATCAGATCTGCAAAACATCAAGACCACGGCGGTCAAGGACGGCAATCACTACAAGATTTCCGGCTCAAAGACCTTCATCACCAATGGCGCGCTGGCGAATATGATCATCATCGCCGCCAAGACGGACCCAAAGGCAGGCGGGCGTGGTACGTCGCTGTTTTTGGTTGAAACTGACGGGTTGGAAGGCTTTCGGCCGGGGCGCAACTTGGACAAGCTGGGGATGAAATCGAACGACACGTCGGAGTTGTTCTTCGACGATATGCGCGTCCCGGCCTCGGCTCTTTTGGGCCCCGAGGAAGGCGAAGGTTTTGTCCAGATGATGCAGCAATTGCCACAAGAGCGATTGCTGATCGGTGTTTATGCCGTTGCTCGGATTGAACGCGCGCTGCGTCATACGGTCGATTACGTCAAAGAACGCAAGGCCTTTGGGCATCGTATCGCTGACTTCCAGAACACCCAGTTTGTGCTGGCGGAATGCACAACCGAAGCCACCATTGCCAAGACCTTTCTGGATGCCTGTATCGCGGAGCATCTGGAGGGTAAGCTGACCACCGAAAAAGCGTCGATGGCCAAATATTGGCTGACGGATTTGCAGGCAAAGATCATCGACCGCTGTCTGCAATTGTTTGGCGGCTATGGCGTGATGAGTGAATACCCGATGGAGCGTATGTACCGCGATAATCGGATTGAACGGATCTATGCGGGAACCAATGAAATCATGAAGCTGGTGATCGCCCGTAAATTGTTGAAGGAATAGGGCATGAGCGACGTAATTTTTCTTGAAGAACGCGAAGGCTTTGTTGCCCGTCTGACCTTGAATCGCCCATCGGCACGCAACGCCCTGTCGCTTGCAATGTTGGAGACCGTGACGCAAGCGGTGAGGCGCCTTGGTGCGGACAAGAGCGTGCATGTAATTGTTATTGCCGGAAACGGACCGGCGTTTTGTGCAGGCCACGATCTCAAGGAATTGACCGTGGCACGGGCTGAACAGGATGGTGGACACGCCTTTTTCGAGGAGACGATGGGAAAATGCGCAGCCTTGATGCTGTCGATTGTCCGCTGCCCCAAGCCGGTCATTGCTGAAGTCCAGGGGATTGCTTCTGCAGCGGGATGTCAGCTGGTCGCCAGTTGCGATCTGGCGGTGGGGGCTGAGAATGCGCGGTTTGCCACACCGGGGGTCAACATCGGCCTTTTCTGTTCAACGCCTATGGTCGCTTTGTCACGTAATGTGGGGCGCAAGGCTGCGATGCGCATGCTGTTAACCGGCGACATGATGAGCGCTGATGATGCGCGCGCCATTGGGTTGCTGAGCGATGTTGCGGCCCCGTCGGAGCTGACCAATACGGCGATGGCCATGGCTGCACAGATCGCTACGAAGTCACCAGCCACGTTGAAAATCGGCAAGGAAGCTTTCTATCAACAGATCGAAATGGCTTTACCCGACGCCTATGATTTTGCGTCGAATGTCATGGTTGCCAATATGCTGGAACCGGATGCCGAAGAAGGCATCGGCGCTTTCATCGAAAAGCGAGAGCCGGTTTGGAAATCTGTGATGGGAGCGTAAGAATGGAATGTTGTGGACCGGGTTATGCGTCGCCAGCGGAGGCGATCAATGCACCGCGAGAAAAGCTGCTGTATACGATTGCAATCTATACGGGCACAGGCATTCAGAAGCCGGACTATCTTGCGACGGTGGATGTTGATCCTGACAGTCTGACCTACAGCGAAGTCATTCACCGGCTGGAGATGCCCGGGATTGGGGATGAGTTACACCACATGGGCTGGAACGCCTGTTCATCGTGCTTTGACGACGCAAACATGGTCCGTAAGTATCTGATCCTGCCGGGGGTGCGGTCGAACAATCTGCATATCGTTGACACGGCAACGGACCCACGCGCGCCGCGCTTACACAAGGTGATTGACGGCGCTGAGATCAAATCCAAGACCAACTTGAGTGGCCCCCACACAGTTCATTGTCTGGGCAGCGAGATCATCATCTCGATGCTGGGCGATGCCAAGGGTGAGGCACCGGGCGGTTATCTGCATCTTAACAAGGAGTTTGAGATCCAGGGCCGCTGGGAAAACTCCATGGGCGACATCAAGTTTGGCTATGATTTTTGGTATCAGCCGCGCCACAACGTGATGGTGAGTTCGGAATGGGCCGCCCCCAACACCTTTATGCCGGGGTTCGATCTCGAAGAGGTCGGCCACCTGAAATACGGCCGCGAGCTGCACTTTTGGGACTTTGAGGCGCGTGAACCTGTCGAGAGCTTTTATCTGGGTGAAGACGGATTGCTGCCGCTGGAGGTCAAGTTCCACCACGATCCGGACAGCACGCACGGGTTTTGCGGCGCAGCGCTGTCGACCAATGTGATCCACTGGTGGAAAAACGATGCGGGCAAATGGCAGTGGGAAAAGATCATCGACGTTGAAAACGAGATGCACCCTGACTGGCCGATCCCGCTGCCGGGGGTGATGTCGGCAATCCTGATCTCGATGGATGACAAATACCTTTATCTGAACAACTGGCTACACGGCGATATGCGCCAGTATGACATCTCTGATCCACATAACCCGGTGCTGACAGGGCAGGTCTTCATGGGCGGGCTTTTGGGCAAGGCACCCAAGGTGAATGGCGTCGATGTGGCCGGTGGACCGCAGATGTTCCAGCTTAGCCTTGATGGCAAGCGGCTTTATGTGACGACCTCACTGTTCTCGACTTGGGACAACCAGTTCTACCCCGAAATCCGCGAAAAAGGCGGGGTGATGGTGATGATCGACTGCGATCCGGTGAATGGCGGCATGACGATCAATGAGGACTTCATCGTGGACTTCGGGCAGGAACCCAACGGGCCAAGCCGCTGCCACGAGGCACGCTATCCGGGTGGCGATTGCACGAGCGATATCTGGCTGTGAACATGCATACCGTCACGATCTCCAACCGCGATGGCGCGACCTATCAGGTCAATGCCCGTCGCCCGTTGTTGGAACAGCTGCGCGAACAGGGCGTCGATCTGCCCTATGGTTGCGAATACGGTGGCTGCATCACTTGTGCCGCCAAACTGACGACCGGCGCGGTCGATCAACGTCGTCAAGTGGCGCTGAACAACCGCCAGATCGATAATGGGTATGTGATCCTCTGCGTGGCGCGCGCGACGTGTGACATCACGTTGGAGATCGGGGTGGAAAGCCACGGGCACCTTTACCGCAACCCGTTTCTTGATCCTCTCAAACCACATGAATTGAAGGCGGATATCGCCACGCCACGACCCTCAAGCAGCAAAGCAATAGGGCAAGAACAGGAGGGTTGAGCTATGCCCCAAGCAGACGTTAACCACATCTACAACTATGACCCGGCGTATTTGGCGGGCATTTTGGCATCGGTTAAGACCATCGCCATGGTCGGGGCCAGTGCTGACAAGACCAAGTTCAGCTATGGCGTGCTACGCCAGCTGAGCGAGATTGGCTATGATATCCTGCCAGTGAACCCCAACCCGAACGTGACGGAAATCCGTGGCCTGAAGGTGTACCGCGCGCTCGAAGAGATCGACAAACCCGTCGACATGGTGGACGTCTTTCGCCCCAAAGAAGAACTCTACGACTTTGCCGAAAAAGCCATCGCCATCGGCGCAAAGGTGCTTTGGGGGCAGATCGGTGTCTATGACGACAATGCCGCGAAACTGGCCGAAGACGCGGGCCTGCAGGTCGTCATGAACCGCTGCCCGAAAATTGAATTGTTCCGACCCTTCTGGAAGCCACGGCTTGATCTGAAGATATGAGCGAACCGCACGCTGCCCTACAAATCCCGGCCGCATGCGGATGTGGATCTGGCGGGACATCTGATTGGCCGCTGAAAGCAATTATGCACTGGATAAAAGGAGATCAAGCCATGGCTCAAAATATCAAGAAATCTTCCAAGGACATCGTCAAAGCGGCGCTGTCTGCCGTGCCTGCGATCAGCATCGAAGAGGCCATCACCCTGCAAAGCTCGCCCGACCACGTCTTCGTAGATCTACGTGACGGACCGGAACAGGTCAAAACTGGCCTGATCCCCGGCGCTATTGCCTCTTCGCGTGGCATGATGGAGTTCCACATCGACCCCGAAAGCCCGGCCCATAAGCCCGCGTTCAACCAAGCTAAAACCTACATCTTCTACTGCGCCTCTGGCGGCCGCTCTGCCTTGGCGGCACAAGTTGCGATAGATATGGGGCTGTCGCCGGTTGTTAACATGTCGGGCGGGGTTGCTACGTGGAAAAAGGCCGGTGGGCCGCTAGAAAAGGGAAACTAATGCAGGACGTTGTAATCACTTCTGCTGTTCGCACAGCTATAGGGACATTTGGAGGCGCATTGGCCGGAACGCCGCCCTGCGATCTTGCAGCAGCTGTGGCTCAGGCCGCGATTGATCGCGCCAGCATAACGCCTAGCGATGTGCGGCAGTCTATTTTTGGCAATGTGATCCATACCGAACCGCGCGACATGTATCTGGCCCGGGTGGCTGCCATCGGGGCCGGGGTGCCCGACACAGCCCCGGCCCTGACACTGAACCGTTTGTGTGGCAGCGGGCTGCAAGCCGTCGTCAGCGCAGCCGAACAGATCATGCTGGGCAAAGCGGATATAACGTTGGCCGGCGGCGCCGAGAACATGAGCCGTGTTGGCCATATGATCAATGCTGCGCGTTTTGGTGCAAAAATGGGCGATGTTAAAGCAGTCGACATGATGACCGGCGCGTTAACGGATCCATTTGGCAACGGCCATATGGGCGTCACAGCCGAAAACGTCGCCAAGGAAAAAGGTGTCTCGCGAGATGCACAAGATGCACTTGCGTTAGAAAGCCATCGGCGTGCGGCGGCAGCCACGCAAGCTGGTTATTTTAAAGAACAAATCTTGCCCATTTCTGTAAAACAGGGCCGTAAAGAATTGGACTTCGAAACCGACGAACATTTCCGCGCCGATGTTTCGCTTCCAGACCTTACCAAACTGCGTGCCGCATTCGAAAAAGACGGCTCGGTCACACCTGGTAACGCCTCAGGTATCAACGATGGCGCGGCGGCATTGGTTCTGGCAAGCGCTAGCGCCGCAGTGGCTAAAAACATGCCAGTTTTGGCGCGCATTGTCGCCTCGGGTTTGGGCGGTGTACGTCCTGAGGTCATGGGGCTTGGCCCGGTGCCCGCCGTCACCGAGGCATTATCACAAGCTGGGCTGACCATATCCGATATGGCGTGTATCGAATCCAATGAAGCCTTCGCAGCACAGGCCTGTGCAGTGGCCAACGAATTGAAATTCCCACCTGAAATCACCAATCCGAATGGTGGCGCAATTGCGCTTGGCCATCCGGTTGGTGCCTCTGGCGCAATTATCTTGACCAAATTGATTTATGAATTGCGTCGTATCGGTGGGCGCTATGGCCTTGCAACAATGTGCATCGGCGGTGGGCAAGGCATCGCTGTCATTGTTGAAAACCAGGATGCTGCGCAATGAGTGATATCAAACGTGTCGCCGTGATTGGCTCAGGTACCATGGGTGTCGGCATCGCGATATCCACAATTTGTAGCGGTGTTGATGTTGTGCTGATTGATTTAGGGCAGTCATCGCTTGACGCAGCATTGGGGCGCGTTCAGGGATATCTGAGCCGTCAAGTTGAAAAACAAAAGATGTCGGATAGTGAGGTACGAAAGAGCAAAGCCCGCCTCAGGACGTCAACCAATCTGGCCGACGCTGCCGGGTCCGATCTTGTGATTGAGGCTGTTTTTGAAGACATCACTGTCAAGAAATCTGTCTTTGAGACCATCGAAGGTGCCGTTTCGCCAACAGCCATTCTGGCTACCAATACCAGTGCCCTAAAAGTTGCTGATATCGGGGCAGATTTGGCGCATCCAAAGCGCCTGTGCGGCATGCACTATTTTAGCCCAGCAGAGATCAACCCAATTGTCGAGGTCATCAGAAGCGAAACGACGTCGCCCGCGACCATTGCTGCTGTTCTTCCCTTCCTTGAAAACTGTGGCAAGACCGCAATCCCGTGCAAGGACCAAAGCGGGTTTGCGCTCAATCGGTTCTTTTGCCCCTATACGAACGAGGCCGCACGTTGTCTGGATGACGGGCTTGGCACACCAGCCCAAATCGACGCGGCCGCAAAAGACATCTTTGGCGTACCCATCGGCCCCTTCGCAGTGATGAACATCGTCAAACCCCGGATCAATCTCGCGGCCGTCCGTAGCTTGGCTTCATTGGGACCTTTCTACGCCCCAGCGATCAGTTTGCAAAAATGCGGTGATAACGATGAAAGCTGGAACATCAGTGAAACGGGCCCGAGAATAGATAACGCAAGTCATGAGCAGATCACTCAGCGCCTGAAGGCGGCCGTCTTCTATGCTGTCCAGGAAGCGCTCGATGAGGGTGTTGCGAGCGCCGCGGACATCGACCTCGGCGCGCACAAGGCATTCGGATTTGCCAAAGGCCCAAACGAAATGATGCTGGAGATTGGAAAAATTGAAAGCCAACGGTTGATAGCCAACGCAACTTTAGTGTTGTGAACCATACCGCAAAGAAAGTGTGCGAGTGAGTTCACCGATATTACCTTGTATGCTGCGTCAGCGAAGTGGAGAAAACAAAAAACGCAAAGTCCGGGTCTTTTGAAATTCGTGCGGGGCGCAGCGAAACGACGTTTTGGTTTCCGCCGTGTTCTACCTGTTTGAACGACCGCTATGGTGATTACGGCTGCGACGCAGGGAGGAGCGTACCGCACATGCGAAAGGATGCTGCGTCAGCACTAGCTGCGAGAGCAAAAGGCTGGAAAGTCCCGCAAAACAGCCATCCATGCAAAGCGCAGCCAACGGCTGCAATTCATTCGTCATTCGCATATATCCACAATATCGAGGTACATAGATGTAAACTCTCTAAAGTTGCGCACTGTCGCAATGTGTTGGAGCTACTTTGAGCATTGGCCCC
>ERZ887849.1817-NODE-1817-length-18668-cov-25.251437_pt1 | contig 18668 bp, 22 predicted proteins | sample MGYA00521267_ERZ887849 | MGnify/ENA primary metagenome ERZ887849 (study PRJEB32303, sample SAMEA104408601) | aquatic metagenome | biome: Brackish water; feature: Pelagic; material: water | place: Baltic Sea | collected 2014-06-06T16:11:00 | depth 2,863 m ... | reverse complement strand
GATTGTCTCCGCCCCCTTGGCGGTGTGCATCACGAACCCTTCCTGATACCACTGCCGGGTGTTGACGTCATGAGCCTCCAGCGTTGGACGCAGAGCTTCAAAAACTGGGTCGGTGCGACCAAGCTGACTGTCGAACTGCGCGTATATCTCCTCTGTCAGGCGATGCTGGAGATACTGAGCCTGCCGCTTGTCAGAGGTACCAGTGGAACGTCTTGCCTGCCGGTCACTTCCGAACTGAAGCTCAACTGGCTTTGTAACAGATACATACCAACGCGCCTTACGAGACACCAAGCGACTAGGGTGGTAAGAGCGTGTCATTTAGGTTCCAAAATAGGTTCAAGCATTCCACCATACCCATACATAAAAGGATATATACAGCAAGAGGGCATATTCAATATTAACGTTTTGTTAACCTTTTGCCGGCGTTCGCAAGAACCCGCCCGGCGGAGAGCACCAGCCGGGCGGGGTCGCGACATCGCCCACCATCACCTCATGGCAGGCCGGGGAAGCCTGTCAGACCACCGACGGCGCGTGCAGGGCCATCGGCTGGGCCAGATGGGTCGCGCGGGGCGCATGAGACTGGCTGCGCGCCGCAGGCATCGACAGAACCGCATATTGGCGACCATCGTCATTGCGGTAAGGCTCGCCCACACGGTCCGCAGCATAGCCCAATTGACGCAGCGCCCGCATCAGCGCCAGCGGAGACAGGGACATCAACCTGTCAGCGCCGTTTTCAGCCGCCACCCCGATCAGACCTCCGACGATCAGCGACAGGCAGGTCGACCGCTCTGCATGGGTGCGAAGGTTGTCGGAAATGACCAGACGGGTACATTCCCACACCGCGTTGGACGCCACCTCGACCGCCATGATGTCGGCCGGTATGTCGACCAGTTTGCCGGCCACCGCGTCTCGCAACATGTAGGTATGTCCGCCCCAGGTCGCCGTCGTCGACATTGCACGAGCGCCGCCAATCACCTCTCCATCTCGAATCACGACCGAGTAGTGGGCACGCGGATTATCATATTGGTCCATTTCCACATCATCATCATGTGGGATATTCCAACCAAGCTGACCCACGAAAAACCTTTTACACAGACCTAGATAATCATAAAAGGCCGATCCGTGGCGGTGTAGGGTCGAAAGTGAAAAAGTCACATTTTCCATGTTTGCTCTCCTTTATGGAGAGTCCATTTAGCGGTGATTCCCTACAGTTGTTAACGTTTGTGAAAATATTTGCGCCCAAAGACGGCAAATAATTGGCAGCCAGGCAGCGATTTCGCACCTTTTGATTAAAATCAGATAAGCCCGTAGTCGCTTGCCCGCGTTGCAGCCTGGGCACCGGTGCTTGCCCCCAATTTCAACTTTGCATTCCGAAGCCTTTGCTTTATCGCCCCTTCCAACACACCCAGAGCGTGTGCCATTTGTTTAAGGCGCATCCCCTCTTTGACCATCCGTAGGGCTTCGAGTTCTGCCATCGTCAGATTGGTTGGAGGGGCCATTTTGTGGTGCATCCGAAGAACGGCGTCCTCCAGTTGCGCGACCTCGGATGTTTCGAATTCGCGGTCGAACCGGGCAAATGTCCCGAAGGATCTTTGCCCCTCTGTGCCATCGTCAAAGCAACAGACCGCAACGCCAAAGCGCAGCCCGTGGTCCGTCGCCTGTTTCAGAACCTGTCGGCCGTCGGGGATGTCGATCTCGCTCCAGCGGACTGCACCGGAATGGGCGTAGACCCAACGGATCACCGGGTCACGCAGCATAAATCGGTTGCGGGTATAATGATCGACCCAATCCTGCGGCAGGGCGTTCACTTCTTCCATGGGAAAGGCAAATCCGACCCGAAGCGCCAGGAAGTAGCCCGCCGTCGCAAGGGCCGCTATGTCATCAAGTTCAAACCGCTCGGCCATGAAGTCCATTCACCCAGTCCAAGGCCAACGAGAACCGTCTACTTGAATACACACTTCACCCCTTGATCGAAACTACAACTCTCTCCACACTAAGGTCTAGACCTGACAGCAAGCAACCTGAAAGCGAGCGCCCGGACATATGGACTCCTCCACCGGAATTCGAGAGTGCCTTTCCGACCTCATGGGACTGTCACAATCTGGCTTTGCAATTGCATTGCATATCAAATTCACCACGCCGACCTACCTCTTCCAGACATATCCAAAGCCTTGGATCGATTACTACTCGCACAACGGGCTGGTCATGCGGGACCCTACAGTTATATGGGGATTTGATAATATCGGCGTAATTCGTTGGCAAGATCTCTCAAATGAGGACACGGCCGGAATAATCCCCGAGGCGTCGAAATATGGTATGAAATTCGGTTTCACCTATTCGTTGGAGCGGTCGGGAAGCAGATCCCTGAGCAGTTTTACGTCTCCAGGCGACGATTTCACGGACCAGGAAATTGCGGATATTTGCGCTATTGTCGACAAGGTGCATGATTCCACCCTGTCATTGACCGCGCTTTCGGCGGAAACCCGCGCCGAATTGAAACGGATGTCGATCATCTTCACGCACCCGTGAACCCGCCCGAACCGGCGTCGCAGTTGACGCAACGTAATCGGCTGCTACCTTCAAGTTTCCGATCTGAAGGAGAGCAAGATGAACTTGAAGACCTTCCTGACCGCTGCGATTCTGTCCCTCGCGCCCTTGTCTGCAATGGCAATGTGCTCTGGGGCGGGGATGGAGCAGCACGCAATGTCCTGCGTCGAAGGCACCCAATGGGATGCCGAAGCCGGGACCTGCACACCCGTCACGACAAGCTGACGCGATATACCCCAATACAGAGGGCGGTCGCAGGCCCGCCCTCTGCCCCCGCGTTTATTGCCCCTCCTCCACGTCCAGACCAGCTGCAGTTCGCCATCAGGAGCGTCAAATGACCAATCTTCGAGTGATCTCTACCCTTGCCGTCATGTCGCTGGCCCAGACGGCCCTCGCGGTTGGAAGCGCCAACGACACGCCCCCCACGCCGACCGAAACCACCACGGTCTGCAAGGACGGCATGGTCTGGAACCCCGAGACAGAACTATGCGAGGCGCCGGCCCAGGAAAGCCGCCTGTCCGACGACCTTCTGTACCAGGCGGCTCGGGAATTTGCCTATGCCGGGCAGTATGAAAATGCACAGGCCGCGCTTGCCGCGATGACCGATCAGGGGTCGGATCGGGTCCTGACCTATATGGGCTTTACCACCCGCTCCATGGGCGACATGGAGGGCGGGATGGCCTTCTACCAGGCCGCACTTGAAGTGAACCCGGACAACCTTCTGGCGCGGTCCTACATGGGTATGGCCTATGTCATCCAAGGGGACATCGAGTCCGCAATGACCCAGTTGATCGAGATCGGCGCCCGTGGCGGCAAGAATGGCTGGCCCGAGCGTGCCCTTCTTGAAGCGATCGAAACGAACACGCCCAGCTTTTATTGAGACAAGCGCTTGGATGTCAGTCATGGGCCGGACGACTTCGGCTGCCTTGCCCGTGATGCGCTGAAAAGTTTCATCAAATTCGATTGATTTCGGCCGCCGAAACGTTCCGGTCCTAAGGGCGAATTCATTCTTGTGCTGTTTCCTCACCGTATCGCCCGATGCAGGAGGACGCGCCCGATGAACCCACCCGCCGCATTGCCCTTGATGGACGCGCCAACAGCCCGGCCGCAGCTGACAAAACGGCGAAAAGCGGCCGTGGTGGTGCAGATGTTGCTTGCCGATGGGCAGCGCCTGTCCTTGTCCCGCCTGCCCGAAGAGGTGCAATTGGACCTGACCCGCGAATTGGGAAAACTCAAACTGGTTGACCGGACAACGCTGCACGCCATCGCCAGTGAATTCGTCGATGATCTGGAACGGGTCGGCCTGGCCGCACCCGGCGATTTCCTTGGCGCGTTAGAGGCGTTGTCGGATCAAATCAGCCCCGGGGCCGCATCCCGCCTGCGCAAAGAGGCGCAATTGATGGGCGCCGACCCCTGGAGCCAGGTCATGGCCCTGCCCATCGAAGAGCTTGTCCCAATTCTTGAGGAGGAAAGCGTAGAGGTTGCAGCCGTGATCCTGTCCAAGTTGCCTGTCGCAAAGGCGGCAGAACTTCTTGGCAAGCTTCCCGGTGAACGGGCAAGGCGGATCACCTTTGCCGTCTCTCAAACCAGCGAGATTCAGCCACTGGCCGTGGCCCGCATCGGCGCGGCCCTGGCCAGGACCTACTGCTCTGCCCCGCCGGCCGCTTTTGCCAACCCGCCGGTGCAGCGGGTCGGTGCAATCCTGAACTCCTCTATCGCCGCCACACGGGACTCCGTCCTCGAAGGGTTAGGAAACGATGACCCCGAGTTCGCCGAAAAGGTGCGCAAGGCGATCTTTACCTATGAAAACATTCCCGAACGGATCGAGGGCGGCGATATCCCTGCTATTGTCCGCGAGGTGGACAATGCCATCCTCCTGACCGCCTTGGTTTATGGTGCCTCGCTTGGCGGACCGAACGCACAGTCCACCGATTTTATCCTTGGCAACCTGTCGAAACGCATGGCCGACGGTCTTCGAGAGGAGATGGCGGTTCACAAGAAGGTCAGAAAGTCGGATGGCGAGGATGCCCTGAACGACGTGATCGGCGTGATCCGCGCCGCCGTCGACGCGGGCGAGATCGCATTCAAGGTCCCGGACGAGGACGACGATTGAACTGGCGGACCAAACGGCCGGGCTGGACAGTGGTGCGCACCACGGAATAGTTTCGCCACATGACAAACACACCTTCCTTTGACGGTCGCCGCTGGCACGACATGGGTGGATCAAAGGCCGGTCCCATCCTTGACGAAACCCATGATTTCGCCCTGTGGGAAAAGCGTGTCGATGCCTTGATGGTCCTCTGCTCGGGCAAGGGACACTTTACTGTCGACGGGTTGCGCCGCGCCCTCGAAGACATGGGAGAGGCCGCCTACGACGAGATGAGCTACTACGAAAGGTGGATCGCGGCGATCAGTCAGAACCTGATCGAAGCCGGGGTCATCACCCAGTCAGAACTGGCCAACCGCATGGCAGAGGTGGCGGTACGCGGCGACTCTTACGGCGAGGCCAGCCGTGCCTGACAGAGCCATGCATGACGGAGCCGTGCCTGACGGAGTCGCTCCTGTCAAAACGCAGCGCGTTCGCGTCGCCGCACGGATGCCCATGGGCCATGTCCGCGCACCGGCCTACCTGCGCGGTAAGGTTGGAACCATCGAACGCCCCTTGGGCGCGTTTCCCGACCCCGAGCGCCTCGCCTATGGCCAACCGGCCCCGGACCGTGCCCTTTATCGCGTCCGCTTTTCGATGGCCGAACTTTGGGGGGACAGCGCCGAGGCACCAACCGATACCGTCGATGCAGAGCTTTATGACACCTGGCTCGAAAGGCTGGATTGATGCCGCACGACCATCACGATCACGACCACCTCTCACCCTCTGGCCACCCTTATCGGTCGGATGACGATGTGCCCCTGACCTATTGGCAACAAATGGAAATCGCCCTGCGCGAACTGCTGATCGAAAAGGGCGTCACCACCCCCGAAGAGATCGCTCGCCAGATAGATGCAATGGACGCGCGCAGCCCCGCGAACGGGGCCGCCCTCGTTGCCCGCGCCTGGACCGACCCCGCCTTCAAGGAACGACTGTTGCAGGATGCCAGCGCCGCAAGCCGGGATATGGGCTTTGACATCGGACCACTGCGCCTGATCGCGGTCGAGAATACCGCGCAGGTGCACAACGTCATCGTCTGCACGCTCTGCTCCTGCTATCCGCGCAACCTCTTGGGACTGCCGCCCGATTGGTACAAATCCCGGGCCTACCGCAGCCGCACCGTGAAGGAACCCCGCAAGGTGCTGTCCGAATTCGGGCTGACCCTGCCTGACGAAACCACTGTGCGCGTCCACGATTCGACCGCCGACATGCGCTATATCGTTCTGCCTGCCCGCCCCAAAGGCACCGATGGCTGGGACCCGGACCGGCTCGCCGAACTTGTGACCCGTGACAGCATGGTCGGCACCGGCCTTCCAAGGACACCCGCCTAGCCCATGGCAAGGCCGCGCGACAAGGGCACAGCAGCGGACTGGCTGTCGGATCGGGCCATTCGCGCCCTGCTCGCCCTGGCGATGGCGCGGCCTTTCGAACAGCGTATCCCCTTCATGGGTCGGATGGCCCGGCGGATCGTCGCCCCCCTTGCCGGCTTTGACAAACGGATCCGCTTTGGCTTGAACCTTGCCTGCCCCGATTTGACCGAGCCCGAGATCCAGCGGATATCCCGCGAGGTTGCCGACAATTTCGGGCGCACTGTTGCCGAGATCTATTCAGGCGCCGAATTCGCCGCCCGCATAGCCGCCTCCGACCCGCTTGAGGGTCCGGGGTTGCAAACCCTTATCGATCGGCAGGCCGCAGGAAAGCCGGTGATCCTCGCCGTCGCGCATTTCGGCAATTATGACGCCATGCGGGCGGCGCTCGTGGCCCGCGGGCTGACGGTTGGGGCGGTGTATCGTCCCATGGATAACCCTTACTTCAATGCCCACTATGCCGAAGCAATCCACGCAATTGCAGAGCCGCTTTTCCCCCGCGACCGGTCCGGCACCATCGCACTGGTCAGGTTCCTGCGTGGCGGGGGCATGGTGGCGCTTGGCTTTGATCAATATGTGCACAAGGGTGCCGATCTGACCTTCTTTGGCCAGCCGGCCCCGACCCTTCTCAGCCCGGCGACGTTCGCCCTCAAGTACGATGCCCCCCTGGTCCCGATCCATGCGATCCGGCAGGCGGACGGGATCACCTTCAAGGTGCTGGTGGACGAGCCCATTACGCCCGCCTCACCCGAGGACATGATGCAGGCGGCCAACGACCGGTTGGAAGAGATGGTGCGCGCCCATATGGGTCAGTGGTTCTGGGTCCACAGGCGGTGGAAACCCCACCTGAACAGGGATAGGGCCTAGCGGTCGAACCGCGCCGCGGCAAGGATCGGACCGGCGCCCGCCCCCTGAACGATCAGGACCGCAGGATCGCTTCCTGATATCTCGACATCAAGGGTCAGCGGGCCCGCGCCGTCCCAATCGGCGATGATGTCCCATCGCGTGACGATATTGCTATAGCTCAGCTGGCGCCCGGCATTCTCGCCCCCCAGAACCTCCACATCCTGATGCGGCAGGTAGCGCACCAGTTGCACGACCATTGGCGCGGTTTCGGCGGCGGTAAGCGATACCAGATGCAGGTCACCGCTCCGCTCGACCACAAGATCGACGCCCGTCTCGATCCCCTCGTGTGCCCTTATCCTCGACATCACTTCCATCGCCTTGGCCCCGATGATGTGATCCTGGCCTTCAACAATGAACTGTGGCGTATAGACCGTCCGCTGCCCTGCCGCCCGGGCATAGGCCTGCTGACGTTCGCTGTTTTGAGCAGAGCCAAAGCTATCGCGCCAGCCAAGGTAATCCCAATAGTCGACATGCAGGGCAAGGGCGATGATCTCGGGTTCCGCCGCCAGGAGATCGAGTATCTCGTGGGCAGGTGGACATGACGAACACCCCTGCGAGGTAAAAAGCTCGACCACGACCGGGCCATCGTCGGCCAGGGCCGCGCCGGAAAAAAGCGCAGAGGCAGTCAGGGCTGCAAGAATGGCACGCATTGGGGGCTCCGATAGTCTTCGTCCGTGGTGTAGATGCAGGGCATCATAAAGACCAATCAACCAATTGCGAGAGCCCCGCAACATTCCGCGAGCGAGGGGCTTGAATCAATTGTGTGCAATGGTATACATCGTTCAAATCTTAACCCTTGCGTGTCATCCTGCACCAGGGCTAAGGCTCGAATACCGCTCATTTCACCTCGCAGGAAGGGATCTTCTCATGCCCATCACAGTTGGCCACGACAGCGCAAAAACCCGCAAGACCCTCACCGTTGGCGGGGCGAGCCTTGCCTATTATTCGATCCCCGCCGCTCAGGCCGCAGGCCTTGGCGATTTCTCGCGCCTGCCCGCCGCGCTGAAGGTCGTTCTGGAAAACATGCTCCGCTTTGAAGACGGCAAGACCGTCTCAGTGGATGACATCAAGGCCTTTGCCGAATGGGGTGCCGCTGGCGGCAAGAACCCCCGCGAGATCGCTTATCGTCCGGCCCGGGTTCTGATGCAGGATTTCACCGGCGTTCCGGCTGTCGTTGACCTTGCCGCCATGCGCGACGGGATCGTGGCCCTTGGGGGCGATCCGCAAAAGATCAACCCGCTCAACCCCGTTGACCTTGTCATCGACCACTCGGTCATGATCGACGAATTTGGCAACCCCCGCGCCTTCCAGATGAACGTGGACCGCGAGTATGAGCGGAACATGGAGCGGTATGTCTTCCTCAAGTGGGGTCAGAACGCCTTTGACAACTTCCGCGTTGTCCCGCCCGGCACCGGCATCTGCCACCAAGTGAACCTTGAGTATCTGGCACAGGTCGTCTGGTCCGATGTCGATCATGACGGCAACATGGTCGCCTACCCCGACACGCTTGTGGGCACCGACAGTCACACCACCATGGTCAACGGCGCAGCCGTCCTGGGCTGGGGCGTTGGCGGGATCGAGGCAGAGGCCGCGATGCTGGGCCAGCCGATCTCCATGCTGATCCCCGAAGTCGTCGGCTTCAAGCTGACCGGCGCGATGGTCGAAGGCACGACAGCCACCGACCTTGTCCTCAAGGTCGTGGAAATGCTGCGCGCCCATGGGGTGGTCAGCAAGTTTGTTGAGTTCTACGGCGACGGCCTCGACCATCTGCCCCTCGCCGACCGGGCCACCATCGGCAACATGGCCCCCGAATACGGCGCCACCTGCGGCTTCTTCCCCATCGACAACGAGACCCTGCGCTACATGCGCACCACCGGCCGGGACGAGGACCGCATCGCGCTGGTCGAAGCCTATGCCAAGGAAAACGGGTTCTGGCGCGGGGCAGATTACAACCCGATCTACACCTCGACCCTCGAGCTGGACATGGGTACCATCGTCCCCGCCATTTCGGGCCCCAAACGGCCGCAGGACTTTGTTGCCCTGACCGGCGCCAAAGCAGGCTTTGCCAACGAGATGGACAAGACCTTCAAGCGGCCTCTGGACAAGCAGGTCCCGGTCGAGGGCGAGGATTACACCTTGTCGTCCGGCAAGGTCGTGATCGCCGCGATCACCTCCTGCACCAATACGTCGAACCCCTATGTGATGATCGGCGCCGGCCTCGTGGCCCGCAAGGCGCGCGCCCTGGGCCTCAAGAGCAAGCCCTGGGTCAAGACCTCGCTGGCGCCGGGAAGCCAGGTTGTGTCGGCCTATCTTGAGGCGGCAAACCTGCAAGAAGACCTCGACGCGGTGGGCTTTAACCTTGTCGGCTATGGCTGCACCACCTGTATCGGCAACTCCGGCCCGCTGCAGCCCGAGATTTCCAAGGCGATCGCCGACGGCGACCTTGTCGCGACGGCCGTCCTGTCGGGCAACCGCAACTTTGAGGGCCGCATTTCGCCCGACGTGCGCGCCAACTACCTGGCCTCCCCGCCACTGGTCGTGGCCTATGCCCTGGCCGGTGACATGAACATCGACCTGACCACCGAACCCCTGGGCACAGGATCGGACGGCCAGCCGGTCTACCTCAAGGATGTCTGGCCCACCCAGGCCGAGATCGCCGAGCTTGTCGAAGCGACCGTGACCCGCGAGGCCTTCTTGTCCAAATACGCCGATGTCTTCAAAGGCGACGAAAAGTGGCAGGGCGTGGAGATCACCGACAGCGAGACCTACGATTGGCCGACAGCCTCGACCTACGTGCAGAACCCGCCCTATTTCCAGGGCATGTCCAAGGAGCCCGGCGTCATCACCAATATCGACGGCGCCAAGGTTCTGGCGATCCTCGGCGACATGGTCACCACCGACCACATCAGCCCTGCCGGATCGTTCAAGGACACCACCCCCGCCGGCCGCTACCTGGTCGAGCGTCAGGTGTCGCCCCGCGAGTTCAACTCCTACGGATCGCGTCGGGGCAACCACCAGATCATGATGCGGGGCACCTTCGCCAACATCCGCATCAAGAACGAGATGCTGGACGGGGTTGAGGGCGGATACACTCTGGGCCCGGATGGCAGCCAGATGGCAATCTACGACGCCGCCATGGCCTATGCCGAGACCGACACCCCGCTGGTGATCTTTGCCGGCAAGGAATACGGCGCTGGATCGTCCCGCGACTGGGCGGCCAAGGGCACGGCCCTCTTGGGTGTGAAGGCCGTCGTGGCCGAAACATTCGAGCGTATCCACCGGTCCAACCTGGTCGGAATGGGCGTCATTCCCTTTGAGTTCACAGGCGGTGACACCCGTCAGAGCCTCGGTCTGAAGGGCGATGAAACCGTATCGATCCACGGCCTGGATACCGTCACCCCGCTCGCCGAAGTTCCTGCCACCATCACCTATGGCGATGGCTCGACCAAGGCGCTCACCCTCAAGTGCCGCATCGATACCGCTATCGAGGTGGAATACATCGAGCACGGCGGCGTCCTGCACTACGTGCTGCGCAACCTTGCCAAGGCCGCCTGAGCCTACAGCCATTTGGTCGGTTTGACACAAGGTCGCGCCCCCTCACGGGGGCGCAGCTTTTTCGTGTCTCGGGCCTTGCGGCCCGCTCCGAATTGCCTCCGGCGGGGATACTTGTAGCGAGATGAGCATGGTGGGGCACCGGGACACTGGGGCGCGTTCTCTGACCGGCTGCGGCTATCGGAATGCTGCCTGATGACCCCTGATCATCATCGCAAGGGCCTGCCTTTCAGCCGCCCGAGGCCTGGAGTGCTTCGGCTTCGCGGAGTGCGGGCAGGAAACGCTGTTCATAGTCGGAGCCGACCATCGGCCCGGTGAACCGGAACAGCACCGTTCCCTCACCATCGAGTATGAAAGTTTCAGGCGGGGCGGTGACCCCCCAGTCTATCGAGGTCCGTCCGCGAGGGTCGAAACCTGTAGCAAAGAAGGGGTCCCCTTCATCCGCCAAATAGCTCAGCGCATTGTCCGCCTCGTCCCGGAAGTTGAGGCCAGCGACCCGGTATCCCTGATTTGCCAAGGCGTGCAGTGTCGGATGCTCTGCCCGGCAGGGCGGGCACCAGCTTGCCCAGTAGTTGACGATGGTGATTTCGCCCGCTTCGATGTCATCCCTGGTCAGAAGGGGTGTTCCGGGCAAGGGCTCTTGCGGGAGCGGGGGGGCGGGCCGTCCGATGAACGTGGATGGCAGCTCATTGGGATTGTCCCGCATCATGCCTACGAAGAACAGACCTGCCAGGGCGGCAAAGACGACGGGGGGCGCCAGCATCAGGGGGGAGATTTTAGCCACGGCTTTGCCCTTCCGCCTTTTCAAGCGCCCGGCGGATCCGCACCGCCCGTCGCCAACTGGCCAGCACGAGGACGAGGATCAGCCCGATGCTTGCCACATAGGCCCAGATCACCGGCCCGGCATAGGGACCAAGGTCCGGCATCATGTCCTTGCCTCCGCCCGGCGCGCCCGCAGTTCGAGCGCGCGTATCCGCCTGACCCGGATCTCGGTCCGGGTCCGCATCAGAACAAGCGCGATGAACAGCAGGACAAACCCCGCAATGCAGGCAAGCAGCGGATAGTAAAAGATGTCAGCCACGTTCTTTTCCGCGTCCAGTGACAGCGATGCCCCCTGGTGCAGCCCCTGGTTCCAGAAGTTGACCGCGTAGCGGCTGAGCAACGCAAAGACAGATCCAACGATGCAAAGCACGCTGGTCAGATCGGCGGCGGTGTCGGGGTCGGCGATCGCCTCCCACAGCGCCATGTAGCCAAGGTAGAACAGGAACAGGATCAGAAACGAGGTCAGCCGCGGATCCCAGGCCCACCAGGTGCCCCACATCGGCTGCCCCCATATGGCCCCGGTCACCAGTGCCACAAGCGTCATCGTCACCCCAACCGGCGCCGCCGCGCGGGCCGCAAGCGCACTCACATGGTGCCTCCGAACCAGCCAGATAAGCGAGGCAACAAGCATCATGAGCCAGGCATTTATCGCCATAAGGGCCGAGGGCACATGCAGATAAATGATCTTGACCGTCGCCCCTTGCCGGTAGTCATCGGGTGTAAAGAAGAACCCCCAGATCAGACCGCCGACAAGGCAAAGACCCGACAGACCGAAGGTCCAGGGCAAGAGCGGTGTCGTCGTCTCGACGAACTTCTTTGGATTGGCGTATTCCCAGATCGACATCGTGTTTATCTATCCTTCCCCTGCCCTGGCCTCAATGGCCCAGTTGCCGCAGGTCACCTCAGATTGATCCGCAGCACAAGCGCCGCGGCAAAGGGCATCAAGGCCAGCGTCCCAAGGGCGATGCCTCCAAGGAACACCAGAGGCACCGTCGCCTCCAGCCCATCGCCGCCGCGCCGCGCGGCCTCGGCCCCAAAAATCAGGATCGGCACGTAAAGCGGCAGCACCAAAAGCGACAGCAACAGCCCGCCCCTGCGCAGCCCGACGGTCAGAGCCGCCCCGAAGGTGCCAATCAGGGACAAGGCCGGAGTTCCAAGGGCCAACCCTCCAAAAAGCCAGGGATAGGCAGCAGGCGACAGGTTCAACAGGAACCCAAGCCCCGGGGCGGCCAGCGTCAGGGGCAGACCTGTCGTGATCCAATGGGCGATGGCCTTGGCCAGGGCCACACTCTCCAAAGGCAAGGGCGCCGTTGCAAGCAGTGGCAATGATCCGTCCTCGTGATCCAGCGCAAATATCCGGTCGAGGGAAAGCAGGGCGGCCAGCAGCGCCGCGACCCAAAGAATTCCCGGGGCAATCCGGCGCAACACCGCCGCCTCGGGGCCAACCCCAAAGGGCACCAGCACGATCACGATGAGAAAGAAGGCAAGCCCAAGGCCAAAGCCCCCACCCGCCCGTATGGCAAGGCGCAGGTCGCGCAGGATCAAGGCCTTCACAGAAACGCCTCGTCGGACCCGCCCGAGGCGTCAGGGGCCGCCACATAGGGGCTCAACTCCAGGATCGGGGCGTCGATGCCAAGGTCGATATGGGTCGCGATGACCGCGATCCCGCCCGAAGCCAGATGCCGGTGCCTCAACCAATCGGCAAAGAGGCGCACAGAAAACGCATCCAGGGAGTTCGTCGGCTCATCCAGGAACAGGACCGAACGGCCGATGACCCCAAGGCGGGCGAGGCCCAGCCGGCGGGTCTGACCCGAGGACAGGGTGCCCGCCGCCCGGTCCCGTAGCGTTTCAAGGTCAAAAGCCGCGAACACGTCCTGGGGCAAGGTTCGGCCATAAACCTCGGCCCAGAATGCAAGATTCTCGGTCACGCTCAGGGTGGCCTTCACACCGTCCGCGTGGCTGGCATAGGCGGCATCCTCATCGGCGCCCGTCACAGTGCCGGCAAGGGGCGGCTGCAAACCGGCCAGGGTGCGCAAAAGCGTCGTCTTGCCGATCCCGTTGGGGCCGCGCAGGATCAGGGCCGCCCCGGCTGGCACCGAAAACGACAGACCCTCAAGCACCGGGATACCACCCCGTGCAACAGCCAGTCCCGAAACCACCAGGCCCGTACCAGCGCCGTCCCTACGGGCCACCGCCATGTTCAGACCGGGATCAGGGCCAGGCCGACCCGCCGCCCCTCGCTCAAGAGCACGTTGAAGGTGCGGCAGGCCGCCGGAGAGGCCATGCTCTCCACCCCGACACCAGCGTCTTCCAATGCCTTGCGGAAGGACGCCGGAACATGGGCGATCTCGGCCCCCGTACCGACGAACAGCACGTCAAGCCCCTCCACGAGGGCCAGGGGGCCCGCGATGTCCTCAAACCCGCCCCAGGGCGCCACACCCGCACCGCTGACCATAACCGGGCCTTCATGCACCTTGCCACCGATGCGGAAAAAGCCGGGGCCATAGCCATTAACTGGCACGGCATCGGTATATCGGATCTCATTCAGACGCATCGCCCTGCCCCTTCGCTTCGTTCCAAATACTCAAAAAACGGACCACCACCCAGAAGGATCAGGCGTCGATGTCCGAGTATTTGTTCCCCACCGGGCGCTTCACACCCGACCAGTCGCGCTTGACGCCCAGCATCAGGACCACGTTCTTGGCCACATAGATGGACGAATAGGTGCCCACAACGATGCCCCAGGTGATCGCAAAGACAAAGCCCCGGATGACGTCGCCGCCCAGCACCAGCAAGGCGATCAGGGCCAGAAGCGTGGTGCCCGAGGTCATGATGGTCCGGCTCAAGGTTTCGTTGGCCGACAGGTTCAGCACCTCCCTAAGCGGCATGACCTTGTACTTGCGCAGGTTTTCCCGCGCCCGGTCAAACACCACGACGGTATCGTTGATCGAATACCCCACAATGGTCAAAAGCGCCGCGATGATCGCAAGATCGAACTTGATCTGCAAAAGGGCAAAAAGGCCGATCGTCAGGCCGACGTCGTGCACAAGGGCCGCGACAGCGCCCACGGCAAACTGCCATTCGAAGCGCAGCCAGATATAGATCACGATGGCCACAAGCGCTCCGACCACCGCCATAATCGCGGTCCGGATCAGCTCGCCCGATACCTTGGGGCCGACGCTTTCCACAGCCGGAAAGGTGATCGAGGGATCAACCGCCTGCAGGGCTGCCTCGACCGCCAGAACCGTCTCGCCCGCCACGCTCTCCTCGCCCGCCTGGGCCTGGATGCGGATCATCGCCACGTTCTGATCCTCGCGGAAGGTGGGATCGAACACCTCGGTGATCGTCACATCGCCCAGGTTCAGGGGGTCAATCGCCGCCCGGTAGGCCCCCACATCGACGGCCTGAACCGATTCCGTCCGGATCGTCGTGCCGCCCCGGAAATCGATGCCGAAGTTTAGACCCATCACGAGAAAGGCGATCACCGAGGCGATCAGCAGGACGACCGAGGCGCCGAAGGTGGCTCGGGCATAGCCGAAAAAGTCGATCTTGGTGTTGTCGGGTACCAGGCGCAGGCGCATCAGATCAGACCTCGATGGTTTTGGGACGGCGGCGCGAGAACCACCAGACAATAAGAAGACGGGTAACGAAGATCGCCGAAAAGACCGACGTCAGGATGCCAAGCCCCAGCGTGATGGCAAAGCCCCGCACCGGACCCGACCCAAGCGCATAAAGGATCGTCGCCGTGATCAGGGTGGTGATGTTACTGTCCAGAATGGCCGACAGCGCCCGCTCATAGCCCAGCTCGATCGCCCGGGCCGGGCCCTTGGCGGTGCGCAGCTCTTCGCGGATACGTTCAAAGATCAGCACGTTGGCATCGACCGCCATACCGATGGTCAGGACGATCCCTGCAATGCCCGGAAGGGTCAGCGTGGCGCCCAATAGCGACAGCACCCCAAAGATCAGGCAGACGTTGATCGCCAAGGCGATATTGGCAAACCAGCCGAACAGACCATAGCTTAGCGCCATAAAGCCAACGACCAGAACTGCGCCAACACCGGCGGCCAGCTTGCCCTTGTCGATGCTGTCCTGGCCAAGCTCGGGCCCGATGGTCCGTTCTTCCAGGAACGTCAGGCCTGCAGGCAAGGCGCCGGCCCGCAACAGAACCGCCAGATTGGTCGATTCCTCGATGGTGAAATTACCGGTGATGATGCCGGACCCGCCCGGAATGTGGCTTTGGATCGTCGGGGCCGAGATGACTTCGTTGTCCAGCACGATGGCAAAGGGCGCCCCGATATTCTCAGCCGTATAGTCGCCAAAGGCGCGCGCACCGGTCGGGTTAAAGCGGAAGTTGACCGCGGGGCGCCCGTTCTGGTCAAAGGCGGGTTGGGCATCGACCAACTCTTCGCCCGTCACCACAGGGGATCGCTCAAGAATATAGTAGACCCCCTCTTCATCAAGGGACGGCACCAACAGGTTGCCCGCACCAGCGACCGCAGACGGGTCGGTCGTGCGGTTGACGACCGCATTGAAGGTCAGTTGAGCCGTTGTCCCGATCAGGTCCTTGACCTCTTGCGCAGATCCGACGCCGGGCACCTGGATCAGGATACGATCGTCGCCCTGGCGCTGGATGGTGGGTTCGCGGGTGCCCGCCTCGTCGATCCGGCGGCGGACGATCTCGAGCGCCTGCTGCATGGTGCGGTCGTCGGTGGCGAGCTGCTCTGCCTCGCTCAGGCGAAAGATCAGAAGCGTCCCGTCGGCGGTCACCTCGATATCGGAAGACCCGACGCCAGTCAGGCTGACCACCGGTCGGGACAGGCCCCGGGCCAGTTCCAGCGCCCGGGCGGCGCCATCAACGTTCGAGATGCGGACCCGCAACTCATCGGCAGGACCGTCCTCGCGGGTGACAAAGCCCACCACGTCCCGCTCGGCGGCCAGCACATCGCGGGCCTCGGGCCACAGGGCGTCCATCCGGCTGGCGTAAACATCGCTTACCGACACTTCGGCTAGAAGATGGGCCCCACCCCGCAGGTCGAGGCCAAGATTGACAAGACCTGAGGGCAGGAAAGATGGCCAAAGCGCCGCTTCGGCCTCAAGCAGGACATCAGTGCGCCCGGTGTCGATAACCGCACGGGCGTCATTGGCCTGCTCGACCCGGCTGTAAAAGGCATTCGGCAGTGCCAGGCTCAATCCGGTCAGAACCACCACAAGGATGACCAGACGTTTCCATAGACTGAACTGGAGCATAGATCAGGGCTTTCGACTGCGACCGGGACGGAACATTCCGGGGCGCGCACACCCGGCTCAGCAGGCGCCCCGGTTATGAAAGGGGCAGATCAGACTTTGGCAGGCTCGGTCTTGCTGGTGACCGTCGCGATAGTCGAGCGGACGACACGAACGCTCACGCCAGTCGCGATCTCGACCTCGACCTCATTGTCGTCCTTGACCTTGGTCACCTTGCCGATCAGGCCGCCCTGGGTGATGACCTGGTCGCCACGACGCAGAGCCGCAACCATTGCCTGATGCTCTTTAAGCTTTTTTTGCTGGGGGCGGATCAGCAAGAAATACATGATCCCGAAAATCAGGATTAGCGGAATAAGGGATTCAAAGCCTTGCATGGCGGTCCTTCTGTCTGGTCAGCGGGGCGGACCCCTGTCCGGGCCCCAGTCAATAACGCGCAGTCCTTGTAGGACCCGAGTAGGGGAATGGCAACTGCGCCCGATGCCGCCCTATGGCGGGCCGACCCTTGCCGGAAACACTCCCCTAGGGGCATATGGGGACGGGTAGGTTGAGTGCAAAGGGTGAGTGGGCGAAAATGAGTACGGTTTGCATCGCAACTACCCACGTAGTTGTTTCGCGGCCAGATCGCCCTTTCCAGGCGACCATCTATCGGTGACAGACGTAGCGATGATCATCGCCGAGACCAGAGAATAGACCGCCTCAAACAAGACCAAAGCCCACCAAACCGATATTATGGGACGGGGCGATAAAGCAGTGGTTCTGATGGCAGGGCTCGCACGATTGCGCGAAATACGTCTTCAGGTCTTCTGGGCCTGATCGGACAATGACGTCGTTCCGCCTTCGCAAAGCCATCTTTACCACGCCATATTGCCCCCGACATAAGACAACAGGGGGCAAATCCCTACATGGCAAAAATGCGAGACTTGATGCACCAACCAGAACGCCTTTGGTCAGAGGGGGCCTTTGTGCCGCTTCACGGGCGTCTGACGCAATTGGTTGGCACCGTCCTGCGCGCGCGGATGGATGAATTCCATGTCGGCGAGCTGTGTGAGATCCGGGACCCCATCACAGGACAAACCAGCCAGGCAGAGGTCATCGGCATCGATGGGGATGAGGCCCTGCTGCTGCTGCTGGGATCCGCGCAAGGCATTTCAAACCGGTCGCAGGTCACGCCTCTCGGGACGGGCAGCCTGCTGGAGGTCAGTGACGCCTATCTTGGCCGTGTGCTGGGACCAATGGGCAACCCGATTGACGGGGAAGTCCTCTTGCCGCCCGCACCGGGGCGCCCGATCTCGGCCCCGCCGCCAAACCCGATGACCCGGCCGCCAATCGCGGATGTCTTTTTGACCGGTGTCACCCCGATCGATGCCTTGTTGACCTGCGGCGTGGGGCAACGCGTCGGGATTTTTGGCTCGGCCGGGACGGGCAAATCGACATTGCTGGTTGATCTGCTGCGCCACAGTCAGGCCGACGTCATTGTGATCGCACTGGTCGGTGAGCGCGGGCGCGAAGTGCGTGAGTTGGTCAACGAAGTCCGGTCCGAGGATGCCTTTGCCAGAACGGTTATGGTCGTCTCGACATCCGACAGTCCGCCGTTGGAACGGCTTCGGGCCGCGGATTCCGCCACCACCGTCGCAGAGTACTTCCGCGATCAGGGAAAGGATGTTCTTTTGATCGTGGACAGCCTGACGCGCGTCGCCCGTGCGCAGCGCGAAGTTGGCCTCGCAGCCGGTGAACCGCCCACCCGGCGCGGCTTCCCCCCGTCAGTCTTTGCCATGTTGCCTGCATTGCTCGAACGGTCCGGCCGCTCGGACACTGGCTCCATCACGGCCTTCTATACCGTGCTGGTGGAAGGCGACGACGACGATCAGGATCCAATCGCGGATGAGGTCCGCAGCCTACTTGACGGGCATATCCTGCTGTCGCGCTCCCTGGCGGCTCAGGGCAAATTCCCGGCGATTGATATTGCTGGGTCTGTCAGCCGCCTGATGCAGACAATCGCCAGCCCCCACCACATTGCGGCCGCACGCTTTTGTCCGTCGTCGAATGATTTGGAACAGGCGGCGTGATTTTGGTCTGGAGGGCTC
>ERZ887849.1808-NODE-1808-length-18730-cov-51.762142_pt1 | contig 18730 bp, 18 predicted proteins | sample MGYA00521267_ERZ887849 | MGnify/ENA primary metagenome ERZ887849 (study PRJEB32303, sample SAMEA104408601) | aquatic metagenome | biome: Brackish water; feature: Pelagic; material: water | place: Baltic Sea | collected 2014-06-06T16:11:00 | depth 2,863 m ... | reverse complement strand
CTAATGTGCTCCTTGCGTGCAGCATAACACGCTTAAATGAGCGCCCACTATTCACCGGGAAGTCCAGTTGTAAGCATTGAGTACTTCGTGCATCGAATGTCCCTCTCGATTCGTAATTGACAGATCAACGAACCTGCCTGAAACGCAAACCATCTTCCATGCCTATGCCTAAATGTTTTGGCGGGATGACGAGGCATCGAATGTCTGGAAAAAGGGGCCCGTTGGATTTTGGACGCTAACCCCCTTCTTAACTGGCGCCACGACCATATTGATTTTTGTCGGGCAAACGCTTGTCATCGTTGACCAGGAGTTCACAGTCAAACTTGAATTGCAGGAGAGTTCCGTCGAAGTAGGCCAAATACGGCATGCAGGCAAGTCGAGCATTTGGCGTTGGCTTCACCGCCGCAAAATTTGCAGCAACCCCACGAAAGAAACAGACCGGACACTTGGCTGAGGTTGTGTCAGTCGTCAGCTAAGAGAGCCAGCGATCCGGAAAAAATCCAAAAACTGCTTTAATCAGAATGTAAACCAAATTCAAGCCGACGCTGAGTCCGAAAGCCTTGTTGTAATTGAATGTCGGGTGGTGATGGCTCATGTTCGCTTTCAACGCACCAACTTCAATGAATGTCCGCCAGGGGGTGCTTTGATGTCGTGGTTGACTCGGAGGTGACTGACTGCCGACCTGATTTTTGCAGTGCGTCTTCCACTTCCAGTATATGCATGGTCGTCTTGATGACGGAATCCGGATTCAGCGAAATGCTGTCGATGCCCTCCTTCACCAGAAACTCCGCGAATTCCGGATAGTCGCTGGGAGCCTGACCGCAGATCCCAATCTTTGTGTCTGTTGCCTTGGCCACTTTCACCACCCATTTGATCATTCGCGTGACTGCGTCCTCGCGTTCATCGAAAATGTGGGACACAATTTCCGAATCACGATCGACTCCAAGTGTCAGTTGCGTGAGATCGTTTGAACCGATGGAGAATCCGTCAAAGATTTCGGCAAATTGGTCAGCACACATGACGTTGCTGGGAACTTCACACATCACGTAGACTTCGAGATCATTTTCGCCGCGACGCAACCCGTGCTGGTCCATTTCTTTGAGAACTCGGCGGCCTTCTTCGGGAGTGCGGCAGAAAGGAATCATCACCTTCAGATTCGTCAGACCCATTTCGTCTCGCACTCGACTGATAGCGTGGCATTCCAGAGCAAAGCAGTCAGCGTAGCGTTCGTCATAGTATCGCGATGCGCCGCGGAAGCCGATCATCGGATTCTCTTCATGCGGTTCATATTCCGCACCACCAAGCAGGTTCGCATATTCGTTCGTCTTGAAATCGCTGCACCGCAGGATGACGGGCTTTGGATAAAAGGCCGCAGCAATCATGGCGATTCCATGCGCGAGCCGCTCAACGAAGAAGTCTGTCTTAGTGTGATAGGACGCAGTCAGCTGGTCCATCTTTCGCTGCTCTTCCGGATCACGCGGCTTGTCGTATTCGATGAGCGCCTTCGGGTGAATTCCAATCGAATTTGTGACGATGAATTCTTCGCGAGCCAGGCCAACGCCATCGTTGGGAAGTTGAGAGAGCCGAAAAGCCTCATCCGGGTTGGCGACATTCATCATGATCTGAGTTTGGGGTCGCCTCAAGTCTGTTATGTCAACCGAATCGTGATCGTATTCCAGGAGCCCTTCGTAGACGTTTCCAGATTCGCCCTCTGCGCACGAGACAGTCACGGTCTGGCCGTCCGTTAGCACTTCGGTCGCGTTCAATGCGCCGACGACAGCCGGCAGACCGAGCTCCCGGCTGACGATGGCTGCATGGCATGTTCGACCACCGCGGTTCGTCACGATCGCGGAGGCCTTTTTCATGGTTGGTTCCCAGTCGGGGTCCGTCTTGTCAGAGACAAGTACATCGCCTTCCTGGAACGCCGCCAGATCTTCTACTCCACGGACGATTCGAACGACACCGCGCCCAATTCGTTCACCGACCGCTCGCCCGGCAACAAGTCTGCGCCCCTTCTCTTTCAGTCGGAATGTTTCCAACACGGAGAAGTTGCGAGTCGCCTGGACGGTTTCCGGGCGGGCCTGAACGATAAACAATTCGCCCGTCCGGCCATCTTTTGCCCATTCTATGTCCATTGGTGTTTGCCGATCGTGACGCTGAGAATAATGGTCTTCGATCACGCAAGCCCACCGTGCCAGTGTCAGGATGTCGTCATCCAACAGGGCGAAACGGCTTCGATCTTCTTCGCTGACCTGGACATTGCGAGTCATTCGGCCGCCTCCGTCGTCATAGATCATTTTGATCTCTTTGCTACCCATACGCTTTCGCAGTATGGGCCGGTAGCCCGCCTTGAGCGTTGGCTTAAATACATAGTATTCATCGGGATTGACGGCTCCCTGAACCACGTTTTCTCCGAGTCCATATGCAGCTGAGATCAACACGGCGTTTTCGAATCCTGTTTCTGTGTCGATGGAAAACATAACGCCCGAGGTGCCGAGGTCAGACCGCACCATCATCTGAACGCCGATCGACAGAGCAACGTCCAGGTGACCGAAGCCATGATCTTCACGGTACGAGATCGCTCGATCGGTGAACAATGACGCGAAGCAGCGTTTGCAGGTTTCGAGCAGCGCCCGCTCCCCTTCGACATTAAGGTATGTTTCCTGTTGGCCGGCAAAACTAGCGTCGGGAAGGTCTTCGGCAGTGGCGCTGCTACGAACGGCGACGTCGAGGGACTGCTGATCGTTTCCGCACAGTGTGCGATAGGCTGCGGTGATCTGATCTGAGATTCCTGCCGGTAGAGAAGCGTCCAGGATTGCGGCACGAATCTGTTTGCCTCGCTGCTGAAGATCACCGATGTCGCTCTTGTCGAGCCCCAGCAGAAGTGTACGAACGCGTTTGTCGAGCCCCGCGGCGTGCATGAATTCTCGATAGGCTTCGACCGTCACCGCGAATCCGTTTGGGACCAGAATACCGTGACTTCCAAGCTCTTGAACCATCTCTCCCAGTGAGGCATTCTTCCCACCGACGAGTGGAATGTCATCGATAGATAGATCAGCAAACCAGCGAATGAAATCGGACATTGTCCAGGGCCTGTTAAGAAGTTTGAGTTGTTACCGTTTGTTCCTGAGAGCCAACAGTGAAGAACAAACACAAGTGAAGTCCTGATACGGGCTTTAACGGTTCATTCCCTTCGATGCGTTCTGTCCAGTCGTGAACACTCGTTGCAATCTCTGTTCCGAAGCGTCGACAAAGCAGCGGTGACTCTGGCATGCCACATGCATTCACTGAAATGACGGCAGCAGCACAACGACGTTGAGTCGGGACCCCGACCACAAATCCAAGCTCAACGCCGTTGATCACTTCATAGCCGCTGTCTCTGTCGAAACTCGACAATGATGGATGAGACACGGGAGCGTGTCACAATGTGTGACCATGTGGCACGTGTGAGCGATTCCGGCAAAGGTGACCTGCCGTTTTAGAAAAGGACAAAGCATGCACTTCGTAAAACTGGAAACCAGCGACGATGATCGACGTTGGATTAACCTACACCAGGTCAGCCGGGTCACCATTGGGATAGATGAGTCGGGTGTCGAAGTTCTTGTTGCAATTTTCGCAGACGGCGATGTGAACGACAGTCTGAAGATTCGCGGAACAGACGAAATCAACAAGCAGGCCATCGTTAAATTGGAACGGGAATTAAATCATCGCTGTGAATAGTCGGCGAACTGTGCGACCTGAATAGATCGGAAGATTACGATGTCAGTACCAACGAACGAAACAAATTCTGAAAAGACTGAAACGGCTCCGACCGACCATCGCGTCGTCGTATTCGGCGTGCCGGATGAAAACACACCGTTAAAGAACGTATTGATTGATGTGGCGGGCATGGACGCAGCAACCGCACAGGTGACAACGCGATCGTTGCCAGGCCTTCTTCCAGGAGCGTTGTCGCAGCACCAGGCCGCGTCCGTGGCTGCCAGCATACGGGAGATTGGGCTGAGTGCAGTGGCCGTTCCGGCCCTGGAAGTCCCCAATCTGTCGCAGGCCACGCAGATTCATCATGTGCGAGTAGGCGACGGGAGCGTCGAAATCATCGACACCAGTGATCAACATTATTCTGTCGCGTCGGAGTCGATTCAGGTCATCAGTGTGGGTGTCGTCCCCTCGACAGCACCTGGCCACCGGCGTCCTGCGTCGTCGCTTGCAATGGGCAGTTCACACCACTCATGGAATGATGGAGCCCATGTCCCGCCTCGAAAACGGCCTGAAGCGTTTATTGTGCTGAGCACCGGGTCAGTGCTTTTACTGGCGAGCGATGAGATGAACTACGAATATCTCGGAAATCGTAAGAGCACCTCATCGAATGCAAATTTCGCTCGACTTATCAGTGATCTGACAGAATTAGCGGAATCGGCGTGGGTCACACCGTCGACGCGAGCGCTCCTCGATCGCGGTCCGGTCAGGCACTTTGAATTCCGATCTCGCGACGACTTTCGCGGCTACACCGAATTCCAAACATTGCTACGCGGCCAGTTGGGTCAGCAGCGATAGCCAGCTTGCATGACAGGTGTGTCCAAACCGCACACATTAATCAAGCCGTGCGAATGGGCGCGCTGTGCACGTTCTGGCAGTTACCGTTCAGTTCAGAATCGCAGGGTATCAGTCATTCAAGTCGTCGATTGCGTTTCGGCACGTCGATTGCGTTTCGTTTCCTGAAGCGAAGTTTGTCAGGAGCTTCGGTTCTTTTCCTTTGGATTGCATCTCTTCAACGCCCTCAACACAAGCGAATCCTTCATCATGAAGAAGAATGAATCTGTAACACACGTGATGACCCCAAGTCCGATCTGTGTCGCAAAGAACGAAAGTGTTTCGACGGCTCGACACTTGATCAATGAGAAAGGTGTGCATCATCTGCCTGTCGTCGAAGGCGATAAGCTGGTGGGCATTCTGACATCTCATGACCTGATGCGAGTTTCCTTTGGAGACTTCGGAGATCAGGACGGTCGCAGCCTGGACGCGGTTCTTGATCACACCTATTCCATAGCGGACATCATGAATGACAGTCCTGTGTCGATCGACAAGAGCGAAACGATTCGTGAGGCCGCTCGAATTCTTGCTGCCGGTGAGTTTCATTCGCTGCCTGTTGTCGATGGCGACACGCTGGTTGGCATCGTGACGTCGTCGGATCTGATTCGTCATCTGCTGGAACTGTATTAGTTGACCATAACTCACAGACAGAACCTGAAAGGCCCCGAACCATGTCAAAAAATGCTTTTCACCGTCGCGCACAGACTCTGGAAAACGAATTCTTTCACCGAGTCGATCAGGAACTGATCATCAAGCTGCAGGAACAGCACCAGCTCGAATCCGACGAAGACGCACTGGCTATCGCCTGCGGCATTGTTGATCGAAAGCTGCTTGATGAATTGCTGGCTGTAGACATTACTCCCAAAACGCTGGCTGCATTCGCGCTGTTTCCGGCTGTTTATGTAGCCTGGGCCAATGGCTATGTTGAAATTGCCGAGAAGAATGCTGTCCTGCAGGCCGCTCACAATCTTGGTCTCAGTGAAGCAACGCCGGCGTACCAACTCCTGGAGTGTTGGTTGCAACGAAAACCAGCGAAGGAACTTGTCACCGCGTGGAAAGACTTGATACACGCAGCACGGCCAACGCTGTCAGTCAGTGCGTTTCGGGAATTGCATGAGGGGGCCATGAAGCGGGCTAACAAGATCGCCGAAGCGGCTGGTGGAATTCTTGGCATTGGTTGTGTGTCGACCAAAGAGAAAGAGGCGTTGGCGGAACTCGAAGCCGTTTTCGCCGACGCTGCCGTTGCGACGGAGCCAGCATCATCGTGAATAACATGGATCCCACCGGCCGGCAGGAACAACCTGAATATCGAGGACCATGTGCACAGGCCTCTAATTAAATAGAAAGCGAGTATCACCATGCCAGAGGATTGTTCAATACTGGAACAACTTCAGCATTCAACGCTGGGAGCGGTGCTCGATGACGGCCATCTGGCAGAACTCGCTCAGATTGTTGTGCCGGTACACGAACCGAACGGAGCGATTCTGTTCAAAGAAGGATCGCCGGCGAATGCGTTGTGGGTGGTTTGTTCCGGAAGCATCGCACTCGACATTCAGGTCGCTGGGCGCGGTGCGGTTCGAGTGCTGACGCTCGGGCCCAGAGACATGCTGGGATGGTCAGCTCTGGTTGGCGATGGATCAATGACGACGACTTCAACGGTGATCGAAGACGCTCATCTGCTGCGACTGCCGGCTCAGCAACTTAAGGAACTCTGCGTCGCAGACCACACGCTGGGCTACGCCATCATGGGTAACGTCGCTCGATCGCTGGCGAATCGCCTGCGTGGCACGCGACTGCAGTTGCTCGACCTGTTTGCAGAAACAGAACCGACGCATAATCAATCTGGTGAATTCTCATCATGACACAACCAGATTCGACATCCTCGACTGTCGCACCAAATGAGGAAGCCCAATTTCTGCCAACCGACCGTCTGCAGTTGCTGATCGATGCTCTGATCGCTGACGACCGCGTCGTGATTGGCCCGACGATCGAACAGCAGGCGATCGTCTATGAAGAAATTTCTTCCGTCGACGACCTGCCTCGCGGTTGGACGGACGTTCAATCTCCCGGAAATTATCGGCTGGAGAAACGAGACGACGATACATACTTCGGATACGTCGTTGGGCCACATTCGTGGAAGCAGTTTTTGTTTCCTCCGCTGACAGTCGTGGCCACGGCTGATCGAGAATCTGCGGACACGAAATGGAGCATGCAGGCGCCGCAGGAAGATCCTCTGCGGTATGCGTTTCTGGGCGTTCGAGCCTGTGAACTGGCAGCAATCGCCGTGCAGGATCGCGTGTTTCTGCAGGGGCCGTACGTCGATCCCGTGTATCGAGCTCGACGAGACGCCGCCTTCATCGTTGCCGTCAATTGCACTCAGGCTGCGTCAACTTGCTTCTGCACCTCGATGAACACCGGCCCGAAATGCAAATCAGGATTTGATCTGGCTTTGACCGAAATCGACGGCGGGTTTCTGATCGAATGTGGCAGCGAAGCGGGTGCCGTTATTCTAAAGAGTCTGGAGACTGACGACGCTGGATCCAGACATCACGACCTTGCAGAAAATGCGCAGCAACAAGCCGTCGAACAGATATCGAAGACGCTGGACACCGGTGGAATTCGGGACTTGCTGCTTGGAAATCTTGAACATCCACAATGGGAAGAGGTCGCCAACCGATGCCTGTCGTGTACCAACTGTACAATGGTTTGTCCCACATGCTTCTGTTCGACAGTGACGGACGTGGCAGACCTGAGCGGCGATCACGTCGATCGAAAGCGTCAGTGGGATTCGTGTTTCAATATCGACTTCAGTTACATGAACGGTGGCGTTGTTCGGAACAACGTGAAAAGTCGGTATCGCCAATGGCTGACTCACAAGCTGGCGTCGTGGCACGACCAGTTTGGCGAATCTGGCTGCGTTGGCTGCGGTCGCTGCCTGACATGGTGTCCACCGGGAATTGACCTAACTGAAGAAGTGGCCGCCATACGGTTGCATGATCTCCGAGTGCCTCCAGAGGGGTCGTCATCGTGAGTGCTTCATATCCATCGGCCTGTGTTTCTACAAACCCGTGGCTCAATCACAGTGCCACGATTGCTCGCATCACGCAGGAAACGCCCGGTGTTGCGACGTACGATCTTGTAATAGACGATGAATCCGTTTCGGTCAGCTTCCACTTCGCGCCAGGGCAGTTCAATATGATCTATCTGCCGGGCGTTGGTGAAGTTGCGATTTCGATCAGTGGCGCAGCGTCGTCCGGTCCGTCCATCATCCACACAATTCGCGAAGCTGGCAACGTCACGCGAGCACTGGCTGAGCTGAAAGAAGGAGACAGCGTCGGTCTGCGCGGCCCATTCGGATCGTCATGGCCGATCGAGCAGTGTGTTGGAAAAGACATCATTCTGGTTGCGGGCGGAATCGGCTTGGCTCCGCTGCGGCCCGTTGTATACGAAGTACTCGCCAATCGTGAGCAATACGGGAATGTGTCTCTGCTGATTGGAGCCCGCACGGCAGCAGGACTGCTGTATGGCGACGAGCTGGAGACCTGGAATCAATCCATTGACGTGCAACGCACGGTCGACCGATCGACATCGGAATGGACCGGACATGTGGGTGTCGTGACCGTGTTGCTGGAACGTTTACCGATTGCTAAACCGAAGAACACGGTGCTGATGACGTGTGGGCCCGAGGTCATGATGTGGTACAGCATCAGAACCGCGCTAAGCCGAGGTATGACAGATGAGTCGGTTTGGTTATCTCTCGAACGCAACATGAACTGTGCGATTGGAATGTGCGGTCACTGCCAGCTCGGCCCGCAGTTTGTTTGCAAGGACGGGCCGGTCTTTCGCTACGATCAAGTTGCTTCGATCATGAAGGTGGCAGGGCTATGAAATCATCCCCGGAAACGCCGCGACGCCCACGGCTGGCCCTACACAAATTCGCGTCATGTGACGGATGCCAGCTGTCGTTGCTATCCTGCGAAGATGAACTTATGGCGATCGCGGGCCAGGTTGAGATCTCCTACTTCCTGGAGGCGACCAGCTGCATCCAGCCGGGACCGTACGAAATCGCTTTGGTGGAAGGATCCATCACTACACCTCACGATAAAGAACGGATCCAACAGGTTCGGCGAGATGCGCAAAAGGTTGTAACGATCGGTGCGTGCGCCACATCAGGCGGTATTCAGTCGCTGAAAAACTGGGCGAACCACGAAGACTTCCTGAAGTGCGTGTATGCTCGGCCGGAATTCATAGAAACGCTCGCAACATCGACGGCGATTGCGGATCACATTCCAGTCGACTTCGAACTGCGAGGCTGTCCGATAAACCGACACCAGTTGCTCGAAGTACTGGTCGCAATGATCAACGGGCGGATGCCAAAAATACCGCGGCACAGCGTGTGCCTGGACTGCAAGCGGCGTGGGGTAGTCTGTGTTGAGGTCGCTCAGGGAATCCCGTGTCTCGGCCCGATCACGCAAACGGGCTGTGGAGCGTTGTGCCCAACTTACGATCGAGGCTGCTATGGTTGCTTTGGCCCAGCAGCACAGGCCAACTGTACCGGCCTGGTACATACACTGCAGGACAACGGTGCGACAAAGGACACGTTGCTGCCCTTGCTTCGGAACTTCAACGCCGCCGCTCCGGAGTTTGCCGAACAGAGTAATGCCCTTGAGAACCAGGAGGAAACCTTGTGACGGAGACTCGCCACATCACAGTCGAAGCCCTGACGCGCGTTGAAGGCGAAGGTGGCCTGAGTATCCGAATGAACGGTGACGTCATTGAAGACGTTCAGCTGTCCATCTACGAACCGCCGCGATTCTTTGAGGCCTTCCTGCAGGGGCGTCCGCTGGAAGAAGTGCCCGACATTACCGCTCGCATCTGCGGAATCTGTCCGGTGGCGTATCAGATGACGACAGTGCATGCTTTGGAAATGGCTTTGGGAGTACAGATTTCTCCCGAGATCCGCAGACTGCGCCGACTGTTGTACTGTGGCGAATGGATTGAAAGCCACGCCCTGCACATGCACCTGCTGCACGCTCCAGACTTCTTCGGCGAACACAGCGGTATCGATCTGGCAGCTCGTTTTCCCGATGAAGTCAATCGTGGCCTGCGGCTGAAGAAACACGGCAACGAACTGTTGGAAGTGCTTGGCGGTCGAGCCATTCATCCCGTTAACGTTGCTGTGGGCGGATTTTATCGAGCTCCCAGGCGTGCAGAACTGCAAAAGCTTATCCCCGATTTCGAATGGGGATTGCAGGCCGCGATCGATTCGACGCGGTGGGTCGCAGGTTTTGATTTTCCGGATTTCGAACGCGACTACGAAATGGTGGCGTTATCGCACCCCGACGAGTATCCGATGAGTGAAGGGCGGATCGTCTCTCGAGGCGGACTTAATATTGCGGTGGACGACTACGAAAACCACTTTGCAGAGCAGCACGTTCGACACAGCACGGCATTGCAATCCGGAATGCTGGAGCACAAAAGCGACAAGACAGGAACATGCTATCACGTTGGCCCTCTCGCCCGAGTGAACTTGAACTTCGGTCGTCTGTCACCATCCGCTCGTCAGGTTGCTGAAGAGATTAACTTCAGTGTTCCCTGTCTGAATCCATTCAAAGCCATCATTGCTCGTGGCCTGGAGGTTATCCATGCGTATGAAGAGTCGCTGGAGATTATCAGAAGCTATCAACCGTTCAAGCCGCCTCGCATCGCGTTCGACCATCGCGATGGCGAAGGTGTTTCCGCCACGGAAGCACCTCGCGGAATAATCTTTCATCGCTATTCCGTCGATGCTGCGGGGAAGATTGTGACGGCGAAAATCGTTCCGCCAACGTCGCAGAATCAGCGGCAGATTGAAGAAGACCTCCGCGACTTCCTGCCCAGTGTTCTGTCTGACGACGACAAAACGACCGCCATGGGCTGCGAACGCCTGATTCGTTCGTACGATCCGTGCATCAGTTGTTCGACGCACTTTCTCACCGTGACGGTGGAGCGAACATGAATAGCACCGCATCAAAAACATTGCTCGTCGCCATCGGCAGCCCGCATGGCGATGACCGAGTCGCGTGGGATGTCGCGGATCTGCTTGCATCGCGACTGCCGGGGACGGTATCAACTAAGAAAGCGTCAGTGCCTGTCAACATGATCGACTGGATCGATGGCGTCAAACAACTACACATCATCGACGCCTGTGATGGAGGCGGACAGTCTGGTTCGCTTCTTCGATGCGAATGGCAGCCAGACTCATCTAATGGCTGGCCGGGATTGGAGCGAGGTACAAGCGAAACTCCGGAAGCATCCACGCAGGCTTGCCGTCCCCCGAGGCATCCTTCGCAAGCTCAGTCACACCCCGGCCACCCGTTCAACCTGCGCGGTGCGGGGAGTCACGACTTCGATGTGGTGTCAGTTCTGGAACTCGCACGCACGCTTAACCGATTGCCTGAACGAATCATCATCTGGGGAATCGTCGGGAAGAACTTCGAGCCATCCGACGAACTTTCCAGCGAACTTCAAAGTCAGATGTCTGCTATCGCGAACGTTATTCGAGAGGAGGTGACCGATGCACGAGAAATCTCTGGTGCAGTCGCTGCTGACTCAGGTTGAACAGCTTCGAGTCCAGAACGACGCAACGTCAGTCCACAGGGTCACAGTGGAAATCGGCCCACTTTCCGGTGTTGAGCCAGACCTTGTGCAGAGTGCCTTCAATGAACTTGCTCCAGAACAATTCGATGCGCCGTTGGTGTTGGACATTCGTTTGATTCGAATGCAGATTCGCTGCCGATCGTGTCGGCACGTAGCGGCGGTTGAGGGGATCACATTGAAATGCCCGGAATGTGGATCATCAAAAGTGCAGATCATTCGCGGCGACGAGTTTCGCCTGATTGATGTTTCGATGCAGGTACCCGTTTGAAACCAAGGCGTACACAATGAATACAGCAACCAAAGTCATCACCGTCGATCGCGACGTCCTTTCCGACAGGAAACAGCGGGCCGCGGAACTACGTCGGACGTTCGCCCAACGCGGCACGCTTGTCGTGAATTTGGTTTCGTCTCCCGGCGCCGGAAAGACAAGCTTGCTGGAAGCGACTGCCAAACACTGGAACGGAGCACGATCGATGGCCGTCCTGGTGGGTGATCTGGCAACAGAGCGAGACGCGGAACGATTGCGGCCGTTCGTTCCCGTCCAACAGTTAACCACCGGCGGTGCCTGTCATTTGGAATTGTCGCTGGTGGAAAAGGGGCTGGCGCTGCTGCCGGACGACGATTTCGAATTTCTGTTCATCGAAAATATCGGCAACCTGGTTTGCCCGGCCTCGCACGATCTGGCCGAACATCTGCGAGTTGCCGTCCTAAGCACCACGGAAGGTGACGACAAGCCAGGCAAGTACCCCAAGATGTTCCGCACCAGCGACGCTCTGGTCATCAGCAAGACCGACTTGCTTCCTCACGTTCCGTTCTCGGTGGCTGCCGCGGTTAAGGATGCTCGCCTGATTCAGCCATGCCTTCAGGCCTTCGAAGTCTGTGCGTTAACTGGCGATGGCGTTGACGCGTGGTGTGGATACCTGGAAGCGTTTCGCAGCGAGCGATTGCAAACATTCGCCGAAACGGAGGCCACTCAATGAGCAACAATGTGGTTCAATGTCCATCGCTCAATGCGGTCCGAATCGAGCTTCGCGGACTCGTTCAAGGCGTTGGAATGAGGCCATTTGTCGCTCGCTTGGCGAACGAACTCGGTCTTTGTGGTTTCGTGCGGAACGATGGGCACGGCGTTGAAGTTCACGCTGAGGGTACGTCGGAATCTCTTGGCCAATTCATTGGCCGCTTGTACAGCGAGTTCCCGCGTAGTGCCCGAGTCGACAGCATTCGGCAAACAATAGCGACGCCCGTTCGCGCAGTTGACTTCGCAATCGGGCGCAGTTCGACGTCCGGGGTCATCGCGACGTGCGTTCCGCTGGACGTCGCGATGTGTGATTCCTGTCAAACAGAAGTATTGGATCACAATAATCGACGGTATCAGTACCCGTTTACAACCTGCACCGACTGTGGCCCTCGCTTTTCGCTGATAGAAATGCTGCCGTTCGATCGAGAACGCACATCGATGCGATCATTCACGATTTGTGCAGAATGCGAGCGAGAATATCACAACCCAGAAGATCGACGTTTTCACTCTCAGACAAACTGCTGCCCTGCCTGCGGCCCGCAGATCTGGTTCGAGGGTGGCCGGGGCTGGACTGAGTTTGCGAAGGAAGGCCCGGGGTATCGCTCAAACCTCGCTCCAACTCCGGCTACCCGGCGACAGAATGGCATTGATGCAATTCGCGCTGCCGCTGCTGCTTTACGAAACGGGCTGATCGTGGCGATGAAGGGTGTCGGCGGTTATCAGCTTGTTTGCGACGCAACGTCGCAGGCGGCAGTGAATCGCCTCCGGCAACGCAAACAACGACCTTGCAAGCCGCTGGCCGTGATGGTGCAGTCCATCGAAGAAGCCCGGCGTTTCGCGGATGTGTCTCTGAGCGAAGCGAAGGCTCTCTCATCGCCAGAGAATCCAATCGTGTTGCTACCTTGTAGGCCGGACCAGGCAAAAAGCCGTTCCGGCAACCTGACGTCGCTTAGCAATCACACCGCCGGAACATCGTCGATTCGCTGCCTGGTCCGGCCTACGATTGCACCGAACGTCAACCCGAACCTGAACCACGTCGGCATTATGTTGCCAACATCGCCGCTGCATTTGCTTTTGCTTAAGGAAGCTGGCATTCCCTGTGTCATCACCAGCGGAAATCGCAACGGCGAACCGCTGGCTTATCAAAACACCGTTGCTGAAGAGACCCTGCAAACTGTTGCAGACGTCTGGCTGCATCATGATCGCTCGATCATGATGCCGATCGACGACAGCGTTGTTCGAGTGATCAACCGGCAGCCGGTCACAATCCGGGCAGCACGCGGTGTGGGGCCGATGCAGCTGAATCTTACGTCCGGTGCAAACATCCTGGCCGTGGGTGGCCAACAAAAAGTTGCCTTGGCCCTGTCGAGTGATGGTCAATCCACGCTCGGACCATACATTGGTGACATGACAAGCGTGGCATCTCGTCAGCGGTTTATCGAACACGGTAAAGCGACTCTTCAGTTATATGATGCACAACCAACAGTGATTGTTCACGACATGCACCCGGACTACTTCACGACGCAATGGGCAAAGGACAGTAACACCCAGACAATCGCCGTCCAGCATCATCACGCTCATATTGCGGCGGGTATGCTCGAACAAGGCTGGATGGATGATGAAGTTCTTGGCGTCGCGTTCGATGGCACTGGCCAAGGCACCGACGGGACCATCTGGGGCGGTGAATTTTTGCTTTGCACTGCAACGTCGTTTCGCCGCGTCGCCCGTCTGCGACCGTTTCCATTGATCGGAGGCGAACGCGCTGTTCGAGAGCCCCGGCGAATTGCAGCTGCGCTGCTTTACGATGCAGCCGTTGATTTGACGTTGTTCGGTGCGTTGTGGTATCAGACAGGAAGATGGGGGCAGGAAAATGCCTGTGATGAACCTTCATGGCCGGATTTTCCTGCCAAGTCTGCCCCCAACGGCCTTCTACACGTAGGCCACCTGTCACCAATGACATCAAGTATGGGCCGACTTTTCGACGGCGTGGCAAGTCTTCTGCTGAACATCGACGACGTTTCGTACGAAGGAGAAGCGGCAATGCGGCTTGAAGCGGTCTGCGATATTGCTGCGGAGGGGCACTATGACGTACCAATCGACTCAGGCGAAGTCGATGAACTTGACTGGCGGCCAATGATTCGCCAAATCGTTGCTGACGTGAAGGCGGGCGTGGCCACGCGATCCGTTGCAATGAAGTTCGTCCGCGGCATCGCCATGGCGACTGCAGCCATTTGTCGCCGTTTTCCAAACCATCGGCTCGTATTCTCAGGAGGCTGTTTTCAGAACGCGGTGTTGTCTCGCGAGATAACCACAGCATTAACGGACCATCCCATGGCCGTCGGCTTGCCAGGCCGAATTCCTGCAAACGACGGAGGGCTTGCGGCTGGTCAGCTTGCCGTCGCAGCTGCGACGCTTGCCGCATCCCGTAACAACGAAGGAGTCTCCTGATGTGTCTTGGCGTTCCTGGTCGCGTCGTGGAATGGGTTGATCGAGACCCCACGTTTGCAAAAGCAAAGATCGAATTCGGCGGCGTTGCCCGAGTGTGCAGCATGGCTTGCGTCCCTGACGCTGAAGTCGGTGAATATGTTGTCGTCCACGCAGGCATTGCCATTAGCCGAATCGACGAAGTAGCAGCCAGGCTGGCGTTGGAGGAACTCAAAGAGTTTGGATTGGCTGAAGAGCTGGAAGAGATCAGGGATTCCATGGCAGGTAACCAATGAAGTACATCGACGAATATCGAGACCCGCAACGAGCACGACTGTTGATCGCAGAGATTCGTTCGCGAGCATCACAGCGTTGGGTGTTGATGGAGGTCTGCGGCGGTCAGACTCATTCCTTGCTACGACATGGAATCGCCGAAGAACTACGTAACGATATTGAACTCATCCACGGGCCGGGATGCCCGGTCTGTGTGACTCCTGCCGCTGCGATCGACCTGGCTCAGTCGATCGCGATGCAACCAAAGACGACGCTCGTCAGTTTCGGCGATATGGTGCGGGTTCCCGGCACTCAGTCTTCACTCCTCGAAATCCGTACGCGAGGCGGCAGCACAAAGACCGTCTATTCGCCACTCGATGCTGTCGAGCTGGCCCGCAGGAATCGAAACGAACACTACGTGTTCTTCGCTGTGGGATTCGAAACAACGGCCCCCGCAACTGCACTGGCCGTATTGCAGGCAGATCAACTCGGGCTAACGAATTTCAGCATCCTGGTGGCTCACGTTCGAGTCCAGCCTGCGATGGAAGCGATCCTTCGTTCGCCGAACAATCGAGTACAGGCCTTTCTGGCGGCTGGTCACGTTTGTACGGTTGCGGGATTCGAAAGCTATAGTGATCTGTCGAAGAAGATGGACACGCCTATCGTGGTAACCGGCTTTGAACCATTGGATCTGCTGGAAGGGATTCTGGCGTGCGTGATTCAACTGGAGAATGGGCAGTACAGTGTGGAAAACCGTTACGCTCGCTGCGCTGTAGAGGCTGGAAACATCGAAGCTCAACAAGTCATCGATCGCGTCTACGAAGTGGCCGATCGCCCGTGGCGAGGGCTGGGGGAAATCGCCAACGGCGGCTATATCCTGAAACACAAGTGGCAGCGGTTTGATGCCGCTCATCGGTTTGCTCATTTGCAGAACGAGTCAACTCTACCAATCATTGATCTGGAAAACGAATGCCAGGCCGCAGAGGTACTCTCTGGAAGACTACGACCGACCGAATGCTCAGCATTCGGAAAAGAGTGCACGCCCGATTTGCCGCTGGGCGCGCCGATGGTTTCTTCCGAAGGCGCCTGCGCCGCATACTTCCGCTTCGGTCCGAAGGAAACGGTGCTTTCCCAGGGAAATCAACATTGATGGTTGGGGCAAAGCGGAACTTGAAACGGACTAAGTCATGAACACCAACAACACACGCATCACGCTCGCGCACGGTGAAGGCGCTCGGGCAACCAGAGAGTTGATCACGAATCGAATCCTGACGCGTTTCGACAACGAGCACCTTCGCCAGCTTTCTGACGCGACTCAATTGGATGTCGCGAGTGATCGCATCGCCATGACGACGGACAGCTTTGTTGTCTCACCAATGATTTTCCCTGGAGGCGACATCGGTTCTATGGCGGTTTACGGGACGGTGAACGACCTCGCTGTGTCCGGAGCTGTCCCGCGTTGGTTGAGTCTGGCATTGATCATCGAAGAGGGACTTGAGCTTTCCATCCTGGACAAGATCCTCGACAGCATTGCCTCGGCAGCAGAACGCTGTGGCGTAGTGATCGTAACAGGCGACACGAAAGTCGTTCCCAGAGGAGCGGCGGACGGCATCTTTATTAACACCACAGGAATTGGTGAACTGAACAGCTCCGTCATTGCCGGACCGAGATCAATTCGAGCCGGAGATTTGCTGATCGTCTCCGGCCCCATTGGACGTCATGGAATTGCCGTCTTGTCGGCTCGCGAAGAGCTGGCGCTAGAGCCACCGCCGCAAAGCGATTCCGCGCCGCTGCACAACTCCGTCGCCTGTTTAAGAAAAAACGTTGGTGAGGCAGTCAAGGCAATTCGCGATGCAACTCGAGGCGGGGTTTCCGCCGTCTTGCACGAATGGGCCACTGAGTGCAACCTGACGATGCAGCTGGATGAAACGCGGATTCCGATTACAGACGACGTGCGTGGAGCCTCAGAGTTACTTGGTCTGGATCCGTTGTACATTGCCAACGAGGGAACGATGGTCATTGCCGTGGACCCAGCGGCCGAAGCCGAAGCCCTTGCCGCGCTCCGCTCCATTCCTGAATCCCATAACGCGGTCGTAATCGGCCGCGTGACCGCCCGGAAAGTATCGCCGGTCACAATTCAACGGATGCTGGGAGTTGAACAACCTGTCGACGAACCGACTGGAGCTCTCTTGCCCAGAATCTGTTAATGCACGATTTTTTCAGTAATCCAGAGCAATTTAGAAGCAGTTATTCGCAGCTTTCGATAATCATCGGTGACTTTCATTTGTATCAGAGTCAGGAGTAGCGCAAGGTGCCTTCAAGCTACAGAAAATCCACAGACGATCACGAAGTGATCTATCGCAGCGATACTGACGGACCGCTTCCGTCGGGTGCTCAGTTGAAGAACAACATGAGATACCTCTATTTCAAGAAGGTGGCTCAGGGGGGAAAATGTGACATTCAATCCTGTCGAGATCTGCATCTGGGGAGAGTTGTCTGCTACAAAACGCTGCGCCGAGAATTCGCTGACGATCCAGAGCAACGCAAACACTTTCTGCGTGAGGCCCGCGTAACGGCGATGCTGCAGCATCCGAATACTGCTCCGGTTTACGAAGTTGGCGCCGATTCGAAGGGGCGCTATTACTTCACGATGAAGCTGGTCTCCGGCATGACGCTGCACGAAGTTCTTGTCGGTTTAAGTCGCGGTGATGAGGAACTTACGGAAGCCTGGGACCTGCAGCGGCTGATTGACGTAGTTATTCGGGTGGGCCAGGTGCTCAGCTACGCCCATGTCCACGGGGTCGTGCACTGTGACGTTAAGCCTGAGAACATTGTCATTGGTTCGTATGGCGAAGTATTGTTGCTGGACTGGGGAATGGCCCATCTTCGCGACAGGCACGAAGATGAAACGGCAGAATTGGTAACACTGGAAGACTTCAACGCACTCTGCTCCAAACCATCACACGCTGGAACACCACAGTACATGTCGCCGGAACAGATCGCGGGAGTCGGCATCGACCATCGCACGGATATCTACAGCCTCGGTGCGATTCTTTTTGAGGTATTGACGGGAGAGCGACTTGCCTGGGGGGATACCCTGGACGAAATGTTGCAGAACAAAATCAAGACCGCTCCACCGCCGCCAAGTGTGATTGCTCCCAATCGCACGATTCCAGTCACTCTGGAATCCGTTTGTCTGCGCTGCATCCGGCGAGATCCGGAAGAACGCATGCAGACGACACTCGAAGTAATACATGAGTTACTGTACTGGCTGCACGTGGACGCTCATCACCGGCCCATTTGTTGAGCGTCGCTTTCGCATAGGAGCGTTGCCCCTAAGGAATTGTCCCGAAATAGAATCCTGAATTAGATTTCCGGCGAAGGATGTTTTGAAAGATCATAGCCTTCAAAAGTTTCGCTCGGGTAGTGGGTAGTGGGTAGTGGGTAGTGGGTAGTGGGTAGTGGGTAGTGGGTAGTGGGCAGTGGGCAGTGGGCAGTGGGCAGTGGATAGTGGATAGTGGATAGTGGATAGTGGATAGTGGATAGTGGATAGTGGATAGCGGATAGCGGAGTGTGTTTTCGGACCGCCGGGCGTGTCATTGCCCGCCAAATATTTGACCAGTGAAATCGGGCCAAAGGCCCAGCAGTTTACCTGGCCCAGCCTGAAGGGCTGGGCCTGTGGTTTGGCCCTCTCGGTCAATTCCGCATTTGTTTCCCAGCCCTTCAGGCTGGGCTAGCCCGGATATCTCACGGCTCGAATTCACAAAACCGCCTTGCTGTGCGTAA
>ERZ887849.1807-NODE-1807-length-18765-cov-7.789204_pt1 | contig 18765 bp, 17 predicted proteins | sample MGYA00521267_ERZ887849 | MGnify/ENA primary metagenome ERZ887849 (study PRJEB32303, sample SAMEA104408601) | aquatic metagenome | biome: Brackish water; feature: Pelagic; material: water | place: Baltic Sea | collected 2014-06-06T16:11:00 | depth 2,863 m ... | reverse complement strand
ATACTGCTAAAAAAAGTTCTCTGTTTTTGTATCGTAAAAATAGGCTCCTGAAAAATAGAATTGGGTGATTTGCTCGTAGTTAAAATTATAGGCCGCCATTTTCATCGCTCCTTCTTGACACATGCCTACTCCATGACCAAATCCTCGTCCTTTTATAATGACGTATCCACCTTCTTCGCGAACGCTGAAATAAGTGGACTTCAGATTAAAATGTATTCTTAAATCACGTAAGGGAATACCTAATTCTGGTGACACAAAAAAGGCTTTACGATCTTCTTGGTCAAAATTATAAATCTGCGGTCCATATTCAGGGTGACTAACAGGATAATCATAATTAGTAACTAGGAAACTTCGCCACATACTTTTTGCAATTTTTTTTGTCCAAGTAGCTTGATGCGTATAAATGCAAAATGTGTCTTTAAAAGTGGATAGATAGGGAACAGGGTTGTTCCATACGTATTCCGGCAAACAAGTCTGTCCACCGCAATTGGCATGGAAATAAGCATCAATATATTTGCCTTTCGCATCCACCATAATTATTCCAGAAGTAGCTTTAACGGCTTCGTCTATTTTAGGTGTGAAACGCATCATACTATGGTACGCTTGACAATGGACACGGTCGCACAAATCGAAACCTTCGGCAGCGTGTTTAGTTTTGTATTTGCTGGCATACGTTCGACTCATAATTGCCTGCACCTTGTAGTATTCCAGTTCTCGTTTACCGCCACCTTCAGACTCCACAACTCCAGCCAAGTAGTTATCCATGTCAACTAAATTGACAACGGTTAAATCTTTGTGTGCAGTTATCACGAAATCATCTTTGTATTTTCTTAATTTGACTTCTGGAATTTTACTTTGCAGGGATAAAGAGGTATTTCGCGAATCTTGGATGATAAATATTTTTCCATATTGTCCGATGTAAGATGCTCCTTTTCGCAATGAAATCTTTCCTGAATCGACAAGGGTTAAATCGAGAAACTCATTGGGCTGAATACGACCTAAGAAAGTGGAATCTCCATAAAAGGAATAATTGCCTTCAGCATAAGCGAAAACAATGCGTTTGACAGAATGAGAGCGTAAAACACCGATGCGCATCTGTTGGGTAAAGCTTCCCAGAGACCAAAATAATATACAAACCAGCAAGAGTATTCTCACTTGAAACAATTTAGTTATAAATCAAACCGTTGATTTTCTATAGCTTCTCCAAAATGCTTGCCGCAATCTTCTTACTTGCACCTCCAGCGCCTAAAACCTCAATTAGTTTAGTGTATTTTAACGAAATTGCTTTTCTTTTGTTACCATTCGGAAGAATTTCTTTCAATTCTTTTTTCATTTCGGCAACATTGCACTCTTTTTGAATCAATTCTCTAACAACTTCTTCGTCCATGATTAAATTGACGAGTGAGATGAATTTTATTTTAATCAGACTCTTTGCGATACGGTAAGAGATTGGATTTCCTTTGTAACAAACCACCTGCGGAACTCCCAATAATGCCGTTTCCAAGGTAGCTGTCCCAGATGTAATTAACCCTGCAGTCGATTGATTCAAAAGGTCATAGGTTTTTCCATATAAAATGGACACACCACCTATTTTGGGGAGTAATCCAGCATAGAAGCTTTCATCAATAGACGGAGCGCCTGCAATAATGAGTTGATAGTCACTGAATTGCAATCCTGCTTTGAGCATCAGCGGCAGTTTGACACTAATTTCCTGCTTTCGACTTCCAGGAAGCAGAGCAATTATTGGTCTTTCATCCAATTCATTCGCTTTGTAAAACTCTTCTTTAGTGAGTGCACGTTCTTTGAATTTCTCTATCTCATCCAATAATGGATGTCCAAGATAACTTACCTCAAAGTCATGTTTCTTATAAAACTCCTTCTCAAAGGGCAGAATCACATACATTTCATCAACGGACGCTTTGATTTTCTTGACCCGATTTTCCTTCCAAGCCCAAACTTGGGGAGAAACATAGAAATACACTTTAATTCCCTGTTTTTTGGCCCATTCGGCAATCCGGAGGTTAAACCCTGGATAATCGATGAGAATTAGCGCATCAGGTTTAAATGCAAGAATATCTTTTCGGCAAAACTTAAGATTGGCAGCTATCGTTCGAATGTTCGTAATCACTTCCCAAAACCCCATAAAAGCAAGATCTCTGATGTGTTTTGCGGGCTCACCTCCTATTTCCCTCATGCGATCGCCACCCCAAAACCGAATATCAAGGTCGGCTTGTTGCCCTAATAATTCTTCCATTAGATTACTTCCGTGCAAATCACCTGAAGCTTCACCTGCAATTATATAAAGTCTTTTTCCCACCATTCCCTAGAAAAATACGAAATAAACAATCAAAGGAAGGTAACATACTGTGCCCAAAATAACACCCATGGCGAATTGATATTTTTCCTTGTTCAAGAAGATATAGAACAATCCGAGATTGGCGAGGACAGCTAGAGTCAGCATTTTGCTCATGGTACTGTTGTTATTCATAAACCGATACCACAATTGTTCGTAATAGAAGTTTTGTGCCCAAGAAAGAAACAGAATAACGAGAGGAACGATCAAAATGGGAAGAATAATTCCGATGATTAATCCCAGTGTATGACTTCTACTCCAATTTTTTAAATTCATAATTTCCATTCTTTTACGTTATCCATTGCTTTGTAAGCCGTTAAATCAAACTGCGTAGGAACAACACTCGCGTATCCTTCTCCCATAGCGTAAATATCCGAATCGGTTTCATCTGACACACATTCAAAATCACCTGTCAACCAATAATAAGGTCGGCCAAATTGATCTTCACGCTTGTCGAAACGATCTTCCCAAAAAGCATGAGCTTGCTTGCAAATACGGATTCCTTTGATTTCTCCTGGAACACCTTTTGGCACATTCACATTCAAACAAGTATGTTGGTCCATTTTATTTTTTAGCGCTTCGCTGATAATCTTTCTAGCAACATCTTGGGTCGCTCTGAAATCTGCATTGGCATCAAAATCTTTTAGGGAAAACCCGATGGATGGAATATTCTCCATCGCCCCTTCTAAGGCTGCAGACATCGTTCCTGAATACAAAACGTTGGTAGCCGTATTTTCTCCATGATTGATGCCGCTCAACAATAAATCGGGTGTTCGCTTCATAATTTCATAGATTCCCAATTTTACGCAATCGACTGGTGTTCCAGAGCAAGAATAAGCTAAACTATTTGGAAAAAGAACGGATTTATTTAAACGTAAGGGATTGGAAATTGTGATGGCATGCCCCATACCAGACTGAGGTTTGTCGGGTGCAATTATCACTACATCTCCAAACTCTTCGGCCACCTCAACCAATGAACGGATTCCTTTTGCAGAAATTCCATCATCATTGGTTACAAAAATCAAAGGTTTACTCACATTAAAAGGTTTTGGTAATGGACAACGAATGTAAATAATATTCGTCACATGGATGGGTATAAATGTTCACAATTGCGTGAATAACTGCCATCGAAACTTGTAATTTAAACTACAAAAAGGTTGTATTTTTGACCTGGTTAATTGATATGACAGGAAACGAATTAATAGACGGCTTACAAGCCATTACAGAAGAAAACAAATCTTTTGTTGAGAAAAAATTAACGCATTTGAATGCCGATCAGTTGAATTGGCGTCCCAATGCAGATTCATGGTCGTTGAATGAAGTATTTGCGCATTTAAACGAATATGCCTCTTTTTATCACGCTTCTTTTCGCAAGGTGATTGGGAAAACGAAATTTCGAAAACCAACAGAAAATTTCTTATCCTCACCTTTGGGCAGTGCAGCATGGAAATCGATGAAGTTGGGAAAAGCGAAAAACATAAAACGAAAATTTAGAGCATTGGCGGCATTTAACCCAACAATAACACCAAGCTTATTGCAAGGTGCTGACTGGAAAGACTTTTTTACGGGTCAAAAAGAATTAAGTCAAATATTGGAAGACGCCCGAAAAATAAATATCAAACGAGCAAAAACAGCCTTGTCCATCTCAAAAATTATTAAGTTTCGAATGGGCGACGCCATGAATTTTTTGGTTTTTCATAACGCGCGTCATATTCAACAAGCGCAAAATATCTTAAACCACAAAAACTTCCCCAAAAAGAAATGAAAAGCTCTTTTTGGTATTGTGGAGTAAGCATAGCACCCGTTCGTTCCGAACCAAAGGACAGTGCCGAAATGATTACGCAACTCTTATTCGGTGAAATCATTGAATTGATGGAAACAGATAGACAATGGCGCAAAGTAAAAAGTTACTCGGACCAATACGAAGGTTGGATTGATGAAAAATTAATTCTTCCTCTTACCGAAAAGGAATTGAAGAAATGGATGGATAGACAAACCCTACTATTTTATTCTCAGTATCGATTGAGCACAAAAACGGGTGACCTCTTATTGACAAAAGGGTGTTTCATTCCAGATGTCGAAGCAAATGCTACTGTTCATATTGGGAATGAGGAATATCAACTATTAGATGTGCCGTGCGATATACCGAACGACATTCAAGCTATTGCAAAATCGTACTTGAATGCTCCTTATTTATGGGGAGGCAAAACCTTGTTTGGAATCGACTGTTCTGGTTTTACTCAATTGGTCTACCGGTTTTTATCAATCTCCTTGCCACGTGACGCCTATCAGCAGGCCGAAGACGGTGCCGAAATACAATTGAAAGATACACAGCCAGGAGATTTGGCTTTTTTCGATAACGAAGGAGGAAAAATAATACATGTGGGCATTGTGTTAGATGACCAGCAAATCATTCATGCTCATGGGCAAGTAAGAATAGATAAACTAGATGCAGAAGGGATTTATAATACCGAACGATCCTACTACAGCCACAAATTGTGTTTAATAAAACGCTATTTATAAATAGTTGGTCAATTGAATCAGAAATAGCATATTGCGAAAAGAGAAATTATATTTGTAAAAATTAAAAGATGAAAAAACCTTAAGAATTTAAGCTCATGAGAAACGACAAAGAAATTTTCGACCTAATTCAACTAGAGAAAAACCGTCAATTGCACGGTATTGAATTGATAGCCTCAGAAAACTTCGTTAGTGACGAAGTAATGGAAGCAATGGGTAGCGTTTTGACGAATAAATATGCTGAAGGACTTCCCGGAAAAAGATATTATGGTGGATGCGAAATCGTTGATCAGGTAGAGCAATTGGCGATAGACCGTTTGTGTAAATTATTCGGTGCTACGTGGGCAAATGTTCAACCGCACTCTGGAGCTCAGGCCAATGCAGCTGTTTTCTTGGCTTGTTTGAAACCAGGTGATAGAATTTTAGGATTCGATTTATCACATGGTGGACACCTTACCCATGGATCGCCAGTAAACTTCTCAGGAAAATTATACGAACCTCATTTTTATGGGGTTAGCAAAGAAACGGGACAAGTAGATTACGACCATCTCGAAAAACAAGCGAGAGAGGTAAAACCAAAAATGATTATCGTCGGCGCATCTGCATATAGTCGTGATTGGGATTATGCTCGCGTACGAAAAGTAGCGGATGAAGTGGGTGCGATTATTTTGGCCGACATCTCCCATCCTGCTGGTTTGATTGCTGCGGGATTGTTAAAGGATCCTTTAGATCATTGTCATATCGTTACTTCTACAACGCACAAGACTTTAAGAGGTCCTCGTGGTGGAATCATCATGATGCGTCACAATTTTGAAAATCCATTTGGTTTGAAATGGAACAATGGAAATTTGAAATCGATGGGCGCTTTGCTGGATGCAGCGGTTTTCCCCGGAACACAAGGTGGACCATTAGAACACGTAATCGCCGCAAAAGCTGTTGCCTTTGGAGAAGCGTTGACAGATGAATACAAAACATACATGAAACGAGTTGTTGAAAACGCGGGTACCATGGCGGATGAATTTGTGAAACGTGGATACGGTGTTATTTCAAAAGGAACTGAGAATCACTCTATGTTGATTGATTTGCGCTCAAAAGGTGTTACAGGAAAAGACGCTGAAACTCGCTTAGTATTGGCGGATATAACCGTGAACAAGAATATGGTTCCATTCGATACGGAATCGCCGTTTGTTACCTCTGGAATCCGACTTGGAACTCCTGCCCTTACAACACGAGGTGTTGAAGCAAATGAAATACCAAAAATCGTAGAATTGGTTGATCGTGTTTTAAGCGACATCAACAACGACGAAAATATTGCTGCCGTTCGAAAAGAAGTAAACGAATTAATGTCGAATCGTCCTTTATTCAAGTGGTAGTGCTTCTTCCGTAAATTTCTCTGTTATAGATTTATATTTATTGTACAGATAAGAAATAAACAACAACCCTCCTAGGTAAATAAACACGATAGTTTTCGTCAGTTTATTCATGGAGCTGATGTTGTATATGAACAATTTGACAAGAATTACGCCAAACAAAATAATAGCCATTATTCTCAAATGTTGTTTTTGTCGCATTATTCCTAATCCAAACAGCAAAAGCGCATGCTTTTCACTCATTGATTTGAATCAAAACCACCCGCATTAAAATAGGAATCTAATAATACGAAACAAACCCTTATTAGTATTAGGTTGCGTTCTGACGTTTAATAATTTTAAAGAATAGAGAAAAGGACAGACGTTTGATTCTCACGGCGAAAGTTTCTTTGCCACCAATAAGAACTTCAAATTTGTTTTTTTCTACTGCTCGAAGTATTCTTTTCACACAAACTTCAACTGGCATTCCAGTCTCTTGATTGTGGTCCATTACTCCGTGGGCATCCCCTTTTCCTGTCAATGCATTGGTAGAAATGGGTGTATTTATTTTCCCCGGACAAACGATAGTTACGTGAATATTGTTTTTCTCTTCTTCGAGCCGTAAACTTTCATAAAACCCGTGCAAGGCGTGCTTTGAAGCACTATAGGCAGAGCGCAGATAAAATCCAAATTTTCCAGCAATGCTCGATACGACTAATATGTGTCCATTGCCTTGCTTTCTAAAAATGGGTAAAATGGCTTTAGTCAATGAAATATTTCCAAAATAATTGATCTCCATGATCTTTTTATCCACCGTAATTTCCGTATCAAAGGCATCCGATCGTTGACTAAGTCCGCCATTGTTGAATAAAAAATGAATTTCTCCGAAAGATTCCAGTTGCTTGGTTATTTCAACAATTTTATTCCCTGATTTTTCAAGGTCAAGAGGATAAACAATGTGGTTTTCGGGGTGAGAAAGATTAGATTTAACTTTATTTAGGCTGTCCACATTTCTCGCTGACAAAATCACGCGAGCGCCCGCTTTCGCGAGTTGTTTAACAAGCTCCTCTCCTATTCCAGAAGATGCTCCAATTACCCACGCGGTTTTGTTCTTAAAAGACATATTAATGGTCAATTATTAAGTCCCCCAAAGATAACAGAACTTTGTGAATTGTTTTACTTTAGAAACACAAGTTTTAAAATGAAGAAAAGCTTATCTTTGCAAAAAAAAATATTACATGGGTACTATCGCACACCGTTTCGAAACAGGAGAACAATCTAGTCAAAAAGGACATTTCCGCAATTTAATTATGCTTGCGCGTATTGATGGCATGGTTGCTGAAGAAGAAAAAGCTCTATTAGAGCGTATTTCAAGACGTATAGGATTAACCGACGAGCAAGTGAAAGAGGTAAAGGACGATTCGAATAGTTATCCTATGATTCCACCCGTATCACGTGAAGAGCGTTACGAACGTTTGATTCAATTGGTGCAAATGATTTGCGTGGACGGCGAAATCGATCCAAAAGAAGATGTTTTAATTCACCGTTATGGAATAGCCTTAGGATTCACGCAAGAAAGGTTGGATGAAAAATACCCTATAATTCTTGATAAAGTGAAAAGCGGAATGGCTCTAAACGATATCCTAGATTCTATTCTTTAGACTGTTGACCTTTGACTATTGACCGTGAATTGGTCAAACTAACCAGTCAACGTCAACGTCGAATTATAAACACTTTCGGGAAGTAATACACAATCGCCAATTCTAATAGCCTTGATTGCTTTTAAATACGTAAATTTGATCTTTGTAATTTGACCATGTCTAATCAGGATTTACAGTCTAGAGTTAAAGATGTTTTTTCAGCATATCTGGAACAAAATGGTCACAGGAAAACTCCTGAGCGATTTGCTGTACTCTTGGAAATTTACGATTACGAAGGTCATTTCGACATTGAAGCGCTTTACTTCAAAATGAAGAGCCACAATTACCGCGTTTCAAGAGCCACTTTATACAATACGATCGATTTATTGTTGGCGTGTAATCTGGTTCGCAAACATCAGTTCAGCACAACCAATTCGCAATTCGAAAAAGCCCACGGTAGTAAACAACACGATCATGTTATCTGCACGGATACGGGAGAGGTTATCGAGTTTTGCGATCCGAGAATTCAGAATATTAAAGCGACTATAGAAGACATACTTGGCGTTGAGATTCAACACCACTCTCTTTATTTCTATGGTGTAAGAAAGAAAAAAGACGATAAAAAATAGCATGGGTTTCTCGGTTGACATACATGAACTAGATGGTTCTGCAATTATTCTTTTGAAAGGAAAATTGATCAATGAAGGTGATTCACTGCAATTGAACGACACTATTGCGAAAGAACTTGAGGCTGGAATTCAAAACATCGTTTTCGATTTGACCGAACTAGAAAATTGCAATTCAAGCGGACTGAATATATTGATCCGGACCTTGACAAAAACAAGAACAAAAAATGGTGACGCGGTGGTTTGTTCCGTAAATGATAATCTAGACAAACTATTTGCGATTACAAAATTGAATGAAATATTTAGTCTCTATCCAAATCAAAAAGAGGCGTTACAACATTTTAAAGAAAAATAATATGACCCAAGTAGATGTACTATTAGGCTTGCAATGGGGCGACGAAGGAAAAGGAAAAATCGTTGACGTACTAACTCCACAATACGACATTATTGCTCGTTTTCAGGGAGGGCCAAATGCAGGTCACACCTTAGAATTTGAAGGTCATAAACACGTCTTGCACACCATCCCATCTGGAATTTTCAGAGACGGAGTAATGAATCTTATTGGAAACGGTGTTGTTATCGATCCCGTTATTTTTCAAGCAGAATTAGAAAAATTGGCTCCTTTCAACTTGGATTTACCGAAGAGAATGGTCATTTCTAAAAAAGCACATTTAATTTTGCCTACGCACCGTTTATTGGACGCGGCCTCAGAACAGGCCAAAGGAAAAGATAAAATTGGTTCTACTTTGAAAGGAATTGGTCCTACCTATATGGACAAAACAGGACGAAACGGACTTCGTGTGGGTGATATTTATTTACCCAACTTTCAAGAAAAGTACGATGCTTTGGCAGAGAAACACGAAGGTATTTTGAAGCATTACGAAGATTTCGAATACAACCTTGCTGAATTGGAAGGTCCATGGATGAAAGGAATTGAAATATTGAAAGGATTCCCGGCTGTTGATAGCGAACAATATTTGTACGAAGCACGAAAAGCAGGAAAGAAAATTTTAGCTGAAGGTGCTCAAGGAACGATGTTGGACATTGATTTTGGGACCTATCCTTTCGTTACTTCATCTAATACGGTAACTGCTGGAACCTGCACTGGCCTTGGTGTACCTCCAAATTCTATTGGACGTGTTATTGGAATTTTTAAAGCGTATTGTACGAGAGTTGGTAGTGGTCCCTTCCCTACTGAATTGCATGATGAAGTGGGAGAAAGAATTCGCAAAGAAGGATTTGAGTTTGGTGCAACAACTGGTCGACCTAGACGTTGTGGATGGATAGATTTACCAGCTTTGAAATACGCAATCATGATAAATGGCGTTACTGAATTGTCGATGATGAAAGGTGACGTATTGGATAAGTTTGAAGAAATTGAAGTTTGTACGCATTATATCGTTGATGGCGAACGAATGGATTATTTGCCATATGATATTGCAAATATGGAATGTATTCCTGTTTACGAAAAAATCAAAGGTTGGAATACAGATTTGACAAAATTGACTAGTTATGCTGATGCTCCGGCTGAATTGAAAGCATATGTTGAATATTTGGAACAAAAATTGGAAGTACCTGTGAAAGTAGTTTCCGTTGGCCCAGACCGTTCGCAAACATTGAACAATTAAGAATTGAACGCAAATAAAAATAGAATTTTAAATGCGCTTCTAGTAAGCGCTTTTTTTTTGGTGGCCTCAACCGGTTTCACGCAAAGTTACCTTGAATTGTTGCCTGGTTCTGAACGCGCTACGCGTCAACCTCATTTGAATGCGACAAGTCTAGCGGGAAATGTTGTTTTCACCTATCAAGGAAATACCATGTACTGCGATTCCGCTTTGTATTACGACAAAACCAATAAAGTGCGTGCTTTCGGAAATGTACACATCACTAAACCAGGCGGATTAAACCTGTTTTGCGATTATCTTTCTTACGATGGCAACACCGAAACAGCCTTTTTATCCGGAAATGTTCGTGCCAGAGATCAAGAATATAAACTGACCACGAAAGCATTGGAATATGACACCAAAGCAGGTCGTGCAACTTATCGCACGGGAGGCAAGATCCAAAGCATCGCGGGCAACGAAACAATCACTAGTCGAGTTGGGTATTTCTATCCCGACACCAAAGATTTTTTCTTCAAGGGGAGTGTCGATTACCGAGGTCCTGACTTAAAAATGACGACTGATACTTTGCAATATTCTTATATCCGACGGAAAGTTAACTTTTTTGGTCCGACGACGATTTATAGCGATAGCACAGTTATCACCTGTTCAAAAGGTTGGTATAGAACCGACACAGAAGAAGGAGAATTGATTAACAATGCCACGGTAACGCGAGGTTCGCAACTCATTAAGGGCGACACTTTGTATTATCAACCGCAGAAAGAAATGGTTATCGGGAAGGGAAATGTGTACGTCGAAGACAGCACCGAAAAATTCCAGTTTCAAGGTGATTACCTGTACAAAAACGATTTGGAGAAACGTACTTTTCTTACAGGACATGCTTTGGCGGTGAAGGCGGATAAAAAAGACAGCCTATTTCTGCACGCCGATACCTTAATTACAATAGGTGATTCGATAGATGAAACGTCGAGAATAATGGCCCATAATGGGGTGAAAATCTTCCAAAACAAGTTACAAGGTCAGTGCGACAGTTTGATTTACGACAAGAACAAAGACGTTCTTGAAATGTACAACAGTCCGATTTTATGGGCAAACAAAGGCGAATTAAAAGGCGACACTATTTTAGTTTTTCTAAATGACAGCACAGTGGAGCGTGCTGAAATATTTGAAAACGCCAGTGCACTCTTTTTAGTCGATACGGTTGGCTACTTTAATCAAATTGCTGGACGGAAAATCATCGCCTGGATGAAAGAAAATGAAGTCACCCGAGCAGACGCACAAGGAAATGCACAAACGGTCTATTACATTGAACAAGCGGATGAAAACGATTCAAATATTACAATCACAAGAAGTGGTATGAATCGACTGTACGCAAGTGATTTACGCGTTTATTTAGATAGTGGCGAAGTGGTGAGCATTACATATTTTGATCGACCAGAAGGAGTTTTTTATCCGATGAATATGATTAAAAAGGAGGAGCAATATATTCGTGGTTTTCGATGGAATGAAGGGTTAAGACCGAAGAGCTGGGTAGAGATATTGGAGTGATACTTTACCGAAAAGAAGCAGAGTGCGCAAAGCCGCTTCACTCCAAATTCGTACTATCATGACTTTGCGGTCTAGGTATCTTTGCGGTAAAAATCCATAAAATTAATACTCCACCCTCTCCCGAATCAACACCACCTCTACCCTTTTATTCTTATCATTTCCAGCACCGGGATGTTCAGGATAAAGCGGATCGAAATTACTGTGACCATAGCAAGAAATTATTTCGGCATCAATTCCTTTATCGACTAGTTTTTTTCGCACAGCCAAAGCTCTATTTTTAGATAATTCCATATCGGGTCCGCAACATACGTGTCCGTGCAATTCAATTCTTGTAATCTTGTCTGCTTTTATTTTTTCCACCAATTGATCTACCAAGGGATAGGACTGCGACATAATCAACGCCTTATTCGTGACGAATTGGATATTTAAAATCAGGTATTCGCGGATTTCAGTTCCTTCGACTAATTTTTGAAATAAGATATCGACCCTTCTGTTTTCCTTATCTGCTCCAAAGCGTGTCGTTTCACCCTCGATAATTATTTCTAAAGTTTTAATCGAGTCCGGCAATAGAAATTGAACTGCTTTCACCCTTTTTCCAGCAAGAATCAGGTTCAATTGTTCCGTACCCGCTGTATCCGTGTAACCAATGATTTTTAGGCCTTTGATTGCTCCCAATGATTTTAATCGAATCGAAACTTCTTCATTGTTGAGCGGTTCGCTTGAATTCACATCAAAATAAATGGACATGGAATCAGATTCCCATTGGGCGTTTAAGTTGTGCGTTGAGACGATAAAAAAGAGGAGTAATAATATTTTCATTCTTCAACTGAAAAAGTGAGTATAAGTCTTCAAACTAATGTTAGACGTAAGCTTAGGATATAAATATGACTTTTATCACAATATGAAAATCTTAACAATTTTCACCCCAACCAAACATTCATCACCAAATCTTTGCCTGCGTAATCATTTACTTTCTGAATAATCAAAGATTTAGCGCTTTGTAATTCGTCGCGCATAACGGAAGAATGGAGGTCAATGTAAAGCACTTTTTCATGAATACGAACACTTTTGGTTCGGTTGGCAATGGCTTTGCCCATGATTTCCTCCCAATTGTTGATGATGTTCATTTCCTCCATCTTGCCTTCTAGTCCGTAGGCTTTCATGAATCGGTCGACTAGTCCCGATAAGGGTTTTGGGTCTCTATCTTTACTCATAAGGAAACGATTTTGAGGGTTTGTTCTGGAGTTACAACACCTTTACTGACACTGAAATATTGGATTGGAATTTCACTTTGACCGAAGATGTTCTCCAGTCGATCACGGTTGGTATCCGTTACCAAAACTTGTCCAAAGGAATGATCGGAAACCAGTTGAAGGAGACGTTCTACCCTTTTGTCGTCCAATTTATCGAAAATATCATCGAGAAGTAGAATTGGAATGGCTTTGAGGTGTTCTTTCAACCATTCGAATTGCGCCAATCGAAGTGCGATCAAATAGCTTTTTTGTTGACCTTGCGACCCAAATTTCTTAACAGGATGCTCCTTGATGGTGAAAAGTAAATCGTCTTTGTGAATTCCACCTTGCGTGTATTGAGTAAAAGCGTCTTTCTTTTCGTTGATTTCGAGCAATTCAGCAAAAGTCAAATCATTCAATTGAGAACGGTATTCCAAATCGATTTTCTCATCTTCTTCTCCAATGAAATTGTAGGATTTTTGAAAAACGGGAATGAATTCAGTTAAAAACTCTTTTCTCGCTTCATGAATTTTCATTCCGTAGCGGATCAATTGTTCGTTCCACACTTCAATGTATTCTCGATCGAAAAGCCGACTTTCGTACATGTTCTTCAACAATGCATTTCGCTGGTCAAGTACTTTCTTGTAGCGTTGCAAATCTTCCAGATATCCTCTGTTGGATTGGGCGATAATTCCGTCCATCCACCTGCGACGCACTTCACTTCCGTCGCCGATTAAGTTGCGGTCGTATGGCGAAATCATCACACACGGGAATTGACCGATATGTTCTGCCAGTTTTTCGTATTCTTTCTTGTTGCGTTTGAAGATTTTTTTGGAACCGAGTTTTACGGAACATTGAATATCGACATCTCGTTCGGGCGAGTCAAACGTACCTTGTATAACGAAAAAAGGTTGTTCGAAACGGATGTTTTGTCTGTCGACGCCATTCAAGTACGATTTACAAACGGACAGGTAATGCACAGCATCAAGGATATTAGTTTTGCCGGATCCATTGTCGCCTGTAAAGCAATTCACAGATGGTGAAAGTTGCAGTTCCGCTTCTTCGTAATTCTTGAAGTTGAGGAGTTGTATGGACTTGAGATGCATGTGGTAAAGTTAGGGAAAATAATAGGGAGTTTTGGCCACGATTTGCACTAATTTTCACGAATGGATGGTGTGCTAGTAATGAAGGATGTTTATTGGTGAAGCTAAAGCACAACCGACGCAGCAAAACGTTGATCTTTGTACTCAAATTTATCATTGACACCTAGGGTCTTTGCGTCTCGATTTTCCTTATTGAGTTAATGTTTAGCGATTAGAAATTTTATTCTTTACTATTACAAAAAACTGGATTCCGATTTTGAAAAAAACTAACCTTTTTTTTCTAAGATTCAAATCTTATCAACAAATTACCCTACTTTCTCCACTACTCTGCCATCACAAAAAAGCTTTTGGTTATATTTGTATAGCATGAGTGATTACGTTGTTTCCGCAAGAAAATATAGACCCCAAACCTTTGATACGGTTGTTGGACAAAAGTCCATTACGACTACTTTGCGTAGCGCAATTACTACTGATCATTTGGCGCAGGCGTTTTTGTTTTGTGGAACTCGTGGTGTTGGTAAAACAACCACTGCGCGAATATTAGCCAAGACCATCAACTGTATGGATCGTGGTGAGAATGTAGAAGCGTGCGACAAATGCGACTCTTGTGTTTCTTTTAACGAAAATGCTTCATTGAACATTTACGAATTGGATGCCGCTTCGAATAACTCTGTGGATGATATTCGTGAGTTGATCAATCAAGTCCGGGTACCACCTCAATTGGGCACACACAAAGTGTATATCATTGATGAGGTCCACATGCTATCTACTCAAGCCTTCAATGCTTTTTTAAAAACGTTGGAAGAGCCACCGAAACATGCCATTTTCATTTTAGCGACGACCGAAAAACATAAAATTATACCCACGATTTTATCTCGTTGCCAGATTTTTGATTTCAACCGTATCAAAGTTTCTGATATGGCAAATCATTTGGCCAATATCGCGGCAAAAGAAAACATTACGGCCGACCCAGAAGCATTGCACCTAATTTCGCAGAAAGCAGACGGAGCACTTCGAGATGCTCTTTCGATTTTTGATCAGATAGTCACTTTCGCAGGCAACAATATTACTTATAAGCAAGTTCTTGAGAATCTGAATATTCTCGATTATGATTATTATTTCCGTATTGTAGATGTGGCGTCTAAAGAAGATATTCCAGCCGCTTTGCTCCTATTGAATGACGTTGTAGAAAAAGGATTTGACCCGCATCATTTTGCGACAGGCTTGGCGAATCATTACCGTGATTTGTTAGTTTGTAAAGATCCTCGAACTTCTAAATTACTGGAAGTAGCTGAGAACGTAGAACAGAAATATTTAGAACAATCCAAAGAAATCGATCCGAACTACTTGTTGCGCGCAATAGCCGTATTAAGTAAAGTCGACATTGAATATAAAACCGCCAAGAACTCGAGGCTGCTCGTCGAAGTAGGATTGATGCAATTGTGTTCGCTAAAAAGTGAGCTCGAAAAAAAAAATCCCTAACTGATCCTGTCAAGATTATTGCTTTCAAAGGTCAAAGCCTGCGAGATGCAGCACCCAAGCCCATTGCCAAAACCAATGTTACGGAAAGACCAGTTTACGATCCGCCCATTACGAAATTAAAAACACTGGTAACGCCAACTGGGCAATTGAAAACGCAGAATCCCAGCATCAAACAAATTCTTAAAGACGAGGAAGAAAACAGCAAGGTAATTCCGAACGAAGATTTGCCTCGCGAATCCTTTTCGAGCGACCAACTCCGCATGTATTGGCGACAATATGCCTATCAAGCGAAAGAACAAGCGCAAGAGACTTTGTACAATGCAATGGTGAAACGTGAACCTATCATTGCGGAAGGTAACTTAATTCGTATTGAAGTAGATAACGCTGTTCAAATGAACATGATCGATGCTTCAAGACAAAGAATGACCAATTTTTTCAGAGAGCATTTAAAGAACTTCGACATTCAATTGGATTGCTTCGTAACCGAAAATGAAGATTCGGAACAACAGTTTCAACCTCCAAAAGATCAATTCAACACTTTAGCAAGAAAGTACCCTAATTTGCACACATTTAAGAGTTCGTTTAATTTGGATTTCGATTATTGAGAAGACATAAGCTTAAAGCCTTATGCATAACGGCACTATAGCTTCACTCTCAACTGCAGAGTCACTTCCGATTTACGATTTGTTTTAATCATTTCAGCACCAGACCCTAAAGAATCTCGGTCGGTGTATAGATTAACAGCATATCTCGCCCAGAGGTCAAATTTGCGAAGGAAAGTCCAACGAACCATCAAATACGCTCTTGTTCCCTTGTAGAAATAAGCTGGAACAGAGAAAACGTACAAGGCATTCGATTCAAAAGCATATAAACGGGTATCGTAACTATCTGTATCGAAGAAAGCGTAGCGCATAGACAAATCTATCGGCCACGTTTTAGGGCGGATGAGTAAATCTTGATAGATTAAAAATCCAGTTTCATTCGGACTACTTGGTCTGTTCAAGGCTATAATTTCAGCTCTTGACTTTAAGGTAATACCATCCGTCACTTTGTAGCTAAAATTGATTCGATAATTTCTTTGAAGCACATTTTCAATTTCCGTAACCGTTCCATCTTGGTAACGACTATTTCTTGCCTTTTCTTGCTGACGAAAACGGAAATACAACTCCAGTTTTTTATCAGGTCTATACGTAGATTGAAACAAAACTTCATGTCCAGACGACGGCGCGTCCACCAAATACCTCATCCACGGAAAGGTGAAATAATCGGCATAAGTGTTCAAAGTCCAGCTTTTTGAAATTTTGATTTTTGCACCAAAATAAATTCCTCTTTCGTTTTGAGTATTGCTTCCTTCAGAGAAACCATTGTTGTACAAAGTTTGATATGCTCTATCGTAATTTCTATACAACAAACTCAAACTAACGCGGGGATCTAATGCAATCAGCACCCCATGTAAATGTCCCATTTTATTGCTGTAAGAAGCGATGCTGCTCTCGCCGAAAAAGCTAAAGTTCTTTAGAACGAAAGAATAATCAAAACTATGACTCATGAAGCTTTTTCCACGGAAATCGAATTGATTGTAGGGCGAGATTGATTTATTGAATGTTTTATCGTAGCCCTGAAAAACAGAAGCCAGTCCAAAGCGCAGATTTCTTTTTTGATATTTCAAATTTGCTCCGGCGATTGTTTCTTCAAAAGAATTCTTCTTCGCTATTTCACTATTCGTTCTGTGCAATCCAGAAAGGTTGATGCTTGAAACAAATTCCTGTTCCTCCAAAAGCGAATCTGAAATTAGGGTTGCATCTACCTTTTTACGACTTCCAAAAAGCACCAATGAGAAATCTTTCCATCCTAATTCGGTCGCGGCACCTCTTAAAAAGCGAGTTTCATCCACTGATGTATAGGGTTTAAGCGAATTTGCATTCCTTTTGATATTGGTGACATCCGCCGTTTTACCAAAAGCATAACCTGACCAAAGATTCAGTCCTTGTCCGATTTGAATTTGATAATCACCTAGAGCAACAGTTTTGATATATTTTCCACCATTATAAAACGCGTGCATGGAATAAAAATCGAAACCGTAAGGTTGAGCTTCACCGGCAAACTTTTCACCTGGATCTTTCTCCATCGTGATCCCCATACTCAAGTTCGTTCTATAGGTATAACGAAAGCGAGAATAATATCGATCTGGGTTTCCATGGTAATAGCTATTACTATTCAAAAGAACACTATCCGGCACATCTTGATAGGCGCTCTTTTCTTCCAGAACGGTTTGATATCGGAAAAACACCTCCACTTTCCCATTTTTCAATGCTTCCTTCAAAGTAACGTTCAGGTTGTCCAATTTATCATCTACTCGAATAAAAGGAAGTACCATACGAATAGTTTCCATGTCCCAATAAGCGAAACTTTGAAGCTCATAAATGGAAATTAACTTCCCAAAAAGTTTTTGATGGAGAAATAAATCATTGATTTGAAGGTCGGTAAGAAGTCCTAAATCGTTTAGTTGGTCAATATTGGTATTATTCAGATTAATTGGATGGTCATAGAAATAGAACAGTTGATCGAAAAGATTCGTCAAATCCGGACTTTCGTCTTCCAATTGTTCAGAAACAAACTCTATTCGTTGCTGGATAACATCATTTTTTTCCTGCGCAATGGAACCCAGCACACAAGCAAAGAAAGATAAAACCAAGAAGAAAATTCTCAATTTCATTTACTTCTTTTTTTCATAGGTAAACGATATCTGAGGCGACCAGCCCAATGTTTGATGGTAGGCCGTTGCGATATCAAATCGAATTACTTTCCATTTATAACCAAACCCAAAAGCGAAGGCCGTTGGTTGCGATCCGATGCCAGCACGCATGTAAAAATCATCGAAAGGCTGATACTCTATTCCACCTCGAAGGGAAACAGGCCCATCCAAATCTTTCCAGATTTCAGCCGAAATTTTCATGAGTTTGGAAGGTGTGAAACTGGTTCCAACTCGCAAAACGGTATTGTATCGGTCATCTTTGAAATCAGATAATTTAGCTCGTCCTAAATTAAAAATGCTCGCTCCAAAATTCCATTCATCTGTGATTTTCAAGAGCACACCGGCTTCACCTGTCACTGTGTTTGATGATCCGTAAAACTCTGGTAATCGGAGTCCTTGGTAATTGATTTGAATACCAGCCGAAAAATTATCGGCAAGTTTCATGGCATATCCCACTCCCGTTTTAAAATTTCGAAATTCAGTACTTCCATAATTGAATCCTCCTACTGAAAAAACACCATATTTCGTGGGAACG
>ERZ887849.1804-NODE-1804-length-18776-cov-8.114577_pt1 | contig 18776 bp, 14 predicted proteins | sample MGYA00521267_ERZ887849 | MGnify/ENA primary metagenome ERZ887849 (study PRJEB32303, sample SAMEA104408601) | aquatic metagenome | biome: Brackish water; feature: Pelagic; material: water | place: Baltic Sea | collected 2014-06-06T16:11:00 | depth 2,863 m ... | reverse complement strand
CCCACCGAATTCTCCGCCCGTATTGCGCGCAATACCCAGCTGATCATTCAGGAAGAAACCGGTATCACCAATGTGGTGGATCCCTGGGGTGGCTCCTACATGATGGAAAGCCTTACCCAGTCCATTGCCGACAAGGCCTGGGAGCTGATTGAGGAAGTGGAAGCAGCGGGTGGCATGGCCAAGGCGATTGAAACCGGCATGCCGAAGTTGCGGATTGAAGAGGCCGCAGCGCGGAAACAGGCGCGTATTGACCGCGGTGAAGATGTGATTGTTGGCGTCAACAAGTACCGTACCGACGACGCCAGTGAAGTGGAAGTCATGCAGATTGACAACGACGCTGTGCGCACGTCGCAGCTTGCTCGTTTGGCGAGCTTGCGCGAGGCCCGTGACGAAGCGGCAGTGGAAGATATTCTCGAGCAACTCTACCAATCAGCGGTCACTGGTGAGGGCAATTTGCTTGAGCTGGCGATTGAGGCCACGCGTCGTCGTGCCACCGGGGGCGAAATCTCTTTTGCCCTGGAGCGTGAATTCGGCCGCTTTAATGCACAGGCGCAAACAGTTTCGGGCGTGTACGGTTCCGCGTTCCAGCACGATGAAAATTGGCAGGGGATCAGCATGGATATCGAGGCGTTTGTGGAGAAATACGGCCGCCGTCCGCGCATGCTGGTGTGCAAAATGGGCCAGGACGGCCACGATCGCGGTGCCAAGGTGGTGGCCACGGCGTTCGCCGATGTAGGCTTCGATATCGACCTGTCGCCCATGTTTTCCACTCCGGAAGAAGTGGCCCGTCAGGCGATTGAGAATGATGTTCACGTGGTGGGTGCATCGTCTTTGGCAGCCGGGCACAAAACATTGGTGCCGCAGCTGGTTGAAGAGCTGCGCAAGCAGGGTGCCGAAGACATCGTGGTCATCGCCGGTGGTGTCATTCCGCGGCAAGACTATGATTACCTCTACGAGGCTGGCGTGAAGTGCATCTTCGGCCCCGGTACACCCATCCCGCAGTGTGCCCGTGAGGTGCTGGATGCGGTGAATGAGGCTCAGGGCGCGGATTGAGGCAATGGCGGGTATCGATCTTGAGGCGCTGAAGGCGGGTAATCGCCGCGCCTTGGCGAAGGCCATTACCTTGGTGGAAAGTTCGTTGAGTGCGCACCGCGAGCGCGCGCAGGAATTGCTTGAAACGTTGTTGCCGGCAACCGGCAACAGCCTTCGTGTAGGTATTTCTGGCGTCCCCGGCGTGGGCAAATCGACGTTTATCGAAGCCTTTGGGCTCTACCTGATCAGCCAGGGCAAGCGCGTCGCGGTGCTTGCTGTAGACCCGAGCTCACCCATGACGGGCGGCTCCATACTCGGCGACAAAACGCGTATGGAAATGCTCTCACGGCGGGAGGAAGCGTTTATTCGGCCGTCACCGGCCGCCGGCGCCTTGGGCGGGGTGGCGCAGAAGACTCGCGAAACCATGCTGCTCTGTGAGGCCGCAGGTTACGACGTTATTCTGGTGGAAACCGTGGGTGTCGGCCAGTCCGAATACCAGGTTGCCGGCATGGTCGATTTCTTTATGGTGCTGATGTTGCCCGGCGGCGGCGACGAGCTGCAGGGCATCAAGCGCGGCATTATGGAGCTGGCCGATGCGCTGGTGATCAACAAGGCCGATGGCAGCAGTGAGCAGTTGGCTGATCAGGCTCGGCAACACTATAACGCGGCCATGCACTTGTTGCGTCAGACCACCTTCTGGACGCCACGCGTGATGACCTGCTCAGCACTGAAGAACCGCAACATCGATGCGGTTTGGGGCATGCTGGTTGATTACTGGACCGACGCGCGCAAGGCCGACGCCTTCGATGCCAAACGGGCACGCCAGAATCGCGACTGGATGCGTTCGCTGCTCAACAATCTCCTGTTGCAGCGCCTGCAGCAAAACCCGCGCATCAAAGCACTCCTGCCTGAACTTGAGCAAGCGGTAGAGGAGGGCTCTACAACGCCCTATGCGGCGGCCAAGCGGCTGATTGACCTGCTGTAACGTCCAAGCTGCTATGATTCCGGCATGCCCTCGCTGAGTACGTTTGCATGCGCTTTCGGCCACTGGAAAAACTGATAAACCTGCACGACGGTTACCGGCGCGAGTTTCGCATAGATGAGTGGGCGCTGTTGCTGGCACAAGAACAGGGTGAGGTCTATTTACTTGAGGCCCGTTGCCCGCACCGTGAGCAGGCATTGGATGCTGCGTCGATTCGCGCTGGTGTCATTGAGTGCCCCTTGCACCGCTACCGTTTTCGCCTCACCGATGGGGCATTGCTGCACGCCTCAGAAGAACCCTGCCGTGCCTTGAAGACCTGGCCGCTGGTTTACGCAGGCAATGAACTTGGCGTTATGCTGCCCGACTAAAAAGCGGTTCTACCGCGCGCAAGGAACTCTGTTATGCCTTTACTGATCAACCTGCTGTGCTTTGCAAGCCTGTGCTATGTGCTCTATGGCCTGCGCTGTCGGGGTTGGCCGCTGTCGCGGCAAATTCTTGCGGGGCTGTTGGCCGGTGGCTTATTCGGCTTGGGGTTGCAGCTGGCGTGGTCCGGGCGGGCAGAGGTACTGGCCGACACGCTGCACTGGACAGGTATTGTCGGTAGCGGTTATGTGAACCTGTTACGCATGATTATCATGCCGTTGGTGCTGGTGATGATGGTGGCTGCCGTGCTGAAAATGCGCGAAGTCGCCGATCTGGGCAAAATCGGTGGTGCGGTGGTTGGCTTGCTGATCGTGACCACAATGATTGCCGCAGTGGTCGGTATTCTGGTGGCCAATGCCTTTGGGCTCACGGCGGGTAGTATCACTCAGGGAGCTCGGGAGCTGGCCTCTGCCGAAGCCCTGGCGCAGCGCTATGACACCATCGCCGGCTTGGGTTTGCCGGAAATGCTGGTGCGTTTCGTGCCGGCCAACGTGTTTTACGATCTCACTGAAGCACGCCCGACCTCCATCATTGCGGTGGTGGTCTTCGGTATCCTGTTTGGTATTGCCGCGCTGCAGGTGGCGCGCGCCGATCGCGAGCGTGGGGCTCAGATAGAGCGTTTTGTTGATACGATCCGGCTGATCGTTCTGCGCCTGGTGCATATTGTCATGGCGCTGACGCCCTACGGCATTCTTGCGCTGATTGGCGGCGTGGTTGCTCAATCTAACGCGGCCGATATCCTCAACTTGCTTGCCTTCGTAGCGGCGTCTTACCTGGCCATTGGCATCATGTTTGCGGTGCACGCCTTACTGCTATGGACGCATGGCCAGCGCCTCGGCAGTTACTTTTCTTCGGTGTGGCCAGTGTTGGCCTTTGCTTTTACCTCGCGCAGTTCCGCCGCCAGCATTCCGCTTAATGTAGAAACCCAGGTGGAGAAACTGCTGGTGGCCACGCCGATTGCCAATCTGTCAGCGACGCTGGGCGCGACGATTGGCCAGAATGGCTGCGCGGGCATATACCCCGCGATGCTGGCGGTGATGATTGCGCCGTCTATGGGTATCGACCCCTTGGCGTGGGATTTTGTGGCAGGCTTGGTGGGTATCATCGCCATCAGCTCGTTTGGGGTTGCTGGTGTTGGTGGCGGGGCAACGTTCGCCGCGCTGATCGTGTTGCCTGCGATGGGCTTCCCGGTGACTGTCGCGGCGGTGCTGATCTCCATAGAGCCGTTGATTGATATGGCGCGCACCGCGCTGAACGTGAACGGTGCGATAACGGCGGGTGTGGTGACGCAGCGTTGGTTAGGTCGCAATATTAGGTGAGATAGTTGAAGCAACTTGAAGTTGCTACTTAAAAGCTGAAAACTAAGTGTTTGGGTTCTTAACAATGTATCGGAGGGGTATCCAGCGCGAGATAAGCGTAAAGCTCGAAACCTTTTAGGCGCTACAGTTGTTTGGGCTGGCCGTGTGGCCCATGGTCCTGATCAACGACTATGCCCTTTTCGGTCTTCATAGGTTAATAAATTTCATTGATATAACACATTCAACATTATGATTGGCCAGCGTGCTGAGACGCTGCCTATTATCCTTGCAATAAAGGATAACTAAGCAGTAGGGAAGTGTGCCAATGCTGCAGGGGAAGGTCGCAATTGTCTCGGGTGCAGGTGCAGGGATTGGCAGGGCTGTCAGTTTGCACTTTGCTTCCTTGGGCGCGTCGATGGTTCTGGTGGATATCGATCGAGCCCGTGTTGATGCTGTCGCAGCTACTATTCGCGAGCAGGGTGGCAAGACATTGATTTTCCAGTCGGACGTAGCCGATCTACAATCGGTTCGTAATATTGTCGCCATTACTCTCGACACATTCGGCAAGATCGATATCTTGGTCAACAATGCGGGCCTGCCGTCCCAACATGTCGAAGTGGACTCTCATGCCACTTGGGACAAGGGGATAGACCAATCACTTTCCTCAGTCTTCCGGCTCACTGAGGAATGCCTTCCCGCACTTCGTCGTGGATCAAGCGCCTCCATAGTCAATATTTGCTCTGTCAACGGGAATGCCAACGGGAACAACAACGCTTGGTATTGCGCCGCCAAGGCAGGTGTGGCCGGTTTTACGCGGCATCTAGCGGTGCAGTACGGCCGTGAAGGGGTGCGTGCAAACTCTGTTTGTTTGGGACTAATTCGTACGCTTCGGAACCAGTCTCTCGATGAGCAGCCGGGTTTACTGCAGACCTTCGTAGACCGAACTTGCCTTGGTCGTGCAGGCGAGCCTGAGGATGTCGCCCCTGCGGTCGCTTTTCTCTCCTCAGATCTAGCCAGTTATATTACCGGCGCCACGCTTTACATCGACGGTGGGTTAACTATTACTTGATTGCCGGTGAAGAATTCTGGGATGAACTGCCGGCCTTATTTTCGCAGCAAACAATAATGAAAAGGGGACAACATCATGCATTCAACGAAACAGAAAGGCCACGCTACCAACGCCATATTTCGCAAGACGCCTCTCAGTATTGCTCTGGCGGCTGCTGCAGGTGGATGGCTGGGCTCAATACCTACGGCTGTTCAAGGCCAGGTCTTGGAGGAAGTGTTGGTGACTGGCTCCCACATCCGTCGTGACTCACAGCTCGACAATCTTTCCGCCACCATGCAGGTGGATGAGGATGAGATTGCTCGTCAAGGTGCATCTGCGATCACTGACGTTATCAAGAACCTCAACATCAACATCGGAGGTGATTTTCAGGCCGATACGTTTACTAGTAATAGCACGGTAGGTACAAGCAATATCAACTTGCGTAATTTGGGTCTGGGATCAACGCTCATTCTCATCAATGGCGCACGTCAAACCACATCGTCAGCTGCAAACCAGCAAGGTTCGACATTCGTCGATACCAACTCGCTTATGCCATTGATTATGGTCGAACGTATCGAGATATTGAAAGAGGGTGCCACCTCCACTTATGGATCTGATGCGGTGGCTGGGGTCGTAAATTTTATCACTCGCTCTGATTTCGAAGGCGCGGAGTTTGATATTAACTACCAGTCTGTAACCGATGGCGGACAGAGTGATCTCAGATTGGGGGCCATCTGGGGAGGGAAGGTAAATGACGGTAAAACCCACATTGTTGGTGCAATAAACTACCTTGAACGCGACCCTTTGTGGGCGCGCGACCGAGATTATACTGACGGGACGTTTAATTCATCGTTTGGTCGGCCTGGAACCTTTATTGCTACCGATGGGTCAGGTACACGCTTTCTAGATCCCGCCTGTGGTGTGGGTAACAGCTTCGAACTAAACGGTATTTGCTTTACGAATATCGCCGGAAACTTTCAACTAATTCCCGCGGAGGAGCAGTTGCAGTTATTCAGTACCGTAACGCATCAGTTCAGTGATCGAGTGCAGGGTGTTCTGGAGCTCGGGTATGCCGACAACGAGACTAAGCAGGCGAACGGGCCCTCCAATCCCGCAGGCGGTAGTCCACTGGTCCCTTTGAGTAACCCGGCCGCTCAGTTGTTTGGCCAGGAGGTGGTATTTCAGGGGCGCCCAAAAGCCGTTGGTTTTGCGCCTGAGACTGATACCTATACCCATGAGACTTGGCGGATCGCTGGTGGACTAACGGTGCAACTGGACAATGAGATGTACTGGGATACGAAGGCGGCATATAGTTATAACGATTCGTGGTGGGATTCACCTATCACGCCTATTCGATCCCGTTTTATCAATGCTCTGGCAGGTTCTGGAGGACCTAATGGCAATGAAACCTTTAATCCACTTTACGACGGAGAGAATTCCGCATCGCTCATAGAGTACATAAGTACCGGAAGCCCCGAGCTGGACTCCAATGCAAGTCTATTGTCGGTGGACTCGGTGCTTTCCGGTGAATGGTTTGAGCTGAACGGTGGTACGGTTGGGTTTGCTCTAGGTGCGCACTTCCGTCGCGAGAAGTTCGAGCATGACTTCGGGCCCATCTACAATGCTGAGGATCTGATGCAGCTGGGGGGAGGAGGTCCAGACTCCGAAGGCGACCGCGATATTTATGCGGTCTTTGGTGAGTTGAATGTTCCGCTTGGCACAACTTTGGAGGCGCAGCTTGCGCTTCGATATGAAGACTATGGTGATGGCATCGACAGCTTAGATCCCAAGCTTTCGCTGCTATGGCGACCGACAGATACGGTTTCACTTCGTGCCTCTGCTAGCACGGCCTTTCGTGGGCCCAGCCTTTTTCAGGTAGAGGGCGTACAAACCAGTGTCGCTCAAATCCTCGATCCGGTCGCAGGAAATAACCAGATCAGTACGGCCTCTGCAAAGACAAGGGGTGGTGAACTAGATCCAGAAACTGCAAATGTTTACAACTTGGGCGTTACGGTGGCACCGGTTGATGACATGGAGCTCAGCATTGACTACTGGCGCTTTGAATATGAGGATGTTTTGTCGCGAGAGAATGCCCAATCGGTTGTTAACAGCAATGACCCAAACAAGGTGATTCGCGATCCGTTCTCTAATGCCGTAAGTGAATTAAGACTCAATTACGTGAACGCGGCGTTGATTGACACAGACGGTGTAGATTTTGCCTTCCGATATCGCCCTGGGAACTTGTTCTTTGGTGCTGACTTAACCTGGATAAACTCATACGACCTTCAGGCTACCAAAGACTCGCCTACAGTAGATGCTGTCGGTTCTCGCAATAATACGAATATTGCTCGACCGCTGCCTGAAATTCGAGCCAACGGCAGTGTTGGTTGGGAAACTGAAAATCAACGCGCGACGCTGTATGTGCGATATACCGATGAGTACAAGAATGACTCCGCTGGCGATGCCAAGGTGGACTCTTGGACCACGCTGGACTTGCAATACGCTTATACTTTCCGCGGGGTCTTGGGAGACGGGGACACTGTACTTACGTTCGGTGTGATAAACGCCACTGATGAGGATCCACCGAGCATGGCGGCGATCATGGGATTCGATGTGCGCACTCACGATCCACGTGGCCGTCTTTGGTACGCAGGTATAAACTACTCGTTCTGATTAGGTGGTCTTCGTATGCAGAGTGCCAATCAGGCAGAACACGCTTTCCCTTCGCCGTCGGTAGCAAATTATGCGCTGTTGGTGCTGACAACTGCCTACGTGTTCTCCTTCATCGACCGCCAGATTATTTCCTTGCTGGTGGAGCCAATCAGGGCTGATCTGGGGATCACTGATTTCCAGATCAGCCTGCTGCAGGGTCTTGCCTTTGCGCTGTTCTACACAGTGCTGGGGGTGCCTATCGCTCGAATGGCGGACCGTATGAACCGCACGCGTATTATTGCGGTCGGTGTTTTCATCTGGTGTTTAATGACAGCGGCGTGTGGCCTCGCTCGGAGCTTTTCTATTCTGTTTCTTGCTCGCATCGGAGTGGGAGTGGGTGAGGCCGCGTTGTCGCCAGCAGCTTTCTCGATACTCAGCGACAGCTACCCGCCACAACGTGCTGCTCGTGCAATGGCTATCTATACACTAGGGACAACCTTTGGTGCAGGCCTTGCGTATATCATCGGTGGCTTAGTAGTGGATGTCGTAACATCTGCCGAAGCTCTACATTTACCGTTCATTGGACAAATCCAACCTTGGCAAGCGGCCTTTCTCGCCGTAGGTCTGCCAGGTTTGCTGCTCGTGCCACTGGTACTGGCCATCCGCGAGCCGCAGAGGCAGGGTATGTTGGAAACATCGACTGGTAAGCCCAATCAGATACCTCTGAGTACGGTGGTGAGCTTTATACATCAACGGTGGCGAGTCTATGGAGGGATTTACGCCGGTGTTGGACTGCTCGCAGTGGTGGGTTATGGTGTTTTGGCTTGGTTTCCAACCTTGCTTATTCGCAAGTTCGGGCTCACCCCGGGTGATATTGGTCTGTCGTTTGGCTTGATCTTTATATGCTTCGGGACGATCGGCGCACTGGGTGCCGCATTTCTGGCGGAGCGACGTTTTTTACAGGGCCAGCTGGATGCCAATCTTTCGGTAGCCATGCTGGTCGCCGTCGGCATGTTGGTACCTGCTGTGGTAGCTCCACTGATGCCTAATGCAGAGTTAACGCTTTTGTGTGCCGCGCCACTGGTGCTTTGCATCAATGCACATGCAGGCATAACCACAGCAGCACTTCAACTCGTGTCGCCCAACCAAATGCGTGCCACAGTGGTTGCCCTTATGTACTTCGTTTCTAACTTGGTGGGTCTTGGGATAGGCCCATCATTAGTTGCAGGTATTACGGATTTCGGTTTCGGCCACGATGGTGCCTTGCCCTACTCCCTTGCCATAGTGGGTTTTCTGTGTTGCCCAGTAGCTGCCGTGTGCTTCCAGTGGGCGCGCCCTCATTACGGACTCGCTGTACAAGCAGTCACTACGTCGAACCTTCCATCAACGCCTATCGGAGAAGTGATTTCCGAGGCAACTCTCTAAACCCAATTTTTGATCTGATTCAGAGGTAGTTAAAGTATGGCAATCGACTACAAGGCGCTATTGGCAACGCGAGCCGGAGGCGGCGACCCCTTCATTTTTCCAGGGCCGAATACCCCTATCGTGTTCAATTTTGACCAAGGCCTAGCTGCACCGGAGACTTTTCCTATTCAGGATCTGATGCGACTTTCGGATGCTATGTTGAATCGCGACGGCAGTGATGTGTTGGACTATTTTGACCCATCAGTCGGCTACGAGGAATTAGTTTTCGGAAGTCGACGTTTGCGCAAAGCTCTCTCAGAGAGGTATCAAGTCGTTCACGGACGTAATCTGCCCCCCGAACAGTTCATTTTGACGTCTGGGTCGGTGCAAGCAATCGCGCTGGCGATGAGCGCACTTTTGAACGAGGGCGACGTGGTTCTAGTAGAGGCAGCAACGTTCCCCTACGCCATGAATTACATGCGCGATGCGGGCGCGGAGATTTGGAGTGTCCCGGTCGATGACGATGGGATGGATACCGATTTTGCCGAAGCACTGTTAAAGAAGGCCAAGAGCGAGGGCAAGCGGGTCAAGCTGGTTTATACAATTTCTACTTTCCAAATGCCCACGGGAACTGTGCTTAGCTTGCCACGACGAGAACACCTGCTGATGCTTGCGGAAAAGTATGACTTCATCGTTCTGGAGGATTATGTTTACGGGGAACTGCGCTACGAAGGCGACCCTTTGCCATCGCTGCTTAGTATGGATACTGCGGGTCGTGTCATTCACGATAACTCGTTCAGCAAGACCTTGGCTCCCGGACTTCGCATCGGCTGGATGACTGGTCCTCAGGAGTTGATCAATGGCTTGGCAGCAATGCGACAGGATCTCGGTGTTAGTCAGTGGATGGCACGACTCGCTCAGGAGTTTCTGGACGCGGGGCTTTACGATGATCATTTGGCACGTGCAAACGCACTATATAAAGAGAAACGCGATGCGACCGTTCGAGCAGTCCGGGAATACTGTTCAGACTATCTCACTTTTACGGTTCCGAAGGGTTCATTCTATCTCTGGGCCGAGGTTAACCAGAGCGTTGATTGGGTGAAGGCTGCTGAACTTGCTGCTGCTGAAGGTATTTACTTCCGTCCGGGTGAACGTTTCGATTTGGCGCGCGACAAGCGTCAGTTTATTCGATTGGCGTTCGCGAGAGTTAGTTTCGAGGTGATTGAGGCAGGTGTGCGTAAGCTGGGAGAGATCCTTAAGACCTGCGAGAGGCAAGTTGCATGAGTCGCAGGCTCATTGAGAATCTTGTATATCCAGAGTGTCCCCGCTGGCACCAAGGTCTCCTGTGGATAGCCGATCAACACGATGGTTGTGTCTATGCAGTGTCAACTGACGGCGCGGTCAATGACAAGTTCGCGGTGCCGGGCGGACCGTCGGGATTAGGGTGGCTGCCTGGCGGTGAGTTGCTAGTGGTTTCCATGGCGGAACGTCGCCTGTATCTACGGACCTCCTCCGGCTTTTTGCGCACCTTCGCAGAATTAGGCGACGTTCATCCTGGCGAGAGCAACGATATGGTGGTGGATGCGGAGGGTAATGCCTGGGTAGGTAACATCGGTTTCGACTTCAATGCCGGAGAAACGATGCGATCTACACAAGTGGCGAGTGTCAGATCGGACGGATTGGTGGCAGTGGCTGCGGACGACCTCATGACGCCCAATGGTAGCGTCATTTTGCCAGACGGGAAGACCTTGATCATCGCGGAATCATGGCGTCATCAGCTTACGGCTTTTACCCTGGACAAACAGCGCTTGACTGAGCGACGTGTGTGGGCGTCGTTGGATAAGAAACATGTGCCCGACGGAATTTGCCTAGATGCCGAGGGATTCATTTGGGTCGCGTCTCCTTTTGCCCAACAAGTTTTGCGGGTGGCGGAGGGCGGGGATATTGTGGAAACCCTTTCGATTGAAGATGGTAACCCGTATGCGTGCATGCTCGGTGGGCCCGAGGGCGATATCTTGTTTGTGTGCATTGCGCCGCACCACGATCCGTCGGTGACATTAAAGGAGCGGCGTGGCCGCGTGGAAGCGCATCAGGTTCAGGTACCCCATGCTGGATTGCCTTAATACGGCGAAGAAATTATTACGGGAGCGAACTGATGCACAAAGAAGCAATTAATCCTCTTGGGACGGCGTTTCCAGGTATGAGTCAAGCGATCCGGTGCGGTGGCTGGCTGACTGTGTCCGGACAAGTATCGATGGTCGACGGGCAAGTTGTGGGCGTGGGCGACTCTTTGGCCCAGGCCCGCCAGTGTTTCAACAATTTGTGCAATGTCTTGCAATCTGCTGACGCACGCCTTGACCAAGTAGTTATGCTTCGGGGTTATCTGACTCACCGTGAGGTCTATGGCAGTTACGCTCAGGTTAAATCGGAGTTGTTCGGAGACCTGGCCCCTGCAGGCACCGTGGTCATCGTAGCCGACTTATTACTTGACGGCTTGCTCATGGAGCTTGAAGCCGTTGCATGGCTGGGAGAGAGAGCTTGATATGCGCGAACATCTAGAGGGCAAAGTGGTGCTTGTCACTGGTGCGGGATCTGGTATCGGTGAGGCGAGTGCCAACGCGTTCTCCAAGTATGGCTGCAAGGTATGTGTAGCCGATTTACGAGGGGATGCTGCTATTGCAGTTGCTTCTGCAATTGTTGCTTCGGGCGGCACCGCTATGGCTATAACCGTAGATGTGGCCAACGAGGCGAGTCAAAAAGAGTTATTCAGCGCGATTCTTGAGAGGTTTGGCCAACTCGACATTGCGCATCTTAACGCTGGCGTCCTTCCTCGCGGAGGAGTGCTGGACACACATCTCTCCGACTGGCAGCAGGCATTGGATGTAAATGTCACCGGCGTATTGCTCGGCATTCGCGGTTGTGCGGAAGCCATGGGGGGGCGTGGCGGCGCTATCGTGGTTACAGCTTCTGTTGCCGGATTGCTGGGCAGTGCTGGCATGGCCGCCTATGTGGTGTCTAAGCATGCAGTCGTGGGTTTGGTAAAGGCCGCGGCGGCAGACCTAAACAGTGAGGGTATTCGGGTAAATGCTGTTTGCCCTGGAGCAACCTATACAGGCATGTTATTGGCCTCTGGTTCTCTCGAAGAAGTAAACCGTTCACCAGTTGCTGAGCTCAACATACAGAAGCGAGTTGCTGAGCCGAGTGAAATTGCTGAAGTTGTCTGCTTTCTGAGCGGTGAAGCGGCATCTTATGTTACAGGTGGTATTTATCCGGTGGATGGTGGTAGTACTGCGACGGGACGGCGCTCCGTCTAATGGCTGTCGGAAGTTTATCCCAGGTGGTAACGCGTGGCATGTGCACGGGTTGCGGGGTTTGCGCCAGTCTTGGCGCAGACCAGGGTATTCGAATGCAGATGACTACAGAAGGCTTTTTACGACCACGAATACCCGAGATCTTGGCATCTGACCGCGAGCAGGCCCTGCTGGCGATATGCCCGGGAAGTGTAGTGCAGTCCCACCCGGAGCAAGATCTTGAGGCTCCACTGCACAAAAGTTTTGGGCGTTTTCACCGGATAGTGCGAGGCCATGCGACTGACCCGCAGCTTCGCTATGTTGCTGCGACGGGCGGAGTGTTAAGTGGCTTGGCATTGTATTTACTTGAAAGGGGCCTCGTCGATGGTGTGTTGCAGGTGGCCTTGGATGAAACACAACCGCTCCACAATGTGGTGCGTATGAGCCGGGACAGAGAAGATGTCCTTGCTGCAGGAGGTTCTCGCTATGGGCCTGCTGCTCCTCTCGTAAATATTGACTATTACTTGGACACCGGTGAGTGTTTTGCCTTCATAGGAAAGCCCTGCGATGTGGCGGCATTACGTAATCTGGCGAACCATGATCCGCGAGTGAATCAGCAAATTCCCTACATGCTTGCCATGTTCTGTGGTGCCGTTCCCAGTTGGCTGTCTACACGCAATATCGTTCATAGGTTTGGTGTCCAAGAAACTGAGGTTGAAACCTTTCGATACCGCGGGCACGGCTGGCCAGGGCCAACCCATGTGCGTAGTCATTCTGGTGAAATTCACGAACAAAGCTACGATCAGACTTGGTTCTCTGAGATGAGATACAGCTTAATGTTTCGTTGTGCCATTTGCGCGGATGGTATCGGGGAGTCAGCAGATATCGCTGCCGGAGATTATTGGCACATGGTCGATGGCAAGCCAACCCATGCCGAGGCTATCGATGGTTGGAATTTCTGCATGGCTAGGTCTCGAGCAGGCGCGGCGTTACTTGACGGCGCCGCTGAGGCCGGATTCCTGCACCTTGAGCCTATTGAGGTTGCGAGTTTGGATGCCATGCATGATGATCATGCGCTTCGCAAGCGCAGTGTGTTGTGGCGCCTCCTAGGCTTGTGGCTGACTAGGCAACCTACAACGCGTTTTAAGGGCCTGCGGGTGTGGGCGTGCGGCCTTGGTGGAGCAAGCATGCGCGAGGCTTGTTTAGGGTTTTTTGGCATGCTGGCGCGGGTCATTCGAAGGCGAAACCGCGAGCTTGCGAGGCCAGCGGACTAGTGATCAAGTCGCGAACCCATTGATGTGCGAGACTTGGGTTGGTCATTTCATGCCAATATAGCCACAATTCAAGCACCGGGATTGGGAAGGGCGCAGGTCGCATTTCGAAACTCTTGCTTCCCAGACAGTGGTTGACGAACTCACGGGGTATGGTTAGACAAAGGTCACTCTGCTTCAGCATATGAAAGCCAACTAGACAGTGCTGTACCTGAACAGGTATGTGTCGGTTGTGGTCGAGTTGTTCTAATGCTCTGTCCACGAAGCCTGGACCCTTAGTGCGATTAGAAATATGTAAGTGGTCTAGTGACAAGTAGGTTTCTAAGTTCCATTGCGACTTGAGGGCTGGGTGATTTTTTCTGAGCACACAGACGAATTCGTCACTGAGGAGCAGTGTTCGCTTCAGGTTAGTCATATCAATATCAAAGAACTCAATCGCGAAATCGATTTCGCCTTTGGCGAGCTTTGTGTTGACTTCGTTGTCGGGCGCGTGCCTATTTCTCACAGAAATTTTTGAACTCTTGTTGTGAATGGCAGATACGAGAGGAGTAAGGAAGAGCACCTCAGCGAGATCCCCAACGCTGAAATTGAACGTCCTCGCGGATGTTGTCGGGTTGAACTGCTCGGCTTCTTGAAAGGTGATTTCAAGAGCTTGCAATCCATCACGGACTGGTTCTATTAGGGTTTGAGCAAGATTGGTCGGTTTCACCCCGTGGTGACACCGAACAAATAACGGGTCATCGAATAATTCTCGAAGCTTAGATAGGCTGGCGCTGACAGCTGGTTGAGTAACATGCAGTACCTCTGCTGCTCGCGTAAGACTGCGTTCTTGAAAAATTGTCGCGAACACCACGAAAAGATTAAGGTCAGTTCGGTACAAATTGCGTGAAATCATGTTCTGCCCCCGCATTTTTTGGCTACTTCAGAGCCTCGATCGAGTGAAAATTTTTTGCAATGATGCGGTTTAGAAAAGTTCCGCTATGCGTTTACCGTGCTCGATCATAAAGCGATTCATTACCGGCTTTCAATTTCGGATTGCTAACTCTCGAGTCATATATGCTTAGCGGAACGCGAGACAGAAAATTTTTATTACCAAGTGTAGCACCGAAAGGGGATTTGGCTTTTCACTGAATAGCGGGTCACTCTGCTGCCGAGCTAATTTGCCTGATCTCGTTGAGTAGTCGATGCCGATTGGGTCTGGGAGGAATTTGGATTTTTTATATGTACATCATTTATTCTGATGACTCTTGATAATTAGGTTTAATTTGAAAGATTTTTCTTCGCTGCCAGAATAAAGTTGCTGTAAGAAGACTTCCGCTGTAGATGTGAAGCTATGATCTGGAATTAGAATGAGTTCAGAATGTGCGTCGTCATTGCTAATAGCAGGTTTTTTTCGTAGCCACTTTCGTGCGATTATGCAGCAAGTTGTGTCCTTTTCTCGATTTCTTGCCCAGCGATGCCCATCATTAACCGGGAGTTAAGGTAAAAGCTCTATGGGTGCAGTTCTTAGGGTGTCGTGTGATACATCGACATGCTCTACAGTATTTGGGTGAGTAAAGAGCGCAGTCCTTAGTCCGTCTGTACTCCTTTTATTCGGTGGCTGGTTTTTCCCCGTCCTGTATAGGTGCGGCCGAGAGAGAATACCCAAGATGAGTGATATTGAGGTAGACGAACGGGGCTACCCATCCCGGAGAACGGCCCATTACGCACTCGGTCTGTTGACGGTTGCCTATATATTCGCCTTCATTGATCGACAGATATTATCCCTGCTGGTAGAACCCATTCGTCGCGACCTGCAGATATCCGACTTTCAGATTAGCTTGCTCCAGGGTATGGCGTTCGCGCTTTTCTATGCCTTGCTGGGTTTACCCCTCGGCCGCTTAGCTGATCGTTTCAGCCGCAAGTGGATTGTAGGTGCCAGCATCTTTTTCTGGAGTTTGATGACTGCGGCCTGTGGTTTGTCTCGTAGCTTTAGTGCCTTGTTTTTTACACGCATGGGTGTCGGCATTGGCGAGGCTGGCCTCTCTCCAGCTGCCTACTCCTTGCTCAGTGATTACTTTCCGCCTGCTCGTTTGGCTCGGGCTTTGGCCATATATACTATGGGTATCACTGTTGGTGGCGGTTTGGCTTACCTTGTGGGCGGCTCTGTTGTCGAACTGGTTTCAGTTGCTGATGCAGTGTCTCTGCCACTCATTGGACAGGTGCAGCCTTGGCAAGTCGTTTTCTTTATCGTTGGCTTGCCAGGGCTATTGTTAGTGCCGCTGGTTGCGTTTATGACGGAGCCCAAGCGCCATGGGCGTTTGCAAGAGGCCGGCGGTGCGGAAAGAGAGACCGTACCTTTTACTGAGGTGTTGCACTTTGTGACCAGCAACCGAGCGATCTTTCTGCCGCTGTTTAGTGGTGCCTCTCTCTTGTCAGTCATCGGCTACGGTACATTGAACTGGTATCCGACTTTTCTCATTCGGACCTATGGTATGAACGTGGGGGATATTGGTCTCCAGTTCGGCCTCATCTACATGGTTTTCGGTACTTTAGGGGCTTTTGGGTCTGCGATTCTATCGGAGAGACTGGCTCAGCGGGGATACAGTGATGCCAATTTGCGGGTGGTGATGTTGGTTGGACTTGCTCTGATAGTTCCCGCTGGTCTGGGGCCGCTGATGCCGACCAAGTATATGGCGCTGTGCTGCGCAGCACCCACTGTGATGCTACTCAATGCTCACTTAGGGGTTACTGTCGCGGCCCTTCAACAGATCACGCCGAACCAGATGCGAGCGACTGTCTCGGCCATGATGCTGTTTACTACCAATATTCTTGGCTTGGGATTGGGCGCGGTGGTGATAGCCTCATTTACTGACTTTGTTTTCGCTGACGATGCTGCGCTGCGATATTCTTTGGCGATCGTTGCGGGCATTGTCTGTCCCTTGGCCGCTTTGTGCCTGCGTTTTACGCTGTTGCCTTTTCGTACGCGATTGGTTCGAAATTAAGATTGAGGGCGGCATTCATGCAGTGATTACGGCCCCTGAGTCTTTGCACCGACACGCCATCACTTTGAGTGATGTTTTCGCATCATAAAAATAGATTAATCATGATTTTAGTCCCACGTGTATAGTCATGTGTTATGAGCTGGGCACTACACTTACTGTCATTCACACAGAGAACAATTCCATGGAACTAATCGGCCGGGTCAAACAAGAGCAACGCGGTGATATTCTGATACTGCGCATGGATAATTTGCCCGTAAATGCCATTAGCACCGGTGTTCGGTTGGGTTTGTTTAACGACATCAGGGCCGCCCAGCAAGACCCCACTGTCAAAGCGGTGGTGATTGCGGGCTCGGACACAGCCTTCGCCGCCGGTGCCGATATCCGCGAGTTCGGCGGCGACCCCACCCAGCCGGTTGGGATGATCGATATCCGACAGCTTATCCAAGCGGGTGATCTGCCCATTGTTGCAGCGATTAATGGGGTTGCACTGGGTGGAGGCCTCGAGCTTGCTATGTATGCTGACTATCGAGTGGCAGATGCCCATGCCATGCTCGGCATGCCCGAACTCAAACTGGGGATTGTGCCCGGTGGTGGTGGGACTCAGCATTTGCCGCGATTAGTGGGCGCAGAGAAAGCTTTGGCGATATTGCTTAGCAGCAAACCTTTGGATGCAATGACGGCACTCCAAGTTGGCCTGATTGATGAAGTGACCGAGAGTAATGTGGTTGACGCGGCTTGTGCCATGGCTCAGCAGATTGTCGATGGCAATCTTCCACGTGTCGATATCCGACAGCTGGATGACAAGATCGACCAGGACCGTGGTAAAACCGAAATCTTTGTTAAAGCCCGCACGCAGGCCAAGCGCAGTCTTGCTTCACAGCGTGCGCCAGTTAAGGCCATCGAGGCGGTGGAGGCGGCTGTGGCCGGAGATTACGATGCTGGGATAGCGTTCGAGCGCGCTGCTAACAGGGAGTGCTTAGCAGACCCACAAAGGGCCGCCATGGTGCACCTGTTCTTTGCTGAGCGGGCGGCGACTAAAATACCCGGTCTGGCCAAAGGTACATCGGTGGCCGACATCAAGACTATTGCCGTTGTGGGCCTAGGCATGATGGGTAGCGGCATTGTGGTGAACTGTTTAGCCGGGGGATATTCCGTATTGGCCTTTGGACATGACGACCCTGGAGCGAAGAAGGGCCTGGCGCGGTTGCGCAAAATAATGGAGCGCGACGTCAAGAGCGGTCGTTTTTCCGAGGAGGCGCTGGAGGAGCGTATGGCGCGTGTTACGGGTGTGTCTTCGGTGGAAGAGCTCGCTCAGGCGGATCTTGTCGTCGAGGCAGTTTACGAAACCATCGCTATCAAGATGGAGATGTTTCGCGAGCTTGGCGAGGTACTCAAGCCCGAGGCGATTCTGGCGACCAATACCTCGGGGCTGGATGTGGACCAAATGGCTGAGGCCAGCGGTCGCCCCGAAAAGGTATTGGGGTTACATTTCTTTAACCCCGCAAATGTCATGCGGCTGCTGGAGGTGGTGCGCGCAGCCAAAACCAGCAATGAGACTCTTGCCACAGGTATGGTCGTGGCTAAGAAGCTAGGCAAGACACCCGTAATGTCCGGCAATGCTCCGGGCTTTATCGGCAACCGTATGGTCCAAGCCTATAATAATCAGGGTCGTGAGTTACTTTTGAGCGGTGCCTATCCTTACCAAGTGGACAAGGTGGCGAACGATTTTGGTCTCGCCATGGGCCCCTTCCAACTGCAGGATTTGGTGGGGCTGGGCCTATTAGTTCGTATGCATGAGGGGGTCGAGGATGTCCCCGACCGGGTAAAGCCGCACTTCGCGGTGCACGCCCAGAATCGCCAGGGCCGTTCCAGTGGCAAGGGTTTTTACCTGTACGAAGAGGGTAAGCGGGGTCCCCAGCACGATCCGGCTGTAGACAACATCGTCGATAGTGTGCGCGCGGATCTCGGTTATGAGGGCCGTGAAATCAGTGAGCAGGAAATACATCAGCGTTTGTTCTACGCGCTGATCAATGCCGGCGCCCATCTGTTAGGAGAGGGCGTTGCTATGCGGCCCAGTGACATCGATGTGGTTTATCACTTTGGCTACGCTTTTCCGGTTTACCGTGGTGGCCCCATGTACTACGCCGATCAGGTTGGTACCAAGGCTGTTTACGAGGCGGTTGCAGGTTTCCACCAGCAGTATGGTGAGCTTTGGACACCAGCACCATTGCTGAAAGAACTGGCAGAGTCGGGAAAATCTTTTGCCCAGTGGCAACAAGAACAAGAGGCTAAGTAGGTGGGTGAACGCAAACCCCAGCGTCTCGGGATCACCCCTACTGGTAGCTATGGACTGAAATTTCAGCTCGCTACACCTGCCAATTCGGAAACTATG
>ERZ887849.1801-NODE-1801-length-18784-cov-112.325485_pt1 | contig 18784 bp, 24 predicted proteins | sample MGYA00521267_ERZ887849 | MGnify/ENA primary metagenome ERZ887849 (study PRJEB32303, sample SAMEA104408601) | aquatic metagenome | biome: Brackish water; feature: Pelagic; material: water | place: Baltic Sea | collected 2014-06-06T16:11:00 | depth 2,863 m ... | reverse complement strand
CCGACATCATCAAGCTGGCCATGGTGCAGCTGCACCGGGAGCTGCAGGCCTCCGCTCTGCCGGCAAGACTTTTGCTGCAGGTGCACGACGAACTGGTGCTCGAGGCAGCGCCTGAGGCCCTCGAAGCGGTGCTCACCTTGACGCGTGAAACCATGGAGCGAGCCGTGGCCCTGTCGGTGCCCTTGGTGGTGGAGACGGGCGTCGGCCCCAACTGGATGGAAGCCAAGTAACCAGCAGCTCAATGACCTTGCGCCTCACCAACACCCTCACGCGCCGCATTGAACTGTTCGAGCCGCTGGTGCCCGGCCAGGTGAGCATCTACTGCTGCGGCGTGACGGTCTACGACCTCTGCCACCTGGGCCATGCCCGCAGCTACATCGCCTGGGATGTGCTGCGCCGCTATCTGCTCTGGTGCGGCTACCAGGTCACCTTCGTGCAGAACTACACGGACATCGACGACAAGATCCTGGGCAGCGCCGCTGAGGAGGGCAGCTCGATGCAGGCGGTGAGCGAGCGCAACATCGAGGCCTTCGTGACCGACATGGCCCGGCTAAACATCCTGCCGCCGGATCGCATGCCGAGGGCCACCCAAAGCCTGGACGCCATTCGCAGCCTGATCACCGAGCTGGAAGCCAAGGGGGCGGCCTACAGCGCCGATGGCGATGTCTATTTCGCCGTGATGAAGCATGCCGGCTACGGCAAGTTGAGTGGCCGCGACCTGACAGAGCAGCAAGACAACGCCGCCGGCCGGGTGGCCACTGCAGAGGAGGCCCGCAAGCAGCACCCCTTCGACTTCGCCCTCTGGAAGGGCAGCAAACCGGGCGAACCCAGCTGGGAGTCGCCCTGGGGTCCAGGGCGACCCGGCTGGCACATCGAGTGCTCAGCGATGGTGCGCGAGGAGCTTGGCGACACGATCGACATCCACCTCGGTGGCGCCGACCTGATCTTTCCCCACCACGAAAACGAAATTGCCCAGTCGGAGGCGGCCAGCGGCCACGAGCTAGCCCGCTACTGGCTGCACAACGGCATGGTGAATGTGGGCGGCCAGAAGATGTCCAAATCCCTGGGCAACTTCACCACCATCCGGGCCCTGCTCGATTCCGGCATCACGCCGATGACATTGCGCCTGTTCACCCTCCAGGCCCACTACCGCAAGCCACTCGACTTCAGCGCCGACGCCCTTGAGGCCGCCGCCACCGGCTGGAAGGGCCTCAACGCGGCCCTGGGTCTGGCAAGCATGCTGACGCTTGGCGCCGCCCCTGCCTGCCCCCCGGCTCTCGACGCCGCCCGCCAGCGCTTCGCCGCCGCCATGGACGACGACCTCAACACCGCCGCAGCCCTGGCGGTGCTGTTCGAGCTGGCCAAGCCCTTGCGCGCCCTCGCCAATCGACTGGAGCGCAGTGATACAAGCGCCGCCGCTGAAGCCCGGGCGCCAGAGCTGGTGGATCAGGGGCAGCTGCTGCTGGAACTGGCCGGAGTGCTCGGCCTCCAGAGCGAAACCGAGGCCAAAACCAGCGCCACCAGCTCCGGCCCCAGCGACGCCGAGATCCAAGCCCAAATCGAACAGCGTCAGACCGCTAAGGCCGCCAAGGATTTCCCTGCTGCCGACGGCATCCGCGATGGACTAAGGGCCCAGGGCATCGAGTTGATCGACAGGCCTGGCGGCATCACCGAATGGCTGCGGGGCTGAGTACCCCTCTGCAAGGCAAGCCCCGATTCAGTCCTCGCTCGGCTCGGGTGCCTGCCGGCCCTGCATCATCCGCTCGATCTTGCGAATCCGCTCCAAGGTGGTGGTCCACACCTCTTTTTGAAAGCCCGGCTCACAGCCATCCACTAGGGCCTGCAGATCCTCCTGCCGCTCAAAGGCATCCCAGAGCTGGCGCTCGAGCTTGGCCCGGTCGATGAAGTTCCAGCGCTGCAGCCACACGGGCAGTGCCGCCATGGGAAAAGTTCAACTGAGCTCAGTTAAGGGGATCCACCCCCACCAGCCCATCTCCAAAGCAACGGCTGCGTAAATGCAGCGGCTTGCCCGTGGCCGGATGCAGCAGCTGCAGTCCGGCAGCATGGAGCTGCAGCCGCTGCGCCGCGGCTGGTTTGCCGTAGAGGGGGTCACCCAGCACCGGATGGCCAAGGGCCGCCAGGTGCACCCGCAACTGGTGAGAGCGGCCGGTGCGGGGTTGCAGCAACAGCAAACTCGAGCCCACAAAGCGCCGCAGCACTCGCCAGCGGGTGAAAGCCGACTTGCCACCGCTCTCCAGCGGCACCACCCCATAGAGGGGCGGCCGAGTGGCGATCCGCGCTAGCGGCTGGTCGATGATCCCGCCCCGATCCGCAGGCAGCCCCTGCACCATGGCCAGGTAGGTCTTGCGCACCCGCCGCTCGGCGAAAGCGGCGCTTAAGACCCGATGGGTGGTGGCATCTCTGGCCAGCAGGATCAGCCCCGAGGTATCTCGATCGAGGCGGTGCACCAGCCTTACCTCCGGCCACCGCTCCTGGGCCCTACTGATCAGGGAATCGGCCAGCTCGGGCCCAAGCCCCGGCTGGCTAAGCAGGCCCGAGGGCTTCACCAGGGCCAGCAGCCAGGGATCGGCATAGAGCACACAACAGCCGTGATCACTGCGGGGCATCTTGCAGGGTCAATGGGAGACTTGCTACCACTTGAGCTGCCGCCGTGAAAGCCCTCTCCGTGCTCGGCTCCACCGGCTCGATCGGCACCCAAACCCTCGAATTGGCCGAGGAGTTCCCCGATCGCTTCCGGGTGGTGGCCCTCACGGCCGGCAACAACCTCGATCTATTGGTGAGTCAGATCCAGCGCCACGCACCGGAGGTGGTGGCCCTGGCCAATGCCGAGCGCGTCAGTGAGCTGGGCGAGCGGCTGCAGGCCCTGGAGCCCGCGGCCCGGCCCGCCCGCATGCCCGAGCTGCTGGGTGGATCTGAGGGCCTCTGCGCCGCCGCCGCCTGGTCCACCGCCGATTTGGTGGTGACCGGGATCGTGGGCTGCGCCGGCCTGCTACCCACCCTGGCCGCCATCCGCGCCGGCAAGGATCTGGCCCTGGCCAATAAGGAAACCCTGATCGCCGCTGGCCCCGTGGTGCTGCCGGAGCTGGAGAAGAGCGGCTCGCGCCTACTGCCAGCTGATTCCGAGCACTCGGCGATCTTCCAGTGCCTGCAAGGCACCCCCTACGCCGAGACGGCGCGCCTCTCCACCGGCAGCCCCACCCCGGGCCTGCGCCGCATCCAGCTCACCGCCAGCGGCGGCGCCTTCCGCGATTGGCCAGCGGCAGACCTCCACAAGGCCACCGTGGCCGATGCCACCAGCCACCCCAACTGGAGCATGGGCCGCAAAATCACCGTGGATTCGGCCTCCTTAATGAATAAGGGCCTGGAAGTGATCGAGGCCCACTATCTGTTTGGTCTCGACTACGACCACATTGAGATCGTCATCCACCCCCAATCGATCATCCATTCGATGGTGGAACTGGCCGATTCCTCGGTGCTGGCCCAGCTCGGCTGGCCCGATATGAAGCTGCCCATTCTTTATTGCCTCAGCTGGCCCGAGCGCCTGAGCACCCCCTGGCGCCGGCTCGATCTCACCGAGGTGGGCCAGCTCAGCTTCCGCGCCCCCGACCCGGCCAAATACCCCTGCATGCAGCTGGCCTACGCGGCCGGCCGCGCCGGCGGCACGATGCCGGCGGTGATGAACGCCGCCAACGAACAGGCCGTGGCCCTCTTCCTTGAGGAAAGGGTCCACTTCCTCGATATCCCGACATTGATCGAAGGGGTGTGTGATCGCCACCAGGTGGATTTGATGGCCAATCCCTCCCTAGACGACGTGCTGGCCGTAGACGCTTGGGCCCGTCAGGCGGTGCATGAGGCTGCAGCCCGGCTCAAAGCCAAGGCGCCGGCTGCGCTGCCGGCGTGATCTCGCACCACCTGCTTCTCTGCGCCACTCCCAGCAAGGCGCTCTGCTGCCCCGATCCCGCCGTAGGCGCCGCTAGCTGGGATGCGCTCAAGCGCCTGGTGCGCGAGTTAGGCCTCGAGGATCCGGCCCGGCCCGAGGGGATCGTGCTGCGCACCAAGGCCGACTGCCTGCGCCTCTGCGCCGGCGGCCCCATCCTGCTGATCTGGCCGGAAGGCACCGTTTACGGCGGCGTCGGCCCGGAGCGGATCGAGCCAATCCTGCGGGAGCACGTGATCGGCGGCCAGCCGATTGAGCAGTGGATCATCAAGCGGATGACCTTCAAGGCTGCCGCTTGAGCCAGCTCGCCACCAGCTGATCACCCCAGCAGCTGAGTGGCTGATCACCCACCCCATGGAAGCCGTTATGGCCGCCATGGGCCGTGAGCACTACTTCAAGGCCGGCCAGGTCCTGCTGGGCCAAGAATTGGGCACCACTGGCCGGCACCCAAGGGTCGTCGAGGGCGTGCAGCAGCAGGCTCGGCGGCAAATCGGCCGCTGCTGAAAGCAGGCGCGGCAGGGGGGAAGCCTCGCGGTAGTAATCGTCAACGGAGGCGTAGCCCCAGCGAGGGGCGGTGATAGCTGCATCGAAGCCGCGAATCGTGCGGGGCCTCTCTGGCCCCTGCAGGGCCTGACGCTCCGCGTCGCTCACCCCAAATGGATCGGCCAGGGTCTGGGCGCAGAGCCGGCGCAGCAGCCAGCGCTGATACACCCGGTTACGGGGCAGCTCGATCTGCTGCGAGCAAAGGGCCAGATCAAGCGGGCTGCTGGTGCACACCACACCATCCAGCACCCCCGGACTAGCCAGGCAGGCATTGAGCAGCATCGTGCCGCCCAAGGAAATCCCCACGCCAAATAGGGGCAGGCCACCTGCCCGCTGCCTGGCCAACTCCAGCACGGGCAGCAGGTCGCGATCGCAACGGGCTGCATAGGTGCCAGGCGCCAGGGGCCGGCCCGGTCCGGCACCCCGCAGATTGAGGCGCCACACCGCGAAGCCCGCGGCTGTGAGGCTGAGGCCCATGCGCCGCAGCCCCTCCCGTTCGCTCGACCCACCCAGGCCGTGCAGCAGCAGCACAAGTGCCCTTGGTGCCCCAGCAACTGGCGGATCAACCAGCGCCAGCAGGGCTGCCTCACCGCCCACCCCAATGGCAAGCGGTTCACCCAGATCTAGGGGCAGCTTTGGCGGCCTCAGGGTGTCGCGCAGGGTCTGGAGATCGGGGCCGATCCAGGGCCAGCGCTGCTTAAAAACCGGGAGTTTCAGGGCGGGCTGCTTCAGGCGGCCACCTTCTTACCCACCCCCATGCTGCGCAGCTCGGTGAGCAGGCCATTGAGCACGGCCTTGGCATCACCAAACACCATGGCCGTCTGGGGCAGCTCAAACAGGGCGTTTTTAATGCCCGCATAGCCGGCGCCAAGGCTGCGCTTAACCACAAACACCTGGCGGGCTTGGTCCACCTCAAGCACGGGCATGCCGTACAGAGGGCTGGTGGAATCGGTCTTGGCGTCTGGGTTAACCACGTCGTTGGCACCCAGCACAATCACCACATCGGTGCGGGGGAATTCAGGGTTAACAATGTCCATCTCCAGGAGTTGCTCGTAGGGCACATCGGCCTCTGCCAGCAGCACATTCATATGACCAGGCATGCGCCCAGCCACCGGGTGGATCGCATATGTCACCTCGACGCCGTGATTTTCCAGCAACTTGGAGAGTTCGCGCAGGGCGTGCTGGGCCTGGGCCACTGCCAGGCCGTAGCCGGGCACAAACACCACGCGCTCAGCGGCCTCGAGGGCAAGGGCGCATTCCTCAGCGCTGCAGCTGGTGATGCGGGTGTAGCCGGCCTCCTCGCCGCCACCTCCCACCGGTGCCGCCCCACCCAGGGCGCCGCCAAACAGCACGCTCACCAGGGAGCGGTTCATGGCCGTGCACATCACCTGGGTGAGGATCAGGCCCGCAGCACCCACCATGGCGCCGGCCACAATCAGCAGCTGGCTGCCAACCACGAAACCGGCAGCAGCTGCGGCCACGCCGGAATAGGAGTTGAGCAGCGAGATCACCACAGGCATATCTGCCCCGCCGATCGGCAGGGTGACGCCGATACCCAGCAGGGAAGAGGCCACCACCAGCAACCAAAGAGGTGATCCCGCCATATCGCCAGGCAGGGCAATCGCACCGACCAGGCAGGCCACCGCCAAGCCGATGTTGACGGCATGCCGAAGGGAGCTCTGGGTCCAGCTGGGGGTATCAATCCAGCCCTGCAACTTGCCCATCGCCACGATCGAGCCGCTGAAGGTGATCGCGCCAACGAACACCGAAATCACGATCGAGATCTGCTCCACCAGGCCGGAGGAGCCCTCCCCTGGGCTAAACAACGCCACCCCAAGAGCCACCAGCAACGACGCCATACCACCACAGCCGTTGAACAGCGCCACGGTTTCGGGCATGGCAGTCATCGGCACCCGCTGGGCCGTAATCAGGCCGAGCACGCCGCCCAGGCCAGTGCCGATCGCTACCCAAAGCCAGGCTTGGGGGGAGAGGGGCTGCTGAATCAGCAGACCCAGCACGGCCAGGCCCATGGCCAGGGCCGCCAGACCATTGGCGGAGCGAGCGGTGCTCACCTTGGAGAGGCCCTTGATACCGAGGGCTAGCAACAACACCGCGCCCAGGTCGATCAGGGCGGGCAAAAGTTCAAGTCCAGCCATCAGCGGGTCCGTCCGGTGCGGGGTGATTTACGCGAAAACATGGCCAGCATGCGGTCGGTGACCAGGAAGCCGCCAACGACGTTGAACAGGGCAAAGCCCAGCGACAGTGAACCGAGCACCAGCAGGGGCAGCTGGTCATTGGCCTGGGCGATCAGGGTGAGTGAAGCCAGCACGGTGATGCCGCTGATCGCATTGGCACCACTCATCAGCGGGGTGTGCAGGGTGGGAGGCACCTTGCCGATCAGTTCGAGTCCCAACAGGCTGCCCAGCAGGAGCACCCAGAGGGCTTGGGTCAAGGCACTCATCAGTTAGCTCCGGAAACGAGGTCAGGGAAACGGCAGGCGCCGTCGTGAGTGAACAAGCAGCCGGCCACGATCGGGTCCTCCTGGTCGAGCTGGAAGCCGTCTTCGCCCAGCACGTGCTCCACCAGGGCCGCCAGGTTGCGGGCGTAGAGGGCGCTGGCGTGGTTGGCAACGGAGCTGGGCAGGCCATCGCCACCAATCAGCCGCACGCCGTGGCGCTCCACCGTTTGGCCGCAGACCGTGCCGGCGCAGTTGCCGCCCTGGGCCACGGCCAAATCCACCACTACTGAGCCGGGGCGCATGCCCGCCAACATCTCATCGGAAATCAGCAAGGGAGCTCGCCGGCCCGGCACCTGGGCGGTGCAGATCACCATGTCGGCCAGGGCCAGCTGATCGGCCAACTGCTGGCGCTGGGCAGCCAGAAAGGCTTCGCTAGCCGCCTTGGCGTAGCCGCCGGCTTCAGCTGGGCGCTCCTCCTGCTCGGGTGGGGAAAGGAACCTGCCACCAAGAGATTCGACCTGCTCCTTCGCCGCGGGCCGCACATCACTGACATAAACCACCGCGCCAAGACGCCGGGCCGTTGCAAAAGCCTGCAGCCCCGCCACCCCTGCGCCCAGGATCAGGGCCCGAGCCGGCTGAATTGTGCCCGCCGCTGTCATCAACATCGGCACGTAGCGATCTAGGGCTGCAGCCGCCAGCAGCACCGCCTTGTAACCGGCGATGTTGGCCTGGGACGACAGCACGTCCATGGTCTGGGCCCGGCTGATCCGGGGCAGCAGCTCCAAGGCCAAGGCCGACACCCGCCGGGCCTGAAGCTGCTCCACTAAAGCACTGGCGCCATAGGGGGAGAGCAGACCCGCCAGCAGGGCGCCCGGCCGCAGCTGATTCAGCACCTCGGCAGCGGGTGGATTGACGCAAAGCACCGCATCGACGCCAGCGCCCAGCTCGGGGCCTGGGGCAACAAGGCGGGCTCCAGCCGCTTCAAATTCATGGTCGGCATAGCCGGCCGCCAAGCCAGCGCTTTGCTCAACTTGCAGCGTCAGCCCTCGGGCCAGCAGCCGGCGAACGGTTTCAGGAGTTGCGGCAACGCGACACTCCCCCGGGGTGCGTTCCCGCAGGATCAATACTTCAGCCAAGAGGGTTCCCGGAGGCCATCTGTCTATTAGGGGGTGTCTCCCCTCGCCTGAGCAACACAACTGCAGCAAATGTGCGCAGTTGCCCATCCAAGCCAGCTGGAGCTCAAAACAGGGGCAGCAGCTCCTGCTCAACGCAGCTGGCCTGCGGCAGGGCGCCCTGGTGACGCAGCTGGCGCGCCCGCAGGATCATCGGATCGATGTCGCATTCAAGGGCCCAGCAGCGCTTTAGATGCCAAAGCTGCAAGGCGGGCGCCCAGGCCCAGGCATCCGGATCGGGGCAGGAGTTCGCCATAGGGAAAACAGCAGGGGACCCGGGGGTTGAACTGAAACTAGGCACGCTGGGCCATAAGCCCATAGGCCAGATCACCCATTTGCAGCCCTGGCCACAATGGCCTGATGGGATTTCCTTCCTTCGACCTGGGCATCCCGCCGCCCACATCAACCGCCGTGCGGCCCAGGCAGTGGCAGAGCCGCCTGATCCAGCTGCTGCGGGCCCGCCTGCTCAACCACCAGCCTGGCGGCCATGACGTGCTGATCCATGCAGGACCGGGTGCGGGCAAAACCCTGGGGGCCCTGCTCAGCTTCCTCACCCTGCAGCGGGAGGGGCGGCTCGATCGCTTTTTGATCTTCTGCCACCGGAGCTCAATCGCCCGTCAGTGGCTGGGCGCTGCGGAGCGGCTCAACCTGCGCCTACTGGAGTGGGACCCGGAGCAGGGGCTATTGGCCCTCGAAGCAAATTCGAGCTGGGATGGCCTGCTGCTCAGCTATCAGTGCACGGCCCGACACCGCCTTGCCCTCGAGGCAGCCCTACCCCGCATAGCCCTGGGGAAATGGCTGGCAATTGCCGATGAAGTGCACCACCTGGGCCTGGATCCGGATGAACCAGAGGCTGCGGCCTGGGGTTTCGCCTTCAGCCAGCTCACCGCTCCAGCCCAGCTGCGACTTGGCCTCACCGGCACCCCTTTCCGCGCCGACAACCTGGCCTTCTGCGCCGCCCGACGGGTAAAAGTGCGCGAGGGAGATCAGGTGATCGAACGCATCGCCCCCGATTTGAGCGTGGAACCCCGCCAGCTGATTTTGGCCGGAGATGTGCGCCCCTTGGAATTTCGCTTCCAGGACGGCTGGGTCGAGCACGGCAGGCCCCAGGCCTCCGCCGACACCGAAACCTCGCCCCTTTCAGCTGAAGCGCGGGAGAGCTGGCGAGCCCGCAACTTGCGCCGCGCCATTCAACTGGGAGATGCCAGCAGCATCGCCCTGCGGCTACTGCTCAAGGCCCGTCAACGGCTGGAGCGGGTGCGGGCCCACCACCCCGAGGCGGGCGGGCTGGTGATCGCCCGCGACATCGCCCACGCCAGGCGCATCACCGGGCTGCTGGAGGAGGAGGGCGACCGGGTACACCTGGTGCATTCCCAGGACCCGACGGCCAGCGCTCGCCTGGCCGCCTTCCAGGCCGGTGAGGCGGACTGGCTAGTGAGCATTGATATGTGCGCCGAGGGCTTTGACGCCCCAAGACTGCGGGTAGTTGCCTACCTCACCACGGTGGTAACTCGCAGCCGCTTTGTACAGGCGATCACCAGGGCTGTGCGCATGGATGGCCAACGCGCCGCCGTGGAGACCGTGCCACGGCAACCGTCCTATGTGTTCGCCCCAGCCGACCCATTGCTGATGAGCTACGCCCGCAGCTGGTCCCTCAGCGAGCCCTACCTGATCAAGCCGAAGCAAGTGGCTGCAGAGCCGGACTCACTCGGCAGCGGCCAGGGAGGTTCCCTACCCCTGCAAGCAGTAGAAGCAAGGATCGGCGCGGTGATCAGCATGGGGCCAGAGCTACCTAGTTTTCTGCAGCGAACGGCCTGAAACCTGCTTTGGCGATACAAGGTTTAAGGGCAAATATGCGACGTTGTGTCAACCAATACCTTCCCAGGGCCCATAGCCCGGCAGCGTGGTCTTATCCAAGGGAGAGGGGAGCATGGATGCCGCAGTGAATCGCCGCCTAACCGTTGCTGTCAGCTGGGCTTTGGCCCGCCGGGCCACCCTCGACGCCCTCGAACATTTCGAAGAAAGCTTTGCGGTCACGGAGGAATTCCGAGAATGGCTGCTCTGCCTGGAAGAGCACCCGGAACTCCTTGCCGCAAGCGTGTTGATGGTGCCAAACGACCTTGGCCAGGGAATAATCCGGCCCGCCAGCGACGGCATCCTGGAAATCTGAGCCGATTTGAGATGCAAATCTGGCGCAAATTGCGCTCAAATCTAAAGCAAATCTAAAGACTTTTTGCGCCCGACTCCCCCGGGCGCTCCAGCAGCCTGCCGCGCCGATCTCCTAGGCTCAACTCATAGTCGATCCGCTTAAGCAATGACGGTTTCGGGGCTTTCAGTCGAAAACCTAGTGATCGTGGGTTCAGGGCCCGCTGGCTACACCGCCGCCATTTACGCCGCCCGGGCCAATCTCAGCCCCGTGCTGATCACGGGCTTCCAGGACGGTGGCATCCCCGGCGGTCAGCTGATGACCACCACCCACGTTGAGAACTTCCCCGGCTTTCCCGACGGGATCATGGGGCCGGAGCTGATGGACAAAATGAAGGCCCAGGCCGTGCGCTGGGGCACCCGCCTGATCGAGGCCGATGCCACGGCAATCGACCTCTCCCAGCGCCCCTACCGCATCACTGCCGAAGGCCAAACCATCGAAACCCAGGCCGTGATCCTGGCCACAGGCGCCAGTGCCAACCGGCTAGGCCTGCCTAGTGAGGAGCGCTTCTGGAGCCAGGGCATCAGCGCCTGTGCGATCTGCGACGGCGCCACCCCCCAGTTCCGTCAAGCCGAACTGGCCGTGGTGGGTGGGGGCGATTCCGCCTGTGAGGAGGCTGTTTATCTGACCAAATACGGCAGCCAGGTACACCTGATCGTGCGCGGCGACAAGCTGCGGGCCAGTGGCGCCATGGCCGATCGGGTCCTCGCCAACCCCGCCATCACCGTGCATTGGAACCGCCAAGTGGCCGATGCCAGCGGTGGCGACTGGCTCGAAGCAATCACCCTGAGGGATCCCAGCAGCGGCACCAGCGAGGAGCTGCCGGTGAAGGGCCTCTTCTACGCCATTGGCCACACCCCCAACACCCGCCTAGTGCGGGGCCAACTGGAGGTTGATAGCCACGGGTACCTGGCCACTCAGGCTGGCCGCCCCGAAACCAGCGCTGCCGGTGTCTACGCCGCTGGCGACGTGGCCGATGCGGAATGGCGTCAGGGCATCACCGCCGCTGGCAGTGGTTGCCAGGCAGCCCTGGCAGCTGAGCGCTGGCTCACCCATCACGACCTGGCCGTCACGGTGAGCCATGAACCCGTAGAACCAGCCACCGTCGGCGAACCGGTGCGCACTGCCACCAGCGACGCCGAGAACTATGACGCTGACGCCCTTTGGCAGAAGGGAGGGTTTGCCCTGCGCAAGCTGTATCACGACAGCAGCAAGCCCCTGCTGGTCGTCTACACCTCACCGACCTGCGGTCCCTGCCACGTGCTTAAGCCCCAGCTCAAGCGCGTGCTCGATGAGCTGGGCGGAGCTGCCCAAGGCGTGGAGATCGACATCGAGGCCGAGCAAGAAATTGCTAGCCAAGCCGGTGTTACCGGCACCCCAACGGTGCAGCTGTTCCACAACAAGGAGCTCAAGCAGTCCTTTAAGGGCGTCAAGCAGCGCAGCGAATTTAAAGCCGCGATTGAAGCTCTGTTAGGTGTCGCGGTCTGAAGCTGGCGCTTAACGACGCCGTCGCACCGAAAGGTGCGCTTAACGCCTCCTAGGCCCACCAGGGCGGTTGCCGCCGGGACGGGGGCCGGCAGCCGCATTGCGCTCCCGGTAGGTGATGCGGCCGCGGGTGAGGTCGTAGGGGCTGATCTCAACCAGCACCTTGTCGCCCGCCAGCAGCTTGATTCTGAATTTGGTCAGCTTGCCTGCCGCCCGGCAGAGACATTGGTGACCAGCCGGCTGCTCCAGGGTCACCAGGTAAAACCCGTTTCCCTGTTCTTTTTCAATCACACCGGAGGTCTCGATCATGCGGGGGCGCTGTCTGGGGGTTCAATCGTTCCAAATAGCTTAATTGCCGCTCGACAGGCGATAGGGTCTGGCTCACTCATGCCGTTTTGGCTTCACCATGGTTTTGCCGCCGCTTTCGTTGGATCTGGGGCTGCTGCTGATCTCCATCGGTGTGGTGAACCTCTGGAAAGCCCGTCAAGCCAGCTGAACCCAGGCCGCTGACCACCCTTCTTTTCCATAAGCCCTACGGGGTTTTAAGCCAGTTCACGCCAGAAGCCGGATGCGACTGGGGTTGCTTGGCGGAGTTCATCCCAATTCCTCAGGTTTACGCCGCCGGCAGGCTCGATGCCGATAGCGAGGGATTGCTGCTGCTCACCAGCAATGGACGCCTGCAGCAGCGCCTCACCGACCCCCGCTTTGGCCACTGGCGCCGCTACTGGGTGCAGGTTGAAGGAGAGGCAGCTGCCCACCCGGAGGCTTTGGAGCTGCTGCGCAGCGGCCTTTTAATTAAGGGGCAGCGCACTCTGCCGGCTCGAGCCCAGCCGATCAGCGATCCAGGCCTGCCAGAGCGCACCCCGCCGATCCGTCAGCGGGCCGCCATTCCCACCAGCTGGCTGCAACTGGAGCTGCAGGAAGGCCGCAACCGTCAGGTGCGTCGCATGACGGCCGCCGTAAATCTGCCCACCCTGAGGCTGCTGCGGGTCGCCATCGACCTGATGGACGGAGCCGCCCCGCTCGAGCTCAATGGTCTGGCAGCGGGGCAATGGCGCGAGGTGGACGGAGCCGAAAGCCAGCGCCTCGAGCAGCTGCTTAAGCCTTCACGGGCCATGAGAAAAATCTCGCCTGGTCGGGGCGGCCGGGCCGGCGGCGGGAAATCAGGGCGGGGCGCTGGGGGCGGATAGGGCGGCTTAGCCGAGCACGTCCTTGAGCTCCCGCACGCTCTGCAACTGGCCGTAGTAGTAGTTGGCACGAGCCCGCCGGTCAGCATCATCGAGACCATCGAAGGCATCGAAGCCCAGGGTTTGCCATAGCTCGTGGCCGCAGGCCCGATTGAGCTCTTCGGTGGCCTCAGCCTCAAGGTTGGCCAAGCGACGCTGCAAATTTTTGATCTGGGCAACCGACATTCACTCTCCCAAGCAACTAAATAATAGTACAGGCGAACTGGCGGCCGCGTCTCCGGTGCCAGGGCTTAGAAGGGCAGCTTCTTCTTGGCTTCCTTGTCGAGGTCAGTCTCCATCTCGCGCAGGCGGCGCAGGATCGTGTCGTAGTACTCCTTGAGGTAGGCCTCCAGGCCGGTGGTTTCAGCCGGATCTAGCCCGAAGGCCTCGTAGCTGGCCTCCATTGGTGCATCGAGAGCTGAACCGCCACCGGTGACCGCTTCAAAAGCCAGCCGCTCGGCCACGTTGAGGCTGGCCTCAAAGAAGCCGGTCACAGAGCGCATCAAGCCCAGCAAGGCAGGCGGCACCCGAAAAGTGCGGGCTTCTTTACCCGTGAACCGCTCACAGAGCTGGGTGATTTCGCTGGTGGTCCAGGCCCGGGGACCCACCACTGGAAAAGCTTGGCGAATGGTTTGGTCTCGCTCCAGAGCCGCTACGGCAAAGCGGGCCATGTCCTGGGTGTTCATGTAGGCGATTGGGGTGGGCGAGCCACTCACCCAAACCGTCTGGCTTTCCAGCACGGGAATCGCAAACTGACTAATAACCCCCTGCATGAAGGCAACGCCGCGCAGGATTGTGTAATCAAAATCCGAAGCCATCAGCCAGTCTTCAGCGCAGGCCTTGATGTCCATCAAGGGCACGTCGCGGTGCTGGTGCGCATCTAGCAGGGACACAAACACCAAACGCTTCAGCGAAGCGGCCTGGCAGGCGGCGAATAAATTCTGGTTGCCTTTCCAGTCGATGTCGTAGGCGCTGGCGGAATCCGTGGCGCGGGCGGTAGCCGCATCTATTACTGCGTCCTGACCTTCCAGGGCATAGGCGAGGCTTTCCGGCTCGAGCAGGTCGCCACGGGTGAGCTCGCAGCCCCATTCCTGCAAGAAAGCGGCCTTACGGGGGGAGCGCACCATGCAGCGCACCTGATGGCCTGCATCGAGGGCACGGCGGGCAACTTGCCGGCCCAGGGTGCCCGTTCCGCCAACCACCAAAACCTGCATTAGCAACCTTCAAGCGGGCCCGAGCCTAGGTGTCCGACGGGTCGAGCCGGGAGCAGGGGGGATCTAACTGGCCTTTGGGGCTCAGTCGTTGTCGGCCAGCTTCAACAGCAGGGCACCGCCGGCAAGACCAACTGGGATCAATATCCAAAACAAAGCTGCGGTACCGAAAATTTCAGCAGCCATAACGAGGTGAATGGAGATCCATCCTATTTAGCAGTGCCGGTGGCCATTCCAACCAACTGAGCGGCGGTCTGCAGGATCTCGCCCCAGGTTGCATCGCTGCGCAGCTGACCCGGCATCACCCCACTGACCTGGGCCGACCAGCCCCCCGCCCGCAGGGCCGCCACCAAGCTGAGCAGCGGTGGCGCCCCCCCTTTGAGGCGGCGCGCGATTTCCGCCATTGGCCAGCAGCGGGCCGGTAGTCCCCTATCAGCAAGCAGACGGGCAAGCAGGCGAGCCCCCTCCGCACTGAGGCTTGCCCCTGGATCAACCTCAGCGAACGCCTGCATCTCAGCCAGCAGCTCAGGCTGCTGCAGCGGGCCGATCCAGAGAGGACCGCTGATCGCCAACGGCGCAATCTCGCCGGCAGGGCAATGGCAGGGCAGCCACTGACGCAAGCGAATCAATGGCTGCACCTGCTGATCGCCGCAGCCATGGCAGTGGGCCAGCATGCCTAAGTGCTGCTCCTCCCCTGGCTCGCTGCGGCGGCGCAGGCGCACCGCGCTGCGAAAGGTGCGCCCTTCACTGAAGCTAAATAGGGGCTCGATACCCCGGCCCAGCGCCCAGGCCGCTCGAGCCACGCTGCCAAGTTGCAGGCGCAGGGCCAGCTCCCAGCTAGCGGGATGGGCCCGGGCCGCCGCCCCCAGCAGCCGAATCGCAGCCGGGCGGTCGTGGCCGGTGGGGGAGCGGCCATCGGTGCTGGCTAGGTAAAGCACACCGCCGAAGGACACCGCCTCCAGAGCTAGGGGCAGCAGGGCCGTGGGGCAGCCAAAGCCATCCAGGTCTAGGAGCTCGAAACGCTCCTGGCGCTGCAGGCAAGCCGCCAGCAGGTGCTGGGCAGTAAGGGCGCTGCAACGCAAACCCGCCAGAGATGCCAGGTTTTCACGCAGCAAAGGCAGCCGATCCGGATCAGCGTCGTTAGCCCACACCGCCTCGGCTCCAGCCTCCAGGCCATAGCGCAAGGCCCTGATGCCGCAGCCGGCCATGGCATCGAGCACCCGCAAGGGGCCGCGGGCCGCCAGCGTGCGGGCGAGCAGCACCCCCAGATCCCGCGAAGGACGCGACTCCGGCCTAAAAAAACCGGCCCCGGGCAACAGGCGAGCCCTTCCTTCGCAATAGTGAGCGTCGGTGTGCTGGCTCAGGAGATCAACCGTGGCTGCAACAGTCAAGCCTGCACCTCCACCGGCGGCAGACTGCAGCTCAGGGACGGAGTGGGGCATACACGCCGATTGGCTCTGGCGAGGTGAGCGCTGCCACTGGCGGGTGCTGGGGGAAGAAGATGCTCCGGCCCTGCTGCTTGTGCATGGCTTCGCCGCCGGCAGCGGCCACTGGCGCCGCAACGCTGCGGTGCTGGCTGCAGCCGGCTGGCGGGTGTATGGCATTGATTTAATCGGCTTCGGCGCCTCAAGCCAGCCGTCCCTGCGACTGGACAACCGCCTCTGGGCCAGGCAGCTGCAGGCCTTTCTCGAGCAGGTGGTGCAGGGGCCAGCTGTGCTGGTAGGCCATTCCCTCGGCGGCCTGGTGGCCCTCAGCTGCGCCGTGTTTTTTCCCCAGCTGGTGCGAGCCGTCGTGGCAGCCCCCCTACCCGACCCAACCTTGCTGCTGGCGGACAGCAGCAGCCCACCCCGCCGGCGGCCCTGGCAACGCCGGCTGCAGCGCTGGCTCGTGACCCTGCTCTGCCGCCTGCTGCCCCTGGAGCTACTGGTGCCCCTGATTGCCCACTCGCCCCTGCTGGATTTAGGCATTCAGTCGGCCTACAGCGAAGCGGTGATCGGCGACAGGGACCTGCACCGGCTGATTGCCAGGCCAGCCAGGCGGCCTGGAGCGGTGCGGGCCCTGCGGGCGATGAGCATCGCCATGGCCCTGCGTCCCCACGGAGCTACCGCCCCAGCCCTGCTGCGCAGACTGGAACTTCCCCTGCTGTTGATCTGGGGGCAGCGCGACCGACTGGTGCCCGTTCAGGTGGCCCAGCAGGTGCGGCGACTGCGGCCCGAGCTACCCCTAACGGTGCTGCCTGGCAGTGGCCACTGTCCCCATGACGAACATGCCGATGCCTTTAATGCCGCCCTACTTCAATGGCTTGGTCAATTGCCAGCCGCCGAGACCCTTGCTGGGCCTGGGCGGTAACTTGGCATGTAGCCACCGCCGCGGGTCCTTCAGGAGATGAAACACACCCTTTCGGTGTTGGTGGAAGACGAATCCGGTGCCCTCAGCCGCATCTCCGGCCTATTCGCCCGCCGCGGCTTCAACATTGAAAGCCTGGCGGTGGGTCCCGCTGAAAAAGCGGGCATTTCCAGGCTCACCATGGTGGTCGCAGGCGACGATCACACCCTCGAGCAGATGACAAAGCAGCTCGACAAGCTGGTCAACGTTCTGGGGGTGATTGACCTATCCCACATACCTGCCGTGGAGCGGGAACTGATGCTGCTGAAGGTGTCGGCTCCCGCCGAAACCCGAAGCGCCATCTTGGATCTGGTGCAGGTGTTCCGCGCCAATGTGGTCGACGTGGCCGATGACGCCTTGACCCTTGAGGTGGTGGGCGATCCGGGCAAGCTCGTCGCCCTCGAACAAGTAATGGAGGGCTATGGCATCCTTGAAATCGCCCGCACCGGCAAGGTGGCCTTGGAGCGGGCTTCGGGCGTCAACACGGCTTTCCTGAAGGTCACCGCATCCAGCAAGCGGGTACCCGCTTAGGGCTTGCCCTGTACCAAAGTTCCGCCCGACACCAGCGTGGCCTTAACGATCTTGTCGCCCTGGCGGATCTGGTCGACGACCTCCATGCCCTTACTCACCCTGCCGAAGACGGCGTAGCGGCCATCAAGTTCTGGCAGGGCCTGCAGAGCTACGTAGAACTGGGCGCTGGCGGAGTTGGGATCGGCGGAACGGGCCATGGCAACAGCTCCGAGTTGATGGGCCAAAGCCAGTTGGCGGGTAGCTCCTGGGGCAGTAACAGGCTCGCCGTAGCGAGGCTCTGCTTCGTCGCTGCGCTTGATCTCCAGAGGAATCAAACGAGGTATCCCCGTGGCTGGATCGACAAAACTGCCCAGTCCGTGCTGGCTGGCTGGCACCTTTGGATCAGCGCTGGTGGGGTCGCCGCCCTGCACCACAAAAGGCACCGGCTCGCGCACAACTCGATGAAATGCGGTGCCGTTGTAGACGCCACGCTTAACGAGATCAACGAAATTGCCCGCCGTCAGTGGCGCAGCAGCGCCATCTAGCTGCAGCTGCACCTCACCCTTGCTGGTCTGCAAGGCGACGGTGGCCGTACCGCTGAGGCAGGGGGTGCTGGCGGTGCTGCAACCCACGGGGCTGCTGCCACCATCAGCAGCGCAGGCGACCAGGGATAGGGGCGCTAGCAGCAACAAACCGCCCAGCAACCAGCGACTCCACCAGTTGCCAGTCATCAAATTGCTAGTCATCAAACCCCCTCCAGGGGCACGCCCAAAAAGCGGGCAAGCTGGGCGCCAGACAACTCCAGATCGGCCAAGGGCATGGGCTCGCCAACCCTGGTCAAGGGCATATCCCGCCTGCCCTGCACCTTGAGGGCTAGGCGACGCCGGGGATTAAGGCCATCACGCACCTCCACCTTCACAGCCTGAATCTCCCGTAAAGGGATATCCACCGTGATCGCCTGGCGAAAGCCGCGGCGACTAATGGTGGCCACACCAGCATCCCGATCAAAGCGGTTGCTACCGGCGCCAACGTCGATGCCGATCACAAGCCAGAGGTAGGCACACAGCGCCATGGCGGCCAGCCCGTAGAGCCCCATCACCAAACCCTGGGGCAGCCAAGCCAGCTCGGCGGGGTGGCCGATCGGCAGCAGGTCGGTGCCGAGATAGCTGGAGACACTGGTGAGCAGGAAGCCGATCCCGCCCGTGGTCACCACCAGGGCAACCAACACATTGGAAAGGCGCCTTGAGCCCAGCACCGGCAGCTCAAGCAAGGGGGCAGGAGCCTGGGGGGAGGCCATGACCTGGAACAAGGAATGGGGCCATCCTGACCGGTCGGCGGGGGAGCTGGGCGGATCGAGATCAAGCGCTCAGAAGTGAAGCAAAAGACAGTCAGAAAACCGCTGCGAAAGCCCAGCGAAAGGAAGCCATGTCAGCCCGTTTCAACCTGTCTCGCGATCCGCTTCAGCGTTGTTACGATCGCCCGGTAATCCCACAGCCTCCGCGGGTTTCCCGCACCGTTTCATCATCATGACGATCGCTGTAGGGCGCGCGCCAGCAGCACGGGGATGGTTCGACGTCCTCGATGACTGGCTCAAGCGCGACCGCTTCGTATTTGTGGGGTGGTCTGGTCT
>ERZ887849.1799-NODE-1799-length-18788-cov-21.185822_pt1 | contig 18788 bp, 16 predicted proteins | sample MGYA00521267_ERZ887849 | MGnify/ENA primary metagenome ERZ887849 (study PRJEB32303, sample SAMEA104408601) | aquatic metagenome | biome: Brackish water; feature: Pelagic; material: water | place: Baltic Sea | collected 2014-06-06T16:11:00 | depth 2,863 m ... | reverse complement strand
CGCTTGGAGGGACTCGAACCCCCAACCTTCTGATCCGTAGTCAGATGCTCTATCCATTGAGCTACAAGCGCTAGGTGCAACTGCCGAGTCTAACGGAATCGGGCGATGATGATAAGTGCCTATTCAACAGCCTCAGAAAAACTGGACAGTCGTCACTCAATTAGCTAGTGGCGGAGACGGAGGGATTTGAACCCTCGAGGGGCTTTTGGGCCCCTACCCACTTAGCAGGCGGGCGCACTCGACCAGGCTATGCGACGTCTCCAGTGCCCTGAAAGCCTATAAGAAAACGCACCTCTAGAGAAACTAGCTTGAACAGCTCTTGACTGAGGCGTTAGTTCCCTGAACCCAGTCCGGCAAGATGTCCTCGGACTCGCTTACTGAGCCCTCAGTTGGCTCTAGGCCCTCCTCAGATTCCACCTGGGCTGGCTGGCTGTCTTCTGCCACGACAGCACCGGGTCCGATGTTGGGCTCAGCCAGAACTAGCGGCTCATCATTGGCGAGCTTGTCAAAGAGCAATGTCGCTCGCTCAGTGGAGACACCGACCCTTCCGGCGAAGTCGCCCTCTAAGTCATAGACCGGCAGCTTCAGGAATGTGATCTTGTCCAGGTCAACGTCGTTGACCTCCCTAGCCATGCCATAGATAACGCCAAGGTCTGTGAGGCTTCTGGAGAGGGTCATGTTGTTCAGTGCTGCCGTGCCCAAACGGAACATGGTGAAGGGGTTTGTAAGAGCACCCTCGTCTTTGAGCTTTCTCACCAGCGAAGTCAAGAAGACCTGTTGGTTTGATATTCGAGACAGGTCAGAGCCATCGCCAACTCCATGTCGGGTTCGCAAGAAGGCAAGTGCCTCCTCACCGATGAGGGTGTGCTCTCCGGCATCGAGATAAAGCTGTGTGTAGTCGTCGTTGATTGGCTCTGCCACACAGACATCAACACCGCCAACTGCCTCGCTCATTGCGATAACGCCCTTGAAATCAATCATGGCTAGGTATGGGATCTCTATGCCCGTGAGCGATTGCACGGCTAGGAGTGTGCAGGCGGGGCCCCCGTAGTTCATGGTTGCGTTAATCTGTGCAAACTCTTTAGCCGGGTATGGCGCACCACCTTCGGGGTTGGGACACTCGGGAACTGCAATCATCAGGTCTCTTGGAAAGCTCATCGCCACCGCGTTGGAGCGCTCCTCGTTGATGTGAAGGAGAATGATCACGTCCGCAAGCTCTGCACCAACCGGTCCATAGGCAGTTGAGCCCTGGCCCTCGCGGGTATCTGAACCAATCAGAAGCAGATTGATGGGGCCATTGATTTCTTCGGCAGTTGGAAGGTCAAACGTCTCTCCGTCTGTTGAAAACACCTCAATGCCGGCAGCTCTGAGTTGTGTCGAAACATAAACGACGCCACCTCCAAGGGTCACAATTGCAACTGTCACCGTTGCAGCAACGACAAGGAGTAAATAGCGAATCCAGCGCCTCCGCTTGGGGCGCTCTGGTTCAATAAATTGGAACTCTGATTGGCTCAATCGTCTGCCTACGAAAACTAGACTTTGGTTATGTTAGACACTACGGCAATAAACAACCTTTCCCAAAGAATTCCCAGCGATTTCATTGTTGGCGCTGCGACCGCCTCTTGGCAGGTCGAGGGCGATAGCGCGGGGCGAGGTCGCAGCATCTGGGACGACTTTGCTGCCGTTCCCGGAAACATTGCCGATGGCACCCTTGCAGATCCAGCGTGTGACCACGTCAACAGGCTGGAAGAGGACCTTGACCACCTTGCGTGGCTGGGGGTCGATGCCTATAGATTCTCGGTTTCCTGGCCCAGGGTGATGCCGCAGGCAAAAGGTGCAAGCGAGCAAGGCCTGGGATTTTATGAGCGCCTAGTTGACGGACTGATTAAGAGGAACATAAAGCCGGTGCTAACCCTCTATCACTGGGATCTCCCAAGTGAGCTCGAGGCCATTGGCGGTTGGAACAACAGCGATATTCACAAACACTTCGCCGACTACACAGACCTGGTGGCTAAACGTCTTGGTGACCGAGTTTCGATGTGGGCAACACTGAATGAGCCCTGGGTTTCGGCCTTCTTGGGCTATGCCACAAAGATTCACGCCCCAGGGCACGGAGACCCTGCCAAAGGACTTGAGGCTGCCTACCGGCTCATGACGGCACATGCCTCGGGCCTAGAAGTTCTCCGTTCACACGGACTGAGTAACCTCGGAACCGTCCTGAACCTCACAACCGTCATCGCCGACGATGCCGAGGTTGAGCCGGTAGCTGACTACGTCGACCTACTCCAAAATCGCTTCTGGCTAGACCTACTTGCTGGACGTCCGATTGATGGCCAGCTGATCGAACGGACCAAAGACATCACCGACTGGGCTTTTGTGGATCAGGAGCAGCTAAAGAAGATTGCCGCGCCAATAGATTGGCTTGGCATCAACTACTACACCCCGTTCCGACTGATTGCAGCTAGCGAACAATCCAAGAAGGCCGTTGGCCAGGACTTCTCGCTTTTCCCCGGAACACCGGCTGGGGCAGCAATGAACCCCCTCGAGCCAAGGACCGAGATGGGTTGGGAGATTCACGCCCCCTCGATTACCAGCACGCTGAAACAAACTGCGGACCGCCTGCCAGGTGTCCCGCTATACATAACCGAAAACGGCGGCGCTTTCGATGACAAGCTTGTTGACGGTGAGGTCCACGACAACGGCCGGGTCTCCTACTTCCTCGACCACATCTCAGCAGCATTGGATGCCAAGGATCAGGGGGTTGACCTAAGGGGCTACTTCGCCTGGTCGCTACTTGACAACATCGAGTGGGCCGAGGGTCTAGCCAAGCGCTTTGGAATCATCTACGTGGACCACGTAAGCCAGGTTAGAACGCCAAAGGACAGCGCGAAGCTGATTAAGGCGATGGTTGAAGCTAGGGGCTAGCCCTTCACAGAACCGGCCAGCAAACCTCGTATGAAGTAGCGCTGGAGAGTAAAGAAGACAATCAGCGGCACAATCATTGAGATAAAAGCTCCCGCCGTGAGAACTTCCCAGCCCGAGCCTCTAGTGCCGACCATCTCGGCCAGCCTCACGGTGAGCGGAGCAATCTCTCGAACACCACCTCCAAAGGTCAATCCGACCAGAAGGTCGTTCCAAACCCAGAGGAACTGGAAGATCGCGAACGAGGCAATCGCAGGGATAGACAGCGGGAAGATGATCTTTCTGAAAAGCATGAACCAGCCGGCACCGTCCACTCTTGCCGCCTCTACGAGCTCCCTCGGTATCTGACGCAAGAAGTTGTGCAGCAAGAAGATCGCCAGTGGTAGACCAAATATGGTGTGGGCTATCCAGATGGGTATGTAGCTGCCAGTTATCTCCATATCGGGCAGGACCTGAACGCCAGCAATCTGACCGCGTGCAAAAAGCTGAAGCAGCGGGATCAGTGTCAGCTGCAGAGGAATCACCTGCAGGGCGAAGATTGAGAAGAAGATGAAGTCCCGACCCTTGAATTCAAACCAGGCCAGAGCATAGGCGGCAAACACCGCAATTGTCAGCGGGAATACGGCCGCTGGAATCGTGATTGCGAAGCTGTTGAAAATATATTGGCTCAGCGGAGGCGTCACGTTGTTTCCCTGCAGGAAGACGCTCTGGTAGTTCTCGAAAGTCACGTTTGGATTGCTGAAGAATGTCCACCAACCCGTGGTGACGATGTCAACCTTGGGCCTGAATGAGGTAACCAGTAGACCAAAGGTCGGAATCGTCCAGAGCAGTGCGATGACAATGGCGAAGAATGAGGCCCATGGTGAGCTGAAGGCGTCTTTTACCTTGCGGCGGCCCTTGGTTAGCTTCAAACCGCTTGGTTTGGGTGCCAATTGAGTCATTAGCGTTCCGTCCTTTCGCGGCGAAGTTGTCTGATGTTGTAGGCGACAATCGGGATCACTCCAAGGAATAGGAGAATGGCCAAGGCGCTACCGGTTCCATAGTTTCTTTGCTGGAAAGCCTGGTTGAACATTTCATTGGCCACGACGTTGGTCTCGAAGTTACCGCCCGTCATGGTGCGAACGATATCGAATACCTTCAGCGTTCCAATCAAAACGGTGGTGACAACGACGACAATCGTCGAACGAATCATGGGGACCGTTATTTGGCTGAATCTGCGCCACTGGCTAGCCCCATCCAGCATCGATGCCTCGACGATTTCGTCGGGAATGTTCTTCATTGCAGCCCCAAGCACGACCATCGCAAAACCAGTCTGAATCCAGACCATTACGGCAATGAGCAGGAATGTGTTCATTGGAGCTTCGATAAGCCAAATTGGCGGATCCGCAATACCGATGGCCTTCGCCAATGCGCTCATGAGGCCGATGTCAGGCTTGTTTAGGTTTGGCTCATATGCGTAGACAAACCGCCAAATAACCGAAGCACCCACGAACGAGATAGCCATGGGCATAAAAATCAGCGACTTGACCCAGGCACCGCGCTTCATTCGGTCGGTGAAGTAGGCGATTCCAAGGCCAATGGTTGTGGAAAAGATAGGGACCGCAAGTGTCCAAATAATTGTGTTTCTAAGTACTGTCAAAATCTCGGGCTTCGTAAACGCCCAGATGTAGTTGTCAAAACCTATGAAGTTCTCGCCCCTGGCGTCCATGAAAGACAGAAACAGGGTTCTAATGGCCGGGTAGATCAGGCCGATTGTGAGAAGAAAAAGAGCTGGTACCAGAAATACCAGGTACTTGACCCACTCTTGAGCTTTGACGCTCGAGCGCTCTCCGATGACGAAGAGTAAGAAAATTACTGCCGCAAAAGTAAGTAGGCCAAAAATGGTGATTGTGAGATTAGGAGCAATTACGTCCCAGCCAGTCTCTCTGGCAGTCAAAATGCCAAACGTCAAGATCCCCATCCCATTCTTTACTTAGTAATAACTCGAGGGGCCCGTTGCCGAGCCCCTCGAGTTGCTCTGTCTACTAGAACAGACTAGTCGGCTGGCCAGGACGCCTGAATAGCGTCTAGCACTGCCTGGCTGTCCTTGCCCTCTGCGAACCAAGCGGTCATCTCGGTCCAGAAGGTACCTGCACCAACAGCTCCTGGCATCAGGTCAGATGCGTCGAAGCGGAAGGTTGAGGCGTTCTGAAGGATGTCGACTGCGACCTTGTTTACTGGGTCAGCAACGCTCTCCTGCTTTAGGCCTAGGTGAGCGGAGAACCATGATCCACCGTCTGCAGCCTTCTTGTTGTTCCACTCAGCGGTGGTCAGGTAGTGCTGTACTGCCTGAACCTCTGGGCGGTCAGTGAAGGCACCAACGAACTCGCCACCACCGAGGGCAGGGCGGTTGTCAGCGGAAACACCTGGGAAGTAGAAGGTGGTAATTCCACCCTCGACGTCGGTGTCCTCTGGGGTAACAATCTGAGCGCCGAAGTCAGCCTTCAAGATTCCACCGATGAACGATGCCTGACGGTGCATTGCACAGCTGCCGTCAACTAGGCCACCACCAGCGGTAGCGAAGGAAGTCGCGGCAATCGCCTGAACGTTTCCAACGTAGTCTGGGTTACGCAGAATCTTGTCTGCCTCGTTGATTACCTCAAGTACCTCAGGTGAGTTGAAGGCTAGGTCGTTTGATACCCAGCGGTCGTAGGTCTCAGCGTCCTGGAAGCGGAGCATGAGGTCTTCCATCCAGTCGGTAGCTGCCCAACCGGTTGCAACACCAGACTCAACACCTACACACCATGGCTGGCTAGCGCCAGATGCTGCGATGGTGTCAGAAAGTGCCAATAGCTCTGCCCAAGTGGTTGGGATTTCCCAGCCGTTGTCAGCAAAAGTCTTTGGTGAGTACCAAACGAATGACTTTACGTTTGCACCAAGTGGAGCTGCGTAGAAGACACCATCAACGGTTCCGTAGACCTTCCAGTCAGCGGTGTAGTTAGCGTCCACTGAGTCAGCTACTGCCTGAGAAGCTGGGAACATTTCGCCGGTTGCAACCGTGTCTGCTAGCAAACCTGGCTGTGGGAAGATGGCTAGCTCAGGAGCGGTGCCACCTTCAACACGAACTGCAAGCTGGGTCTCAAAGTCCTGAGATCCGTTCCAGTTGATGGTGATGCCGGTGCACTCCTCGAACTCACCGAATGAGTCGATAAAGAGTGAGGCCTCTGGGTCAATGATTGTGGTGTAGATCTCCACCTCAGTGCCCTCGTTGCCCATGTAGTCCGCGTAGAAGTCGCAGCCTTCCATGGTCTCTTCAGTGCTGCCAGAGTCTCCTCCGGTTGAGCCACTTGTGGTCTCCTCCTCGGTTGCTGCACAACCAGCAATCACGAGAGTTGACGCGATCGCGGTTGCACCTACTGCAACCAAGCGACGACGTAGTGTTGACATTTGTGTCCTTTCGATGATTTAGGCATTAAAGCCCGCACCTCACGAAGTGAGGCGTGAACTAAGGATAAATAACATCCGAACTGTAAAGAAACTGTAAGCGGTTACATTCGAATAACAATTGGGTATAGATGACCGCTGAAAAGAACTTACAGTTTTTACAATCAGGCAAAAATGATGGCGGAGGCCGTGGGATTCGAACCCACGAGACATTTCTGCCCACTGGTTTTCAAGACCAGCTCCTTCGGCCGCTCGGACAGACCTCCGCATAGGAGTTTAGTGCCTAGCTCAAAAACTCAAGTCCCTCGAGTGAGGCAAGGACCTGGGCAACACCGTCATCGGCAACCGCACCGGTGGTTGCGGTGGCCGCAAGCTTCACCTCATCAGGTGCCTGCCCCATGGCAAACGCATAACCGCCCAAAGACTTTGCCCACTGAAACATCTCGATGTCGTTTCTGCCATCTCCCATTACCAGCACTCGACTTGAGGCGTGGCCATACTCCTCCCGGAGCTTGGCAAGGCCGTGGCCTTTATCAATGCCCCTTGGTGCGATATCAAGCCAAGCGGTGTAGCCAATTGCGTATGAAACAGACTGCAGACCGACGTTGTCCATCAGCTGTATGAACTGATCAACATCATGATCGGGCGAAAGCACCACCACCCGGCTGACCGGGTGGTGCAAGAGCTCATCTAATGGCGTCTCGAAGTTCTGCTCCCCAAGCGCATAGGTGGGAAATGGCTTGTGGAAGCGATAGCTGCCATCGACATCCTCAACTGCAAAGTGGGCATTCGGCAGCTTGTCAATTAGCTGCGTCAGCACCTCAGCCGGATCAAAAGTCTCAACGCTGTGAGGCTCAAAACCCTTCGGGTGCTGCTCATCGAGACGAATCGTCACCGCTCCGTTGGAACAGACGGCATGGCCGGATTCAATGCCAAGCTCTCGAATTACAGGGAAGGCGTTTGCCGCAGCTCGCCCGGTTGAGACAAATACATGGTGGCCTAGCGAGCGAACCCGGTTCACCTGCTCCTTCACCCGAGGGGACAGATAGCCGTCGTCATGAACCAGGGTGCCATCGATGTCGAGGGCAATTAGCCAGCCGTCTTCTTTCATTCCTAGGCTTTGGGGCTAATTTTCTCAAGCCCGCCCAGGTATGGCCTCAGGGCTTCAGGAACCGAGACTGAGCCGTCAGACTGCTGGTGGTTTTCCAAGATGGCTACCAACCAACGGGTTGTGGCGAGAGTTCCGTTCAACGTTGCAAGCATCTGGGTCTTGCCGTTTTCATCGCGGTAACGAGTGTTGAGTCGCCTGGCCTGGAAGGTGGTGCAGTTAGAGGTTGAGGTTAGCTCCCGATACTTCTCTTGGGAGGGCACCCATGCCTCGACGTCATACTTCTTGGCAGCCGACGAGCCAAGATCACCGGCAGCAACATCAATCACACGGTATGGAAGCTCACACTTTTTGAGCATCTCCTCCTGCCAGCCAAGCATGCGCTCGTGCTCTGCCTCGGCGTCCTCAGGCTTGCAGTAGGAGAACATCTCCAGCTTGTTGAATTGGTGGACCCTCAGGATGCCCTTGATGTCCTTGCCGTGGCTTCCCGCCTCCCTGCGATAGCAGGTCGACCAGCCGGCATAACGAAGGGGCTCTGAAAAGTCATCGATAATCTCGCCGGAGTGATAGCCGGCAAGGGCAACCTCGCTGGTGCCGGTGAGGTAGAGATCATCGGCCTCGAGGTAGTAGATCTCCGAGGAGTGCTCTCCCAAAAAGCCGGTGCCCTGCATCACCTCAGGCCTTACAAGCGTTGGTGTGATGAGCGGAGTGAAGCCCGCTGCATGGGCCTGGTCCAGGGCCAGCTGCATCATCGCAAGCTCTAGCCTCGCGCCCCAGCCCTTCAAGAAATAGAACCTCGAACCGGAGATTTTTACCCCGCGCTCAATATCAATAACATCGAGGCTCTCGCCAAGCTCCGCGTGGTCAAGGGGCTTAAAGTCAAACTTGGGTTTTGTACCCTCCTCGCGAAGCACCACGAAGTCCTCTTCGCCACCGGCAGGAACACCCGCCAGGACTACATTGTCAATTTTGTAGAGGATTGCATTGAGTGCCTCTCCAGCCTGATTAGCCTTGGCCTCGGCATCTTTTACCTGCTGAGCCATGGATTGCGCCTGGGCAACCAGAGAAGCTTTTTCTTCTTTTGGCGCTGCGGCTACTAGCTTGCCGTGGGCATTCTGCTCCGACCTGAGCTTCTCAAAAAGCTGCAACGCGGCCTTATTTGTCTTGTCCAGCTCTAAGGCCTGGTCCACAAGTGATTCGTCAGCTCCACGAGCGCGCTGTGAAAGGCGAATTGCATCTGGGTTTTCGCGAAGCAGGGACAGGTCAATCACCCCCTAAGCCTATCCGCTACCGCCAGTTAGGCTTGTGTGGTGAGTGAGCTTGCAGTCATCTATAACCCGGAAAAGATTGCTCTTAGCCGGCTTGAAAAGGCGTTTGCGAAGCAACCCAGTGCGACTCCCACCTTTCTTGCGACAGACTCAAGCTCCAACGGCGCAGGCCAAGCCCGCCAGGCTCTAGCCCTAGGGCTGAGCACAATCCTTGTTGCCGGTGGCGATGGCACCCTGCGCAACGTGGTGCAGGGAACAGCCGGCGAAGAAGTCGCAATTGGAATCCTGCCGCTTGGAACCGGAAATATCCTCGCTAGAAACCTAAAGATTCCAATTGGCAACCTCGACGCCGCAATCAAGAAGGCGCTCAAGGGTCACGCCTACGAAATCGACCTCGGTGTCGCAAAGGCCGTCTTCGCGGATGGCTCGCTGAGAGAGTTCGTCTTCACCGGTATTGCCGGCGTTGGCATGGACGCAAAGCTCATGGAAAACACCCAGCCCAAGCTCAAGCGCAGGGTTGGTTGGATTGCTTACATCGAAGGCGGCATCCGGTCACTGCCGCTGAAGTTTGAGCGCTTCGATGTTCAGATCGACAACCAGGTAAGAACCCTAAAGAGCTACTCGCTGCTGGTTGGCAACGTGGGCTGGCTTCCAGGGCTGATATCGATGATGCCCGATGCCCAGATGGACGATGGCAAACTCGACATTGCGGCAATTGGGCCGAGGAAGATCTGGAACTGGGTTGACTTCTTCTCGAGAATCACCTGGCAAAACCTAGTGGTTCGCCCGCTCGCGCTGGGAAGACGCTGGATGGACGAAAAAGCAAACGTGAAAACTCTCGAGAACCTCTCAAGCCCAAGAATTCGAATCAAGCCTCACAACCCCGCAGCCATGCAGCTTGACGGAGATCCGGTTGGAGAGGTTATTGAAGTCGACTTCTCACTTAAAAACAAAGCACTGAAGGTGCTGATCTAGCTCCGTAGATCGTCTAGCCACTTCTTGGCCGACTGATAGGCGCCATCGGCGTTATTGCCCTGGTGGTTTGATTCGGCCTTGTCGGCCCTGGCGTAAGAGCCGAGGAAGATTAGCTTTGGCGAGAATCTGTGAAGGCCCATGAGCGTTTCGGCAATGGCCTCATCATCGAGGTGTCCCTCGGCGTCGATGTTAAAGCGGTAACGACCAAAGCGATCACCTATCGGCCTGGATTCAAGTCGGCTTAGGTTCACCCCTCGAGCGGCGAACTGCTCAAGCATCTCCAAAAGCCCTCCGGGCCTGTCATCTGGAAGCTCAACGATCACGCTGGTCTTGTCGTGGCCGGTTTTGGGCTGTGGCTTACCACTTCGCCCAATCTCGATAAACCTTGTCTGTGCCTCTTTGTTTTCACCAATGTCGCTGGCCAGAATCTCTAGTCCATAGATCTCGGCAGCACCGGTCGCAGCAATCACTGCATCGCAGTCTGCTCCATCCGCCATCGCCTTCGCAGCCGCTGCCGTTGAGGCTGCGGGGATGTGGGTGTGGCCAGACAGCTTTGCCTCAAGCCACTTTCTGCTTTGGGCATAGGCAACCGGATGAGTAAGAACTGAAGAAATTGTCTCTAGCTTCGTACCCGGCTTTGCCATGAGGTCAAAGCGAACCGGAACCAAATACTCGCCATAAATCTGCACGCCGCCGATGACCGCTAGTGCGTCGGAGGTTGCCGAGACACCACCCTCAATAGAGTTCTCAATCGGCACGACCGCGCGGTCTGCTCTGCCCTCCAAAACGGCATCAATTGCCGCGGTAACAGAGGCAACTGGCAACAGCTCCGCAGCGGTTGCAACCTGACCTGCGGCCATCTCGGTGAATGTGCCGGCAGGGCCAAGGTAAGCGATCTTGAGCTGAGCCATGGAACAAGATTAGGGCAGGCACTAATTCAAAGATGGCAATACGATGCTTTCATGCATAAAAGAGGCAATGTCTCAAGGCTCCGCGGGGTTCTCAGGCTTGGTGCCCTGGTATTCGCTCTAAGCGCCGCAGCGCTATTCGCTGTTCCCAGAATCTTCACCGATCTTCTCGGGCTTACTGGAAGCGGCGACCTGGATTGGTCAATGCAGATGATAGGCATCACGCTGGTAGCGCTCACCGGAAACATGTTCGTTGTGTCGATTGCAGGCAGTGACAATGGAGTGCTCTGGGCAGCCCGCGTGATGCAGGTAAGCGCCTTTGGACTGGGGGTGCTAACCCTGCTTGTTCCAACAGGTGTGAACTGGTTTGTGATTCTCTACGCGCTTGTCGGCTTTGGCTTCTCTGCCGCCTACACAGTCTTTCTGCTGCAACGCAATCCGGAGGCGTAGTGGTTCACCAAAGAGCGGGCCAACTTGCGAGCGCCGAAGACCTAGTAGACCTAGCCAAGCTGGAGCAAAGTTATTTTGAGCTGATCCCAGACCTGGCAGCAGCCGAGCAGTCAGTTGCCTTTGGAACCAGTGGCCACCGCGGCAGCGCCCTAAACACCTCCTTCAATGAGTGGCATATCCTCGCAATCACTCAGGCCATCGTCGATTACCGGGTAACTCAGGACATTCAGGGCCCTGTCTATGTTGGTAAGGACTCCCATGCGCTGAGCGCTCCCGCGGAGCAGTCAGTGCTCGAGGTGTTAGCCGGAAACAAGGTTCCCGCCTTTATCGCAACAGGCGACTTCACTCCGACACCTGCCGTCTCCGTCGCAATCATCGACCACAACATGCAGCTACCTAGAAGCAGTAGCGCCCAGGCTGACGGCATCATCATCACCCCCAGCCACAACCCACCTCAAGACGGCGGAATCAAATACAACCCGCCCCACGGCGGACCCAGCGACTCCGACGCAACCTCCTGGATCGCAAGCAGAGCAAACGAGCTAATCGCCTCAGGTCTCAAGGGGGTCAAGAGAGCAAAACCAGACGCCACAGGTTTTGACTACCGAGCTAACTACATAGGTCAGCTGGACCAGGTATTGAACCTTGACCCAATTCGCGAGGCATCAGTTCGCATCGGTGCCGACCCGATGGGCGGAGCATCGGCCGAGTACTGGGGAGAAATCGCGGATCACTTTGGCCTTGACCTAGTAGTCGTGAACGACAAGGTCGACCCCCAGTTTGGTTTTATGAGCCTGGACTGGGACGGCAAGATTCGAATGGACTGCTCCTCCGAGTATGCAATGGCATCCCTGATTGCATCTGGGCACGACTACGACATCTCCACGGGCAATGACGCGGACGCGGACAGGCACGGCATTGTCACCGCCGACTCTGGCCTTATGAACCCCAACCATTTCCTCAGCGTCTCAATCGAATACCTCTTCCACCGCAGAGATGGCTGGGACGAGCACTCTGGCATCGGGAAAACGATGGTGTCCTCCTCCATGATCAATCTCGTGGCAGAGGACCTCGGACGAAAGTTGATCGAGGTTCCGGTTGGCTTCAAGTGGTTTGTTCCAGGACTTGTCTCTGGCGAAGTGGCCTTCGGTGGCGAGGAGAGTGCTGGAGCATCCTTCCTAAGAAAGGACGGACAGCCCTGGTCAACGGACAAAGACGGGTTGATCATGTGTCTGCTTGCAGCCGAGATGGAGGCCGTAACTGGACTGAGCCCGTCAGAGCGCTATGCAGAACTCACCAAGCGCCACGGCGAACCTCACTACAAGCGTGTGGATGCTCCAGCCGATCTTGAGAAAAAGGCAAAGCTTTCGAAGCTTTCGGAGAAAGACGTCTCAGCGTCAGAGCTTGCAGGTGATGCCATCACAAACATCGAGACCAAGGCAAGTTCGGGTGGTGCACTGGGTGGAGTAAAGGTATCGACCGAGAAGTCCTGGTTTGCGGCAAGGCCCTCGGGAACCGAGAACGTCTACAAAATATACGCGGAGTCCTTCACCGGCTCCGAGCACCTAGAGCAGGTTCTTGAGCAGGCTCAGTCGATTGTCGACTCAGCAATCTCTGGATAATTTTCTGCTGCGGGGAAACCCCAGAAATCCTCAAGTGTATGTATTCCATTATTGGCATACGTTCTTGCAATCTCTATTCCTACATAGCGCAGGTGCCAAGGTTCATAGGTATAGCCAGTGATGGAAGTCGTATCGCGTTCGTACCTAACGATGTAGCCAAACTTCCATGAGTTCTCGGCTATCCACTTTCCGGCCACAGTGTCTCCGAAACACTGCATGATTGCGCAGCCTTGGGCTGGAACTGAAACATCGACCGCAAGCCCGGTCTGGTGCTCTGAATGACCTGCCTTTGCACTTCGAACCAGAGCCTCAGCCTCCCCGTATTGGTCAACCTTGTCGACAAACAACTCGCGCTGGTATTCATAGGAGCGGTAGGCCGAGTTCACAAACATTTGGCCTGCGCCCTGGAATAGCATCTCGCTGGCCATCGCCTCGAGTGCGGTGGCGGCAACATCGCGAAGCTCAAGACCCCTTGAGTTATCAAGCGATTCTGAGGAGCGGATCTCTCGAACCTGTGGTTCGAAGTCCAGCGGCGAGAGTGGACGAAGTTTGTTCACCACAACCCACTCGCTTCCGGCAAAACCGGTTGCGAGTCTTGGGTAGAGATAGTCAGTGAGCTCAAGAGTGGGGACAACCCAGCCGGAAAGCTCCCTCTGCTCGGCTCGCTCCTCTAGAAGTTCAAAGTTGGGCTGCCCAAAAGCTCCCTGGACCAACAGGGATATTCCTACTGTTGCGGCAACGACAGGCGGCAGAAAGACAAAGCTGGCCCTGCGACGCACGGGAGTAGGATTGGGCACACCTAAACCCTATTTCTTGGAGTTCTTTTGACTGCCAAATCCCGACGGGAAGCCGCGAAACTGGCAGCACAGTCCGGACAGATGAATCACCGCCAGATCGTGCTGGTGCTGATAGGGCTAATGTCCGGAATGTTCCTCGCAGCGCTTGACCAGTCAGTTGTGTCTGCGGCCATGCGAACCATTGCGGATGACCTTGGCGGTTTGTCGCTGCAGGCCTGGGCTACCACCGCCTACCTAATCACCTCAACCGTCTCGACTCCTATCTATGGAAAGCTCGGGGACATCTTTGGCCGCAGGCCAGTCTTTATGGTCGCAATTGCAATCTTTATCTTGGGATCGTTCACCACCGGCTTTGCCAACACGATGGTGGAGCTTGCGGGTTACCGAGCCCTCCAGGGCATTGGGGCTGGCGGACTGTTCTCTTTGGCCCTGACAATCGTTGCCGATATCGTGCCACCCAGGGAGCGCGCTCGCTATCAGGGCATGTTCCTAGCAGTCTTCGGCTCTTCCTCGCTTTTGGGGCCTGTAATTGGTGGGACCCTCGCGGGTATCGATGAATTTCTGTTCGTCGAGGGCTGGCGCTGGATCTTCTTGATGAACTTGCCTATTGGTGCGGCATCTATGTTCATGGTGATCACCTTCCTTCACGTGCCACACACTCCAAGGAAACAAAAGATTGACTGGTGGGGCGCTGCAGCAATCATCCTCGCCACAGTCCCGCTGCTGCTCGTTGCCGAACAGGGCAGGGAGTGGGGCTGGGACTCACCACTAGCGATTGCGATGTATGTGGCAGGAGTGACCGGCATAATCTCCTTCATCCTCATTGAGAGGAAAATGGGAGAGTCTGCTCTTATCCCGCTGCACATCTTCAAAAACAAGACCTTTGCAAGGACTCAGGTCCTAGGTTTCATCATCGGCATGGGAATGTTTGGCGGAATGATCATCATTCCGCTAATCATTCAGGTGGTCTACGGGGTGAGCCCAACAATGACCGGACTGATGATGTTGCCAATGGTTCTTGGCATGATGACCGCCACGATCACCGCAGGCAGAGTCACGGCCAAGACGGGTAAGTATCGCTTCTTCTTCAACACCGGAACCGCCACCCTGTTCTTTGGATACCTCTATATGGTTCTCATGCTCAAAGCCGACACCCCACTCTGGGTGGTAGCAATTGGGATGATCATGGTTGGCCTCGGCCTTGGCCAGCTGATGCAAACCACAATGGTTGCTTCTCAGAACGCAGTGGAAGCAAGAAACATTGGTGTCGCAACGTCAACCGCCACCTTCTTCAGGCAGATGGGTGGAACGCTAGGTGTTGCCATCTTCATGTCCATGCTCTTCTCTCAAGTCACCGAGAAAATTGTCGATGCGTTCCGACGTCCGGAGGTAGCAACTGGAATCGCGGAAGCGCTGGGTGATGCCTCTGTTTCTGCTAACCCCGTGAACTCGGAGATACTTGGGATCCTTCAGAGTGGCGGCTCTGCCGCAGCCGATGTCACCAACGACTCCAGCTTCCTGATTGGGGCTGACGAGCGCCTGACCCTCCCGTTCCGTATTGGCTTTGTCGAGTCATCACTCAATGTCTTCCTGACCGCGGGCATCATCATCGGAATTGGATTTGTCATTAGTTGGTTTATCAAGGAGATTCCACTTAGGAACAAAAGTGCATCTGAGGAAGCAGCCGACGAGGCGGCTCTGAAGAGGCAAGCAGAATCCCTATAATCAAATAAACCACGGGAGTCCGGTAGTACCGGTCTGAGAGGAAGACTGTAAGTCTTCGACCGTCAAACCTGATCTGGGTAATGCCAGCGCAGGGAGACCTCAATCCCGTGCCTACAAACGAAAGGCACGACATGAAAAAGAAAATCGCACTTCTAGCGACAGCAGTAATGGCACTTAGCGGCTGCGCCCAAACCCCAGACACGGTAAGGCTCGCAGCCCACGACTCATTCGCAATCTCCGATGAGCTAATCCAAAGCTTTGAAGAACAAAGTGGCTTTGAGCTCGAGATAGTCCGACTGGGCGACACCGGATCGCTCACCAATCAACTATCACTAACGAAGAATGCCCCAATCGCCGACGTCGTCTTCGGAATCGACAACACCTTCCAATCGCTTGCCATCGAGAACGGAATCGCACAGGGGGACTGGGTGGCAATCGACTACTCAGACGTTTGCTTCAACTACGACATCTCCTATTTTGAACAGGCCAACTTGATGCCACCTAGCAGCTGGCGCGACCTGATTGACCCGAAATACGAAGGGCTCACAGTTGTCACAAACCCAAGACTCTCCTCACCGGGACTTGCCTTCCTAGCCACCACCTTCGCAGGCTTCGAGACCAACGCCGAGGTTTTCGAATACTGGCGCGGCCTGAGAGACAACAAGGTAAAGGTTGCAGGCAGTTGGGAAGATGCCTACTTCGTGGACTTCACCCGCTACGGCGGTGAGAAGCCAATCGTGCTGAGCTATGCGAGCTCGCCGGCCGCAGAGGTGGTCGATGGTGAGGCCCAGACCGCCGCACTGCGAAACGAATGCTTCCGACAGACGGAGTATGCCGCAGTCCTGACAAACTCCCCAAACCCTGGGGGAGCCAAGCAGTTTGTCGACTTCCTGACATCGGAGGCGTTCCAGGCATCGGTTGCCGAGGCAATGTACGTTTACCCAGCTGTTACGGGTGTTGAGGTTCCTAGGGCCTGGGCAGAGCATGCCCAGCCAGCCACTAGCGTCCTAGGCGAAGACTTGGACTTTGCTGCTAATCGGGAGCGTTGGCTTAAGGATTGGTCAGACGTATTTGACAACTAGCCTTGAGCTGCTGGCCACAACCGCATTCATTGCGGTTGTGAGCTCTGCAATCTCTTTGATTCTTGGCTATCCAGTTGGCAATTTCTTAGCGACGCTGGGAGCTAAATCAAGAGGGTTCCTAGGAGCCCTCTTGGTCCTCCCATTTCTATTGCCTCCATTTCTTATTGGCATAACCCTTCTGCCACTTCGAGGTGACGACTTAGATTCCAATTTAGGAATACTTCTCATAATTTGCGCTCACGTGGTCATGAATGTTGGCTTCGTTGCGCGCATCGTGGCCTCATCTCAGTTGCCGCTGGAGCAGCTTGAAGCCGCCCGGTTAGATGGTGCGAGCAACTTCCTAGTACGGCTTCGTGTCTCTCTACCTCAGCAAAGAGCGGCTCTAGCTGCTGCTGGTTTATTGATCGCCCTCTATAGCGCAACGAGTTATGGCCTTGTCATCTCTCTTGGCCAGGGCGTCGTCGCCACCCTCGAGACCGAGATAGCAATCTCTTCGCTTAGGGACCTAGACCTAAGCCGATCCTTCGTTCTCGCTTTGCTGCAGACCCTGCTCACGCTGACTTTGTTTGTCTTCGCCCAACGAGCGGGTGCTAAGCCAACCCCTGTATTTGGTGAGGTGCCCTCCAGCCTCCCCAGCAGATTGGGAGCTGTGCTGGCTTTGCTGTTTGTCTTGGCGATTGGCTTGATTATCTGGAACATCGCCGGTCGGGCGCTGAGCCTAAACGGCGGACTGCTTCAGAACCTTGCAAGCCTTGGAACCAAGGGTGCAAGAGAGATACTCAACCTGACAGTTTTGGAGGCGGGTGCAAACTCACTGAGAAACATGGTTGTCGCCAGTCTCATTGTCTTGCCTCTTGCTTGGATTGCTGCCGGGAGACAAAGGTCATCACTGCTCTACGTTCTACCGATTGGGATATCTCCAGTGGTGCTGGGACTGGGGTTTCTGATCCTCAGCGGGTACCTACCCAGGGACCTAAGTGGCTGGTGGCTTGTTCCACTGGTGCAGTCGATCTTCTTGTTCCCGCTCGCCTACCAAATCATTAGGCCAGCCCGGCTAGGTATGAGCCGGGAGATTTTGGAAGCTGCCCAGATGGATGGTGCAACGAAGTTGAGGGTGTTTGGCAGCATCGAGGGCCCTATTTTGGCAAGACCCCTTGCAGCTGCAGCTGCATTTGTTTCGCTGGCATCGCTTGGTGAATTCGGTGCGGCAAGTTTCTTGGCAACCGGGTCCGGCGCCACCTTGCCGCTGGTTATCTTTAGGTTGGCCTCAAGACCTGGAGAAGAAAACCTAGGAATGGCGATGACTGCGGCAATGCTCTTTGTCTTATTGGCGCTAGTAGTCGTGCTGCTTATTTCTCGAGAATCTCAAACTCCAGACCGCGAGCGCTAAGTCTTTTTGTGATCGTGTTTATGGCGTCCTTTGAGCTATCGATGAGGGTGAATCTTCGTCCAAGCTCTCCCGCGACGGAACCGGTGGTGCCGCTGCCGGCAAAGAAATCTAAGACTCGGTCTGACTCCCTAGAGCTCGCCTGAATAATCCTGCGAAGAATGCCCTCGGGTTTTTGGGTTGGGTAGCCGGTCTTCTCCTTCCCGGTTGGGGAGACGATTGTGTGCCACCAAACATCGGTAGGTAGCTTGCCTAGCTCCGCTTTTTCCTTAGTCACAAGCCCAGGTGCCATATATGGCTCCCGGTCCACCGTCTTAGAGTCGAAAAAGTAGTTCTTTGGGTCTTTGACATAAACCAAGATGGTGTCGTGCTTTGATGGCCAGCGAGACTTTGATTTACCCCCGTAGTCATAGGCCCAGATGATCTCGTTGAGAAAACACTCCCTGCCAAACAGCCCGTCCAGTAACACCTTCGCGTAGTGAGCCTCGCGGTAGTCAAGGTGCAGATAGAGCGTTCCGCTTTGGGTCAACAGCCGCTTTGCCTCCAAAAGCCTTGGTTCAAGAAACTCCCAGTAGTCGGCGAAGCTGTCGTCATAGCTCAGGGCACTCTGCGCTATTTGCTCGTATCTCTTTCCGGCAAAACCCACCGAGCCACTTTCAGACTGCCTTGAGGTTCGAGTAGTTCGCTCTTGCTCGCGTCCAGTATTGAATGGCGGGTCGATGTAGATCAGCTGGATGGAGGCATCGGGAAGGCTGCGCAGAACAGGTAGGTTGTCTGATAGATAGACCTGATTACCACTCACGCAAAGAGGTTAACAGCATGGAGCCAAAAGTCGTTCACGCGGAAGAAAATAAGCGCTACGAGATCTTTCTAGGCGAGGATCGCGTTGGTCTGATGGACTACAGCCTTGCTCCCGGAGAGATTCACCTGGTCCACACCGAAGTCGACCCCGCTCACCAAGGTAAGAACCTCGCCGCGATTTTGCTCAAGGAGTCTCTTGCTGACATTCGCACCAAGGGGACTCAGAAGGTGGTCCCGGTCTGCTCATACACCGTTCGCTATATGGAGAAGCACCCGGACACTCAGGACTTGCTGCTAAACCCAATCGAGGAAGCAATTGC
>ERZ887849.1798-NODE-1798-length-18790-cov-42.903656_pt1 | contig 18790 bp, 23 predicted proteins | sample MGYA00521267_ERZ887849 | MGnify/ENA primary metagenome ERZ887849 (study PRJEB32303, sample SAMEA104408601) | aquatic metagenome | biome: Brackish water; feature: Pelagic; material: water | place: Baltic Sea | collected 2014-06-06T16:11:00 | depth 2,863 m ... | reverse complement strand
GCATAGGTTCAGGCTGCGCTAGCAATCTGATGCGAGTTCTCATTCGTCTGACAGCACCGCTTAATGCGTTAAACAGACTGGGTGTGGGGTTAGGTTGACTGTACAGCCATAAATGAACGCCACTTCTACTTACGAGACAATTTCAAGCTCAATCGAACCGCTGTTCTCGCTGAGTGGCGCCAATTATTGAGCGCATAGACTTGGGCGATGCTAGCAGTCTTATCCGAGGCTGTCATGAAGTTGACAGTACCTCAAATTCAAGTTTGGTTTCTGGAACTTATTCAAAATAACCGCCCGCACCCCTTACGTCACGCGCCACTCCTTCTAATATTTCCCCTGTACCATTTAGAAGACCAGAAGCAGTTCCGCACGATACCAGTAATAATAGTGCAGTGATGGTTAGGTAATATTTCATAAGTTTACCCTGCATGACGATAGATGGTAACTGGACTATACTACGAATAACTCCACGATAAAAGACTGATTTTGTTTGAGCTAATTCGGTATATTTGACAATTAAATAAGCAGCAGTTTAATTATGGAGCGTTTTGGGATAAAATATCGCACACTATGCATTGAGATTTTTATTAATTTTAGATTTAACTGATTCAGGTACACAAAAAAATAAAAGAATACAAAACGCCGACTATCAACTCTCTGACCGTACAAAAAAGACAGGCTGACATTAGAACTATGAAAGGCTTCACGCAAAAAGTTGTAAGGTATTTTCCCATTTTTTTTATATGGGCATCAGTATTGACTTTAAATTGGACATCGGAAATTAGGGCGGAAGTGCTAAGCAGGTATGAATGTCGGCCCAACCAATTCATCAAAGTCACGCCAAACGATACACGAAATTTCTTGCCGCCATCCACATTTTGGATTGAGAGAGACTACTTGCACATAGAATTTTCTGGGTCGGTTGTAAAATTTTTTAATCAAAGTCGCAGAAAACATCGAGTCATGGGATCCCAGTGGTTTGCAACTGATGATTTTGGAAGCAAAATAGAATATCGTGATGGTCTGTTTAGTTGGTTGCTAACAGACGAGAAGGGAGTGCAAGTATTAATTGCTTCCTGCGAGGTTACAGGAAGCTGACATAACCTAATCTCAATTGAGTTCAGTAACATATGCTTATCGAATTTTCTGCTAACTTGGCACTGATTTTGCTCTGTTGAAAAATGAAGGTATCTAGACGAAAATTTTGTTTTCTGTTGTCGATTGCGCCAATTTCAGCAAACGCGTCGTCTCTAGTAAATTTAGAGGACGGTAGTGGTCTGTTTTCCAATGGCGTGCCCTCCACCAACCATCTTCGTTCAGTTCCAAAAGAAGATACGAATTCCGTTTCTAGAATTCCTTATATGCGGAAGGGACTACCTAGGTTAATTCACGCACATACACAGGAAACTTTAGAGCTAAACCGGCCAAACACCATTTTTGAAAAAAGGCGGCTTGACTATTTTTTGCGTGATTGGCGCGAAAATGAAGTGCAACCAATTCACAATAAACTTGCAGCTGAATTTTTTGAAGTTTGTTTGCGAGCCGAGCAACTAGGTGCGGGTAAAAAAATATGGGTGCACTCGGGCTATAGAACTAAAGCTACTAACGAAAGCTTAAGATTAAAAAATTCAAATGTAGCAACTAATTCCTTTCATATTAGAGGCAAAGCAATCGATTTTTCAATTGAGGGCCTTTCGAGCAATCAAGTTTTTGAATTGGCGCGTTCTTGCAGTTCAGGCGGAGTGGGAGGGTATAGTAGTTTTGTACATATGGACACGGGGCCAAGGCGAAGTTGGACTGTATAAGTGCAACAAAATTCGTGTAGGAAATGCCACGTAGTTAACGTTCATTTGCGTTAGTTATTAAGGTGGGTGGTCATGCTCCCAGAAGTTTCTTAAGCTCAAATTTGCATGTCAATTTTTTGGTAAAACGTCCCGTTTACGTGCGAAATTATTGCATCTTAATTTTTTCCACTTTAGAAATTTGTATTTTGTTACAGAATGCGATAAATTAATCATATGTTGAGCACCGAACATAATGTATCCGCTCTCGCTGATTTGCGATCTAGGCAGTTATACCAACTTAAAAATTCACGATACATTCCAAGAACAGAAGATTTCAAAAATATTGCACAAACCCAGAGTTCGTCACTTGGGGGCGATGATTTAACTGTGATAAAAAGCCCAGTTTTGTCGCCCAGTGCAGTTGATACAGAAAGCTTATTGCAAGCTCGAAGCTCATTTTCTCCTTTTTACGCACACGACCAGTCTAGAACGCGTTACAATAGATCAAGTGATCTCTCCGAAAATTCATATAGACAGAAAAATCAAATAGACGTGATAGCTTAGCATCAAGAATTAATAGAGCACCAGCTCTCGTGTAACTCAGACACTATTTGAATGGATACAATGAGGTCGTCGATTTGTTCCTTATAATTTAACACGCTATTCTTGATGAATTCATATAAACGAAACAAATTTCCGGCCAAGTTTTCATCAGGCTTGAAGTCCAGGCTAGTTTGCAAAATATTCAAAGCTATCAGAGATTTAGTACGAGCTTGATTGCGGCGGTCCATAGAATCCATGTCCTTCAAACATTGTAGCTCCATCAATAGAACTTCCAAAGTTTTTTCAATCACGCCATGCGGCGTGTCAATCAACTGATCGTTTTGGATTTGGAGAGCGTGATATTCTTGACGCGCGAATGCAAAGTTCATTTGTAACCCCTTTAGTATGTAATAAACTAAACGACCAATTCAAAATTACTTTAGTTAACAAAGTGTCGAAATTTTGACATTATTTTGCCATCCCTTCAAATAGAAGCCAAATGAAAATAAAATATTGATTTTGAATATTTTTATATAATTGGCATGCGTTTTGCTTTCTCTTTCACAATTGGAGAGTGCGTCATGCAAACTGTGTATTTAAGTCAAAACGTCCATGATAGGTCACCGGAGGTGATGCGCTTGTTGTCGTATCGCGGCTTTCAGGTGGAATTATTTAAACAGCAACCGAAAACTAACGAGATAGAACCTAATTCCGTGCTTTGTATTTCCGGTCAAGAAGTTGCTGATCTAGGTGGTGGGGAAAAGCTACTGAATCTAGCAAAGGAAATTAAGCTTTTTAAGATAGTTGAGATTGTTTTCGACACAAATGAATACAATGTTTTGCAAAGACTGGCAGGCAAGCATTTAATCGTTCACTTATGCTCAAAGTCTCTTGGTAACAACGTAGAAGCAGCGCGCATCGTGGAATTTTTAGTGGACCACGCATGTATTTATGCGTGCGGGGACGAGAGTACTTTAGAGCTATTAAATTTATCTAAACGGATCGCCGAGAAAAATGTCACTATGTTAATTAACGGTCCATCGGGCACTGGTAAGGAAGTTTTATCCAAATTTGTTCATTTGAACAGTCACCGTAAAGACGAAAACTTTATTGCAATCAACTGTGCCGCAATACCAGAAAATATGTTGGAAGCTGTCCTTTTCGGACATGAAAAAGGTTCGTTTACAGGGGCATCCTCGTCAAATTCTGGTATATTTAGGGCGGCTCACAAGGGTACTCTACTACTAGATGAAATTTCTGAAATGCCACTTGGGCTGCAGGCAAAGTTATTGCGAGTAATTCAGGAACGGGTGGTTACACCCTTAGGTGGAAGCCGTGAAATTGAAATTGATGTTAGAATAATTGCAACGACAAACCGAGATATGCAGGAGGAGGTGCGGCTCGGTAAATTTCGTGAAGATTTGTATTACAGGTTAAATGTTTTTCCAGTATTTAAGAAGCCGCTCTGCGAGAGGCCTGGTGATATATTAGCGATTGCGACCACACTGCTCAGCAAACACAGTAAGGGGTCCGAAGGCCACTTTGTGTTATCGGCTGAAGCTGCTGAATTATTAGTGCGACATGACTGGCCTGGAAATGTCCGAGAGCTTGAAAATGTGATTCAAAGAGCACTTGTGCTCTCTGATACGGCAGTAATCCAAGCATCCAGCATACTATTATTTTCACAAAATACACAATCAAAGTGCAATGATTTTATTGCAACAGCTTTGAGAGCATCGGGGTAAGAAATGGAAATAAAATCTTTACACGCTTTACTTGTTGAACAAGGCAATCCTAACAAAAAAGCTGCACCTGATCTTGCTCCATCTAAGCCAGATGGACCTAGTTTTGCTGAGAGGCTTCAAAGTGGATTGGAGGATGTAGCGAGTTCGCAAAATGAGACGGCAAAATTGACGACTGCTTATGAGATGGGTATCGAGAACGATTTATCAAAGGTGATGGTGGCACAGCAGGTATCGTCCCTAGGTTTTCAAATGACTCTGAACGTCAGAAACAAGGCCCTGAGTGCGTATAAAGATATCATGAATATGCCAGTGTGATGAGGCATTAAAGAGATGGCAAATAATTCAAAAAATCCGGTTCAAGGCGCTCGCTCGGAAAGCCTTGTTGGTAACGGAAACTTCGCATTGCAAGGTGACACCATGTTTTCTAAGCTTTTAGGCATTCCTTATCAACCAGCAGTAATTAGATCTGTACCTCTAGTAGTTGGGGCGCTTTTAATAGCAGTAATAGTAGCCTTCTTTTCATTTGCTCAAAAGACAAACGTAATGACAATCTACGATAATTTACCGCCTTCAGAAAGATCCAAAGTACTTAATGCCTTAAGATCATCAGGTTATTCTGCCAGTGTCGATCCGGCATCAGGGCAAATCCAAATTCCAACAGGCGACTATTACGAAGCTAAATTGAGTTTGGCGGGGCAAGGATTGCCTGGAGTGCAACTTGATGGGTACGGTGAACTAGAGTCCTTGCCTATGGGGGCATCAAAATCAGTTGAGGCAATGAAGGTGAAGCAAAGTCAAGAAATTGAAATTGCTCGCTCTATTATGTCGATGAAAGTAATCCAAGCTGCGCGAGTCCATTTAGCGCTACCGGAAAGATCAGTTTTTGTTCGAGAAAAAAGTCCGCCTACTGCATCAGTCTTTCTCACGTTAATTCCAGGGGAAACAGTATCTACGAAGCAAGTGAATGCAATTGTAAATCTTGTTGCAAAATCGATTTCAAGTTTGGCCACTGAAGATGTCACAGTTGTAGATGAAAATGGTAGATTACTTACCAACTCTCCAGAAGATGCCTCTACATTAATAAGCAATTCCAACTTGCGTTACAGAATGAAGATTGAGGATATTTATAGAAGCAGGATAGAACAAATTTTGTCTCCATTAGTTGGTGTGGGCAACGCGTCGGCGCAGGTAAATATTGATATTGATACCACGCGGGTGCAGGTCACGGAGGAACTGTTTGATCCAACTAAGAATGTGATAATTTCTGAACAAAAAAGTATTGAAAATCAACCACGAAACGCAACGGCAAGAGGTATTCCCGGGGCAACCTCTAACCGCCCACCGGCAGCGGCCAACTTGGTGCAGGAGACTGATGGACAGCTAAATTCATCATTGAACGAAGATGTCTCCGGTGAGGCGACGGGTTTGCTAGAAGGCCCTGAGACTAATTATTCTACTCAGTCCATAAGAGAGAACCGTTCTTACAAAGTGTCGAAGGTTATTCAAACTACTCGCAAGCCAAGTAATCAAATATTAAAAATTGATGCCGCTGTTTTATTGCGCAAACCCAAAATATTAGATGAGGCTACGGGTAATCAAGTATTTAAAGAATATGATCCTACCAAAATTGCTGAAATCGAAAATTTGATAAAGAGCACTATTGGGTTTCAAGAAACCCGAGGAGATACCCTGGCTGTTTCTGTATCCGATTTTGAGCCTGTTATGACAGAATTTGAAAGTACTTGGTATGAGACTGACTGGTTTAAAGCAATCAGTAAAAATATTGGTATGGTGATTATGTTGGCTATCGTAGTGTTTGGAATAATAAGACCCCTGTTGACTCGCCTAATGGTACCAATTTCCAAGGGAAACCCATCTATGTTGGGCGCTGAAGGTTTAGATTTTAGTGCTGGACCAATAGATTTCGGAAGTTCCGAGGGATTAGATGACATTATTAGCAAACTGCGTTCTCAGAATTCAGGTGTTTCGCTGGAAATGTTGGATACAGCCAACAGCTATGATGACAAGGTGGCAATCGTTAAAATGCTGGTTGAAAGTGAGGGTCCTCGCGCATCAAATGTCTTGAGGCAAATGATGGCAACGGACGGCAAGTAGAGGTTAGGGACACTCGATGGAACAAAAGAAGCCACCGCATCTGTTGCTAACGGGCACTCAAAAGTCAGCCATATTGATGATGCTTCTGGGAGAAGACGGCGCGGCAGAAATTTTACGAAATTTGTCGCCCAAGGAAGCGCAAAGTCTCGGCAGTGCAATGTACTCCGTAAAAGATATTGATCAGGAAACCGTAAACCATGTTTTAAACGAATTTTTGAGTATTGTGAGGCAGCAGACAGGTTTAGGTTTTGGATCTGGTAATTATATAAAAAATGTTTTCACAAAAGCTCTTGGGGATGACAAGGCAGAATCCATTTTAACTAGAATTACTCCATCCAGCTCGGAAAAGCCTATTGAACTTTTAGAGTGGATGGATGCACGCTCTATTGCAGAGTTAATTTCTGCTGAGCACTCCCAAATCATCTCCTTGGTTTTGTCTTACTTGGAATATGATCTTGCAGCAGAGGTCTTGTCGTTGCTACCAGTGGAGCTGCAGCCAGAAATAATAACACGGATAGCCACACTAGAAACTGTGCAACCGGATGCGTTACGAAACTTACAAGAAGTGTTGCAAAAAAAGTTCAAAGAAAATTCGTCGGTTAAAGCTACCAAAATCGGTGGCGTCGAGGCCGCTGCTAAAATCATGAATTTTAGTGACACTGCAATTGAAAAGAAAATTTTAGAGACAATTAAAGAAAATGATGGAGACCTCCTATTAGCCATACAAGACCGAATGTTTATTTTTGATAATTTGATTTTGTCGGATGAGCGTGCTTTGCAGACGCTACTACGTGAAATCGAGGAAGAAGTTTTAGCCCTTGCATTGAAAGGCTCTGATGAAGTTTTACGTGACAAGTTACTGTCTTGTATGTCTAAAAGGGCTGCTTCTAATATTAAGGATGAAATTGAAGTTATGGGACCGGTCCGGTTATCGGAGGTCCAGGAAGCGCAAAAGACCATCGTGTCGGTAGCTAGAAAATTGTCTGATGAGGGAAAAATTGTTCTTGCTGGATCTGGTGGTGAGGAAATGGTTTGATGTCAGATAATATTAATGTTGAAAATGATCCAAATGGCAGTAGTAGCGTTGAAAAATTGAACAAAAATCAGCTCGAGAAGGTAGTAAATTTTACCAATGAGAAGAGCAAATTTAAGGTAGGCACAGACTATTCTAGTTCCCGCACTTCATTCCAAAGAGACAACACGGAAAACCTGTTCACTGAAAGTTTCGGAGCACGAAGCACAGAAGGCTATGCGAAAGTAATTGGTGAACGCGATGACTTATTAAACGATTCAGAACGCGTCGCTGACGAAGTTGCATTAAATACTGGACCCAGTGGTGGTAATGTTGCAGATAGCAACGCCCTTGATAAGGAAGAATATTTAGTTGCCGATACGCCTCCTTCGTCAGAGGTTGAACAACTTCAAGGTAGAATTGCGGAATTGGAAGAGCAAATTGCCGCTCGGCAACACACCGAGCGGGAACTAGAAAATGTGCTAACCTTATTAAATTCGCTTAGCGATGACTTGAGGCCGATTGCAAAGACGACTAGTGATACAATCCACCAAAAACTGTGGGATTTAGTCGATGAATTAATTGTTAAGCGTGTTGGGGAGGTAATTGATTTAAATTCTGATGGTTTTCAGACCAAGCTTCTTAATCGCATTCGGGAGTTACATACGTCAGATACAATTCTCCGTATCAAATTAAACGCTGATGATTTGGAGGTCATAGGACAAAACCCAAAGAAAAACCTTAATTTTGGTTCATATATTTTTGAGGCCGATCCTTCATTGCGGCGCAGCGAATTCATAATAGAAAATAGTTCGTTTCAGGTTGAAAATAAAATCATAAAACCACGCCTTGAAGGTGAGAATGAAGATGTTTGATGATGTTTTAGTGAGATTTAAAGATGCCCAAGTTGAACGGGTTCGAGCGTACGTCTTAGGCTATGATGGATCCAGCGTGGAAATTGGAGCTTTATCCGTCCAATTGGGCACGCAGTGCTTGGTAAAATTAAAGACAGGATTAGAATTCCGTGGGGAAGTTATAAAGGTAGGGACAACAAAAAATATAGTTGCGATGTATGATACCAATATCCCAATCGCAGTTGGTGATGAAGTGCAAATACTATCAGATGGAAATTCGGTTCGAGTGGGAAACGGTTTACTTGGTCGTGTTGTCGATGCACTTGGTAATTTCATCGATAATAAGCCGTCGACATCACTCCATAGCGAATGGCCGCTCTATGGAAAGAAAATTAATTCTGCCTCCAGACAAAAAATTGACAGCGTGCTTGATGTCGGGGTTCGAGTCATTAATTCGGCTCTTACGCTCGGGAAGGGACAGCGGGTAGGGATTTTTGCGGGCTCTGGTGTTGGAAAATCCACTTTAATCTCCATGATAACTGAATTTACTGAAGCCGATATAATTGTGGTCGGACTTATAGGTGAGCGTGGTCGAGAAGTTGGAGATTTTATTAGAAAAAATAAATTATCAGCCAATCTAAAGAAAACTGTTATTGTTGCAGAGCCAGCTGATAGTTCTCCATTATTGCGATTGAAAGGTGTACAAAGAGCAACGGCGATCTCTGAATATTTTAGAAGCCAAGGCAAGGATGTACTTCTGATTGTGGACTCTTTAACTCGGGTTGCCCACGCTCAACGTGAGATAGGCTTGTCTCGAGGAGAAGCTGCAATTGATAAAGGATATACTCCATCAGTACTAAATTTAATTCCTAAATTAATTGAACGCGCCGGCTGCAGTGATGGGGAGACTGGAAGCATTACAGCAATTTATACAGTCCTAGCAGATGGTGATGATTTTATTTCTGACCCAATTATTGATACCTCCAGGGCCATATTAGACGGGCATATAGTGCTTTCGAGGCAAAATGCACAACAAGGTATATTTCCGGCAATTGATCTACCAATGTCTGTCAGCAGGGTGATGAATGACATTGTCCCTACTGAGCATATTCAACTCGCTGAGAGATTGCGAGCGCTGATATCTTGTTACTTGGAAAATAGGGACTTGATACTTCTGGGTGGCTATAATCCAGGCCAGAATGAAGAGTTAGATACTGCGATTAAGATTTGGCCAGAAATAGTTGCTTTTTTGAAGCAAAAATACAATGAACCGTCATTGAAACATGAAAGTTTGTTAAAATTAAGTGAATTATTAAAATGACCCGACGAAAGCAAAAAATTCTTAACGTATTGGAGCTGAAAGCGAAAAGAGAGTTGTCTGAATCTTCTGTGATCTTTAAAGGCTTAAGTGATAGATTGTCCACCACTAAAATTTTGGGATCAAGTCTAAAATCTCAGGCAGATCATTATCGTGATTTTGACAATATTCAAGATGTTAGGACGATGCGGTCTCAAAGTATCATTATTCAGCGATTACTAACTGAGCTCGAGACGTGCACTCGCACTATTGGCTGGCTTGAAGAAGAGAGACAGAGTGTCCAAAGCAAGTTAAAACAACTTGAAAATAAGATAACAAAAATAAAAGACAAAAAAAAATCTCTTTCAACTTAAATTAAGTTCAATTGGTACGGTTTTTGCTGTTTATAGCTGAAAGGACTACGCTTATGCATGAAGTAATGGCAAATCGTTCTCTAGATGTGCAGGGTGGTTCTGGGCCGTCTTTAAAAAATAATACAAAAACCCACTTCAGTAATTCTGAGGCGTCTAACCCAAAACTTGATAAAAAGACGTCTTTGATGAAGTTTGAGGACCAAAAAGACACATCTGATGCATTCGAGTCGTTTGAAACAGAACTAAATTTGCTTGCGGGATTATATATGTCGCTATCGTATGCTTCAAAACCAATGACACTTGGAACCATTGGGAGTAAGTTAATTTTAACTGATATCGGCACAGTTCAGAGTTTAAAAGCACTGGATACTAAAGATTTATCAGGGTCAAACCTTTTAGACAGCAATGCGGTTGATATTAACCTTTTCGCTTCTATGGAAGATATAGACCGTCCTGTTTCCACAGCAACTAACCGAGACTCCCAAGATCGGCAAAGACAGGTTTTGCGAATAAATGATGCAAGTTGGAAAAGCTCGCTAAGTAGGAGTGTATTAGATTGTATTGCTAGCAACGGTAGTGAATTGGAATTGGTCGTTTTGCCCAAAACACTAGGAAAAATTAATATTCAGTTGGCGACGAGTGGAGATACCATTAATATTAAAATTGGGACGGATAACGCAAATACTGCCGCAGTTCTCAATTCTGCGTTGTCTGATATTGAAAAATTTTTGTCAGAAGGTGGTATTAAGTTATTAAGCACGGGCAACGGATGGGGCAGTTCTCAACATAACAACGACAAAAAAAGTTCTGATTTAAGTTCAGCGGGGTTCAGGGAGCGGGAAGATGGTGAACATGAAGACATCGCCACTTCCGCTACTAAGGAAAAATTAAAGTTGGGTACACACCCAGGAAATTACGATTATGAAGTATGAGGGTTATGTCAATGTCAGACGAAAGTGTTGAAACTGCAGGAAAGCCACGTGGTGGATTTCTAAAGTACATTTTATTTTTTGTGGTTGGAATTTTGCTTGTTGGCGCTGGTTTCGGTGGTGGCTATTACATGTATGCACTTGATCAAAAATCGCCTGCTGACGAAATTGACTTGATTATAGAACAAAAACTCCGCGAAAGTGGTCAACTTCCCAGCGGTGAGCCTGGCTCGATTTCTGGCAACGCGGGGGCAACTAAAGTGGCGCCAGGGTCGGACAATCAATACATGACAACTTACTTCGAATTTCCGGAAAAATTTACAACCAACCTGCGAGATTCAGAAAAATTTTTGCAACTAGGCCTAAGCATTTCAACACAATATGACAGCAGTGTAATCGAGAATGTTAAGATCCACTCTCAAGCACTTAGGTCTGAGGTTTTGTCTGTCATTGGTGGTTTTGCAGTTACGGATATTCAAACCAAATCGGGTCGCGATATTTTAACGAAGGATATAATGGAAGCAATAAATGCACGGCTGATATTGCTTGAAGGGTTTGGAGGCATTGAGGGTGTCTACTTTTCCTCATTTATAATTCAATAGGTAGAAAAATGGCTAGCTCGAAAAAATTATCAACAGATGAAGTTGAGGCACTCATCGGTGGCCTCGCTGATGAAGAGACAGCAGGCATCGATCCTCAACGTAGTGACGTACGACCCGTATCATTAGGACTCGATGATTTCTCTGTCCTGGGTGATTACTATGCTCTACGGATGATCAATGAGAGGTTTTGCAGACTTTGTCGGTCAGTTTTTCTTCCCATGTTGAGATCGCAACCTAAGTTGTCGGCGTTCCCCCCTGAAATAAAGAAATTTAGTGACTACAAAAGTGAAAAAGATGATTTCATGTCGTTCACTATCTCTAAAGTAGAATCTTTGAAGGGGACTCAACTACTTGCACTAGATCCTGAGATGGTGTCATCACTTACGAGTTCTTATTATGGTGGCTCTGTTGTAAAAAGTTTGCGAAATGTTGAGGGAGAGTTTACTGCCACTGAGCATCGAATAATTGAAATGGTTACAGTAGGTATTAACGAAGCTTTGGCCGCGGCTTGGGCAGATCTAATTGACCTAAAATTTGATATTCTCATTCGGGAGGAAAACGTTCAGCAAACAACGTTTTCTGATGATGATGAGACAATAATTATTTGTGGTTTCATGCTTCAATTTCCTGACAATTCTTCTTCACGCCTTGATATTTTATATCCGCTACAGATGCTCAAACCTATCGCATCACAATTAAGAACCAGATTACAGACTGAAACTGGTAATCTGGATTTAACCTGGAAGCAAAAATTAGAGCAAGCCGTTTTAAGGGTTCCAGTAACCTTAACTGCGGAATTGGCTAGGCCTAAAATAAGTATTGGACGATTAACACAGGTTAAAAAAAATGAAGTCCTGCCCATCATAATAGGAGATGGAGTAGAGGTTCGAATTCAAGGCCGACAAATATTCAGAGCAGATTTAGGCAGTGCATCGAATAGAGCGGCGGTAGAATTGAAAAAACGCACAAAAAGAGATGGAGAACAGGATTAATGAGCGATGAACCAAGATCTGGTAGCGACTTAGGCGCTGAGCCATTGGCAAATGAAAACCTCAAATTTTTGGAAAATATTGAAGTAGAATTGTCTGTAGAGGTCGGAAGAACTGAAATCACTATACGAGAGTTGCTACGCCTAAATGAGGGCTCTATCGTTGAACTTGATAGACTTGCTGGGGATCCGCTGGATATTCTTGCGAATGGAACAAAAATCGCTCGTGGTGAAATAGTAATGATTGGTGAAAGGTATGGTGTCCGTTTCGGCGATATCGTAGATCCTGCGAAGCGAGTAGAAAGTGTTTCGTGAAAAGTAACCTAAACTTGGCACGTTAATTGCCTTCCTATTATTGGAGGGCGTTTTATGTTCAATCAGAATTTAACAATAGTCGTTATTTTTCTAGCGGTTTTATTGATTTTGGCGATTTTAGTTCGCAAGTTTGCTCCATTTATTTTGGGAAAAGAGCTAAAATCTAATTCTACTTCCAATGAAATGCGCATCATTGCGAGCCTAGCAATTGAGCCCGGCATAAGGCTCCATAAAGTTGATGCAGAAGATCGGACGCTGTTGTTGATTGTAAATTCAAATCGAAATAGCTCCGTTTCTGCCATCGATTACAATGCTAAAACGTCTGGCTTAAATAACGATACGATGAAAGCGGTGCCAAATGCTTAAATTTGGTGTTTTCAGCGTTTTCTTTATATTAACGGCGCAAGTGGCTGTATCACAAGATACGCAGTCATTGGGGCTGCCTGCGCTATCGTCTTCGCTGAATGATAACGGTGAAATGCAATATTCGCTGAGTTTGCAAGTCTTGGCACTTATGACTGCAATAACTCTCATACCATCACTTATCTTAGGGATGTCATCATTTACCCGAATAATTATAGTTCTATCAATTCTAAGGCAGGCATTAGGAACGCAGCAAACTCCACCAAACCAAGTTTTAATAGCAATAGCACTTTTTCTTTCATTTTATATTATGGAACCTACTTTGAGCGTTATTTATGAGGTGGCTTTAGACCCATACCTGAAAGAAAATATTGGGGCAAACCAGGCTATTCTTAATGCGAGAGAGGTAATTTACGGATTTCTCATTTCGAACACACGGCCAGAAACAATAACGATGTTTGCGGAGTTACGAGGTATTGAACAATTTGAGTCCTCCGACGATGTTCCCTTATCGATTTTAATGCCTTCGTTTATAACCTCAGAACTTAAGACGGCCTTTCAAATCGGGTTTCTATTATTTTTACCATTCCTGGTGATTGATATGGTGATCGCATCAGTCCTCATGTCCTTAGGTATGATGATGCTGTCGCCAATGCTCATTTCACTTCCATTTAAGCTGCTACTATTCGTTCTTGTGGACGGATGGGGTATGACAATCGGCTCTTTGGCCGCTACTTTTCAGGTCTAATATTTAAATGGAAGCAGATGCCAACATATACGATTTAACCCTCGCATTTTGGACAATCATAATGACAGGAGGGCCAGTTTTGGCGATAGCCTTGGCGATTGGCTTGTCTATTGGTATCATTCAGGCCGCAACATCCATTAATGAAATGACGTTAAGTTTTGTTCCAAAACTCATTGTTGTACTTTTAGCTTTGGCTCTCTTGTCCGGTTATATGATGGTCGAACTACAAGATTTTTTTCAATATATTTTTGAACGTATTAGAGATTTCGGTGTGCAATGATGCAGGGGGTTGTCCAAAGCGTCGCTGGATTACCTGGCCTTTCACTCAATGGTGTCGTAATCGCATTATTTGATATCTTTATTTTAAGTTTACGATTGGGATCGTTTTTAGTTGCAGCACCTTTTTTCGGTTCGCAGATGGTTCCCTTAAATGTTCGAATAATTTTTTCATTTTTGTTAGCATTTTTTCTATATGGGTGGGTCGAGATCCCAGCTTTACTGGAATATCAATATGCTCTGCTTGTACCAGTGATATTTTTTGAAATTGTTATTGGATTAACTGCGGGACTAATATTTTCAATTGCCTTTTCTGCGGCTGCGTTGGCAGGAGAAAAGATTGCCGCTACGTCTGGGTTATCCTTCGCGCTACAGGTAGACCCCTCGACTGGCACTCAGTCACCAGTCATAGGACAATTTTTGACTTTATTTTTACTAGTATTGTTTTTTGCTAGCGACACACATCTTATAGTGTTTTTCCATATGTTAAACAGCTATGCGGTACTTCCAATCGGATCGATTTTACAAGTGGAAATACTCTACTCTGCTATATTTGGTGCTTCTAACACTATGTTTCAAAACGCAGTACTTATAATGTTGCCAATCGTCGGTTATATTTTACTTATCAATTTGGTGGTGGGTGTTATCACGCGTTCAGCTCCACAACTGAACCTTTTTTCCTTTGGTTTTCCAATCACAATACTCAGTACTATCGTGATTTTATTCTTCTCAATCTCGCCGTTGGCAAACATGCTTGTGGATATTGTAGCTGATCACGCTGACGTTCTAGCTGATTTAATTTTGGAGCTTAGCAATGGCAGAGAATGATGACGCGCAAGAAAAAACTGAGGAGCCAAGTCAGCGAAAATTAACAAAAGCGCGAGAAGATGGCGATGTTTTAAATTCTAAAGAAATGTTCGTGTTTGCCACCTCCAGTATTCTATTAACGCTCGTACCATTTGCTTCCTGGTTCGGTATTGATGCTATGAAGAGTTTGGCATATTTTTTCTCCTTCGAGCAAATTGATAATGGACTGTTAATCTCGCGGCTAAGCGTATCATTCACTGATGTTTTATTTGCTGCAATTATTTTTGGTATTCCAGTTGTATGCGTTGTTCTGGCGACCCAAATGCTTGTTGGTGGCATGATTGGCTTCAGCGTAAAAGGGTTCAGCTTCAAAGGAAACAGGATCAATCCTCTCTCAGGGTTCAAACGAATTTTTTCTGTGAAGGGTTTAGTTGAATTACTTAAATCAATTGCGAAAGTAGTTTTTTTAGCTGGGGTCGCATTTGTAACATTAGCGTTTTTTTTCAATGATATGTTAAATGTGCTTGGAAGCAGTATTCCAAAAGTATTTGAATTTTTCAATGGTATTTATTTGTTTCTGGTCACTGCGTTGCTTGTAATATTGGGAATTATTGCGGCCGTTGATTACGCCTATTCTCGGTATTCGCGATTAAATAAATTAAAGATGAGCCGCCAAGAAATGAAAGATGAAAATAAGGAAACTGACGGATCGCCTGAAGTTAAAAGTAGGATCAGAAGGCTCCAAATGGAGGCGTCACAGCGTGCCCGTGAGCATCTGGAATCGATTGACAACATTACTGACGCAACGGCGCTCATTACCAACCCAACTCACTTTGCTGTTGCCATTAAATTTATCCCAGGAGAAATGTCTGCCCCGACGATAGTTTCAATGGGGAGGGGTAAATTAGCCGAGACATTAATTAGTAGAGCGAGCGATAGCGACCTAGTAGTATTTACAAGCCCAGTTTTAGCTCGCGCACTTTATTTCACATCGAATATCGGCCAAGATATTGATAGCAGACTATTTGCAGGTGTGGCGGCTGTGTTAGCCTACATATTTAGACTAGAACAGGGGCAAGACGTAAGTTATCCAAGTGTGGAGGTTCCAAATGATATGCGGTTCAACGAATTTGGTAGGCCAATGGGATGAAGCGTAAAATGAACACAAAATTTGGCAGTTCAATGAGTGAAATTATTTCATCGCTTGTTTTTTTGGGCATGGGATTACTTTTTAGCATCGAGGCCCTGATTCAAGTTAATTTGTCGGACTACTTTCGGACAACTATTTTCTCAAGTTTGGCCTTCCTATGTTTCTGTGCACTTTTAAGATTTGTTATTGCAAGCGCCTATGAAAAAAACAAAAATAAATAAACAAAGTAAAGTTCAAATAAATTGTGTTGAGTGCAAATATTTTTACGTTACCCATATAAATAGTACCCCTTTTGGGTGTAGAAGGTTTGGGTTTCGCTCAAAAATTTCACCATCCTTACTGGTTTTTTCTTCAACTGGCACAAATTGTGCATATTTCTCTCTGAAAAATAAAATTACGAAAACGGGTAAGTAAAATGGCAACCAAACAGCAAAAACTACTCGAAGACACTTCAGCCAAAGTAAGTGAAGCTACAAGCTTAATTGGCGAAGTTGCGGATAATGCAAAGTCAGCAGTTTCTGAATTGGAAAAAATAGCATCTGGGAACTCGGATGTTTTGGACTCCAATAAATCGGTACTAAAAAAGCTTAATGTTGGAGTCATTTTTGGGTCCCTTAGTGTGCTGATTGCTTTAGGGGTTTCTGCTTTTTTATTTTTTAATTCTCGAATGCAATTTGAAAAATCAAATCAGATGTTAATGGAGGCAATTGCTTTATTTGCGGAAAATGTTGGAGAGATGACCAAAGCGCAAAAAAATGTAAACGCCTACTTTGACCTTCAAAAAGATATTCAAAACGAGCTGACTTTTGCTCGAGAGGCATTAGAGTTTATTCCAAAAGATATTGGTAAAACACTTCAGTCAATCGGCCCACAAATCGAGACACAAGTGAACCTCTCATTAGAAAATTCAGAAGAGCGCGTTGGAAAGATTTCTGATGCGGCTATCGCAGATCTTTCCCAAAAATTTGTAGTTATTTCTGACGATGTTCGCTCAATGAGTGAAGCACTGTCGTCAGCTATGATGATGGCTTCTTTGCAATCAAAGCCCGATGCCGAACAGAAAGTTGAAGGTGACGTTGCAAATGAGGCAGCGGTAGAGAAAGATACTGAGGCTTATGAATATGGTCTACAACAGGTCAGATCGGATTTCGAGCAAGTTATACTGCTCCAAAAAGAATTATCGGCTAAAATAAGTTTACTGCAAAAGGATGCAGTTGCCAAAGTTTCGGCACCCAAAAAAGTTTCAACGAAAAAAAAGACGCCTAAGCCCGCACCTCAAGACCCTTTTCAGTATCCTTAGAGTTCAGCTGCAATGGGTTTCTTAAAAATTTCTACACCAAATATTGGGCCGGGCGGTCGGGTAGCCTGTCTGCGAAAATTAGATGTCATTCTCGCTGTGGATGGTGAAACGTTCGATCCGGATCCAAAGTCATTTTACCTTAAGTTTCAGAAAAAAAATTCTGCTCCATGGCTGATTACGTTAAAGCGAAACGATGTGATATTCGACGTTTTAGTTTACAGCCCCTTTGCAGCGGACTTTGTAATCACAGGCACAGAGGAAACGTCGCTTACCAAAGAGTTGCTAAAACTTCATAGATTTAGCGATTGGTCAGCCTATCGTAATTTTGAGGTGTATCGCGACATATATAAAAAGGCTGACTTAGTTGATACATTTTATAATCCATTGACGGGAATTATTGCTCCGCTGTGGATGTTGCATAACAGGTTGTATATGCTGCTCTTATTGGTGTTGGCTATCTACGCTACTACTTTCTTTGCAAATGTATATATTTTTGGTTTTACGGTAATTTTAATAGCAATGTATACACAAAGAGCCCAAATCGATTTGAAGAGGGCGTACTGTAAAGTGCTCAATAAGAGGCTCTGGGTTGTTGTGGCGGCTTCAGATGAACTCTCTGTGGTCGAGAAAATAATGGGTTTAGATGAAAATACTTCAGTAAGACATTTTGTAAAAAATTCGGTCAGAAAAGGTGTTGAGGATAAGGCTCTCCCACGGTCTCTCAACATCTAAATTTCTTGAATTTTTAGCTAATGACCTGATTGTATATGATTCAGGAGACAAGTCCTTTTAGGATAAATTGTTTCTTCCGATCAAATGAACTTGGAATATTTTCCATTTTACGATACTTGGCCACTGTTCGGCGAGCGATTGTTGTGCCCATCCTTTTGAACTCTTCGACTATAGCCTCGTCGCTTAGTGGAGACGATGGCCGTTCATTTCTTATTAAGTCAGCGATCTTGTGACGCATACTGGCGCCCGATTGCGTCGAGCTTGCGTTTTCGCTGTCAATTTTGGAGCTGAAAAAGAATTTTAGGGGTAGAACACCAAAAGGTGTTTCAATTAACGAGCTATTTGTCGCGCGGCTAACGGTACTTTCGTGTACTCCAATTTCCTCAGCAATATCTTTTAGGGTGAGGGGTACTAGATACGCAGGGCCTCGATCAAAATAGCTCAGTTGAAATTTCAGAATGGCTAGCCCAATTTTAAGTGTTGTCTCATTGCGTTGTGCGATTGCTCGCTTTAGCCAATTAGCTTCGGATAGGCTGGTCTTTAAGAAATCTAGGTGGTCAGAAGTAAGCGCATTTGAAATGGCCGTCTTTGCAAAGTCTTTCTGTATGGATATGGTTGGGATGTTTGATGAAAATAATTGAACTGTCCACTGGTCGCCTTTGCGAATAATTTTTAAATCTGGTGCAACAATAGGCTCATCTGATGAATAAAATTCGCTGCCAGGCTTGGGGTTGACGGACCTAATTGATTTGATGATTGCAATCATATCACTGTCGCTGATTGAATACTTTCTTTTGAGTTGCTCCAAATTTCCCTTGGCTAACTGATCGAGGTTTTCAACTATTTGGGCGGTTTT
>ERZ887849.1792-NODE-1792-length-18889-cov-11.355209_pt1 | contig 18889 bp, 17 predicted proteins | sample MGYA00521267_ERZ887849 | MGnify/ENA primary metagenome ERZ887849 (study PRJEB32303, sample SAMEA104408601) | aquatic metagenome | biome: Brackish water; feature: Pelagic; material: water | place: Baltic Sea | collected 2014-06-06T16:11:00 | depth 2,863 m ... | reverse complement strand
GAATGCGCTGACCTTGATGCAGACAGCGGATGCATTAGTGGCGGAGCTCGCGGATCCTAGATTGCAGTCGGTACGTGAGGCATTGGCCCTCGACATGCAAGCCTTGGTCGGGGTTCCTGAGCTTGACGTATTGGGTGTGCAGGCGAAAGTCAGCGCGATGACGGCACGTCTGGATGACCTCACACTTCCGGTGCGTCGCCTTTCTGCACCAGTCGCCGAGCTACCCGACGAAGTACAACCTCTCATGGATCGAGTGTCCCAATACATCACGATCCATCGTCTTGATGCCCCGATTACGCCGCTAGTGACTGCTGCCGATGCGGGGCGAGCTCGGGAAGTGTTGCGTCTTCAGTTGGAGCAACTGAAACTCGCGATCCTACGGGAGGAGGCTGCACTCTTTGAATCGACCCGGCTGGCGGCGTTATCGACCTTATCGCACTATTTTGATGCCAATACTGGAGCGGGGGCAGCGATCGAGGCTGGCTTGGTTGCGCTTGCCGATGTGCCGGTGACGCGCACGATTCCGGAGGCTAGTGAGGCGCTCGTGAGTTTGAAGTCGTATCGCCAGCAACTCCTGAATCGAATGGCCGCCGCGCGCGCTGTGGAGCGTACTAAATGACACGCTGGATGCGCCTTTTCCTGCGTCTTCTGGTATTTGCGGCACTGACCGCGGGCGGTATTTGGCTCGGGCAACAAGTCATGACAGACCCCGGTTACGTGTTGTTTGCGCTCGGCGGATATGCCATCGAGATGTCATTCTGGATCTTTCTGATTTGTCTGATTGTCGTGATTGTGTCGTTTTGGATCGTGAGTGGTCTTCTGTGGCGGACCGGCCAATTACCTGTTGTGTTATGGCGGGCATTTGGGTCTGTGCGTCGCGATCGCGCAGATCGGCGTGTCGCTGAAGGGGCGTTATGGTTGCAGCGAGGGGAGCCTGATCGTGCACTGCAACTCTTGACCAAAGACAGTGTGAACGACAGTGTCCCGGCGGTGCATTGGATTTTGGCAGCGATCGCATCCGCCCAGTTGGAGGACACCGTTGCCGCAGATCAGTATTTATCTCGAGCCCAATCACTGATGCGCGATGTTCCGAAGCCCTTGCTTGTGGCGCCCCTTCCGACACGGTTTAACGAACTGACGCGGGCGTTGAATAAACAATGGAATGAGGACTGGGTGCTCTTAGCCTGCCGACTAGACTGTGAGGACCCTTTGGCGCGCTTGCGGGATCTGCAGCGCTTTGAGAAGCGGCACTCGGCGAGTCCAATGCTGGCACTCGTCCAGGCTAAATTAGCCCGCTGGGCTGGTTTAGAAGCTGAAGCCACACATTATCGATCCCGTGCTCAGAAGCTGGCACCTGACGACCCAAGAATTTTGTTGGAGGCGGTGGAGGCTGCACTCGGGCCGCATCCTGCATTGCAGGAATTGGCCGCCGTCTTAGATGCTTAGCGTTTCTTCATGGATTGGAAGAATTCATCGTTGGTCTTGGTGGTTTTAATCCGATCAACCAAGAACTCGATGGCTTGAAGATCTTCCATCGAGTCGAGTAGCTTTCGGAGGATCCACATCCGCTGCAACTCTTCTTCGGTGGTTAGGAGGTCTTCGCGACGCGTTCCAGACTTTCGAATATTGATGGCTGGGAAAATCCGCTTCTCGGCCGCGCGACGCTCGAGATTTAATTCACTATTTCCAGTTCCCTTGAATTCTTCGAAGATCACTTCATCCATCTTCGACCCAGTATCAACCAGGGCGGTGGCGATAATTGTGAGAGATCCACCCTCTTCGATATTTCGTGCTGCGCCGAAGAAGCGCTTTGGACGCTCCAAAGCGTTGGCGTCAACACCACCGGTTAAGACCTTGCCTGATGACGGCTGGACGGTGTTGTAAGCGCGCGCCAAACGGGTAATGGAGTCCAACAAAATAATGACATCCCGCTTATGTTCGGTCAGGCGCTTTGCCTTTTCGAGCACCATTTCGGCGACTTGGACGTGACGTGTGGGTGGCTCGTCAAACGTCGAGGCCACTACTTCGCCACGCACCGTGCGTTGCATCTCAGTGACTTCTTCAGGGCGTTCATCGATCAACAAGACGATCAGGTAGGCGTCAGGATTATTGCGGGTGATGCTGTTGGCAATATTTTGCAACATCAACGTTTTCCCCGCTTTCGGCGGTGACACAATTAATCCCCGTTGACCTTTTCCAAGCGGACAGACCAGATCGATGATTCGTGCGGTGAGATCTTCAGTGGAGCCATTCCCGATTTCCATGATCATGCGTTCTTGTGGGAAGAGCGGTGTCAGGTTCTCAAAGAGGATCTTATTCTTAGCATTTTCAGGGCGGTCAAAATTGATCTCATCCACCTTCAATAATGCGAAATATCGCTCACCATCCTTCGGTGGCCGAATCTTTCCAGCGATCGAGTCTCCCTTTCGGAGGTTGAATCGGCGGATTTGACTTGGGGACACGTAAATATCGTCCGGCCCGGCCAAATAACTCGAGTCTGCGGAGCGAAGGAATCCGAATCCATCCGAGAGGATTTCGAGGACACCGTCACCGTAAATGTCTTCACCGCTTTTCGCGTGTGCTTTCAAGATGGAGAAAATAACGTCTTGCTTTCGGCTTCGCGCTAAATTTTCGAGGTTCATGCTCTCGGTAATTTCGAGGAGCTGCGGCATGGTTTTTTGTTTGAGTTCTGTCAGGTTCATGGGATCTCTGACCCACACAAGGCTGTGGCCGGCGGGGTTTTACTGGGTTGGATAAGACACAAATGGAAGGTTGCGGCGATATGCCACCCAGAGAGAGTAGGGTCTTTCTGGGTGGCCGTCTAGTGTTTTAGATGTTTGAGTCCAAAAATGCTTGCAATTGGCTCTTTGATAACGCGCCCACCTTTGTCGCTTCGGGTTCGCCATTTTTAAACAGGATCAATGTCGGGATTCCACGAATATTGAATTTCTCCGTTGTTTCACGGTGATCATCTACGTTCAGCTTGGCAATCTTGAGTTTCCCTTCGTAGTCCGCTGCCAACTCTTCCAGGACAGGGGCGATCGTCTTGCAAGGGCCGCACCATTCTGCCCAAAAATCCACGAGGACAGGCACATTGGCTTGACCCACCTCGATCTCGAAGTTGTCATTGGTTAACGCGGTGATCCGGTCACTCATTGAAGAGGCTCCTTGTCGATATAAATGGTCGTTAGGTTGTGAGGTTTTCAGCAATCTCGAGCGCAGCATAGGTCAAAATACAGTCTGCGCCAGCTCGCACCATGGATTCAAGGGTTTCCATCATGACCGCTTGTCCATCAATCCAGCCATTGGCTGCTGCCGCTTGAATCATCGCGTATTCACCGCTGACTTGGTAGACCGCCACAGGCACTTGGAAGGTTGTTTTGACCCGGTGCACGATGTCGAGATAGGGCAATCCTGGCTTAATCATGACCATATCAGCCCCCTCATAGAGATCTTCAGCGACCTCATGCAGCGCTTCATTACTGTTTGCCGGATCCATTTGATAACTTCGCTTATCCTTTTTTCCGAGTGATTGACTGGACCCGACAGCATCACGGAATGGACCATAAAAGTGGCTGGCGTACTTTGCCGAGTAGGCAAGGATCCGAGTATTTGGATATCCCTCGCTCTCAAACGCGTCTCGAATCGCGCCAATACGACCATCCATCATGTCGCTTGGAGCGACCATATCGGCTCCGGCCTCAGCATGGGAGAGTGCTTGTTGTACCAATACGTCGATCGTCTCGTCATTGAGTACTTCGCCGGTTGCTGGATGAATTAAGCCGTCTTGGCCGTGGGTCGTGTATGGATCAAGTGCAACATCTGTAATCACTCCCAAGTCCGGAAGTGAGTCTTTTAAGGCTCGCACCGCACGCTGAACTAAACCTTCTGGATGATAGGCTTCGCGTCCATCCTCACTTTTTCCATCCGCGCCAATCACTGGGAATAATGCAACCGCAGGAATGCCAAGCGACTGCGCATATGCGGCCTGCTGCAGAATGCCATCAATGGAGCGCCGATCCACCCCAGGCATTGATTCCACAGGGATGCGTTGATTGGACCCCTCGAGGACAAACATCGGATAAATCAGGTGCGCAGTCGTCAGTGTGGTCTCGCGGACCAACGCTCGGGAAAAGGCATCGCGTCGCAGGCGACGTAAGCGACGTGTGGGAAAACCGATTGGGAAGGGTGCTGTCATGGCCTTTACTCAGTCCTTGGCGAGTCATCTCGTGTCATGATTGTCATGCGGAATGAAGCATAACATTGCCTTCCCTGTGGAGCATGATCGTGAAAAAAATCGTTGGTCTTGGATTGATATGCCTCATGGCGGTGCTTGGATGGGTTGCGACTGAGGCGGTCTCTCTGGAGGTGCTCGCTGCCAATTATAGCGACTTAAAACTCACCATTGACCAATCCAAACCCCTGGCACTGCTGGTATTTGGAGTCCTGTACTGCCTTTGTGTGGCCTTATCGTTGCCGATTGCAACCTTGTTGACACTGGGTGGGGCGGCGATCTTTGGTTGGATTGGGGTGATCCCTATTTGGCTGGGAGCAACCGGTGGCGCTGTGATTGTGTTTGTCGCTGTGCGGTTCTTTTTTGCACAGTGGGCGCAGCGCACACTGGATCAATCGTTACGGCGATTTCGGGGTGCATTTCTGGCGCATCCATTTCGGTGGGCACTGAGTATGCGACTGATTCCCGTCGTGCCATTTTGGGTTGCCAATGCCTTACCTGCGTTGTTGGGGATGCGGCTGGGGAGTTTTGTTTTGTCCACTGGGCTGGGGATTTTGCCGGGGACTTTGATTTACGTGAGTGTGGGTGTGGGCTTTGATGCCTTTTTCAGTCAAGGTGGTGTGCCGAGTTTAGAGACTTTGTCGTCACCGAAGGTGTGGGGGCCACTGCTGGCCCTCGGTGGCCTTATTGGTATGTCGACTTTCTTTGGCCAACGTAAAGAGCGTGAAGTGCATGACAAGACGATTTGATCTCTGCGTAATCGGTGGGGGAAGTGGTGGTCTTTCGGTTGCCGCGGGTGCCGCACAAATGGGCGCATCGGTTGTGTTGTTTGAAGGGCATCGGATGGGCGGTGATTGTTTAAATTCCGGGTGTGTCCCATCCAAAGCATTGTTGGCGATTGCCAAAGGCTCGGTGCGCCCAGTGATGGATCCAGTGGTCGAGTATGCGCGTGCGAAGGCGCGCGTTCGAGAAGTTGTCGACAGCATTGCTCCACATGACTCGGTGGAGCGATTTGAAGCGCTAGGGGTCACCGTGATTCAGCAGCGCGCTCAGTTTTTGGATGCAAAAACTGTCACGGGGGGTGATCACACCGTTCGCGCTCGACGAATTGTCATTGCAACTGGGTCCCGCCCAAGAATTCCAACGATCCCAGGTCTCGATCGAGTCCCCTACTGGACCAGCGATACGCTGTTTCAAGAGGATCAGTTTCCAGCGTCACTGATTATCTTGGGCGGCGGCGCGATTGGTTTGGAAATGGCGCAAGCCCATCGATTACTCGGATCCGAGGTCACCGTGATTGAATCGGTTGCACTCCTGCCTCGGGACGAGCCAGTGCTTGTGGCGGAGTTACAGGCGCTTCTTGAAGCCAGCGGAATTCAGTTCTTTGTAGGGACGGCAGTAACGCATGTTACTGAAACAGATGGTCGGCAGGTGTGTGTGCAGTTGGAGAATGGTCGAACTGTGACAGCGGATCGTTTACTGATTGCCACCGGACGCGAGCCGAATATCGATGATTTGGGCTTAGACAGGGCGGGAGTTGATACAACTGCGCGCGGTGTCACCACGGATGACCGATTGCGAACGAGTCAACGGCATATTTTTGCGATTGGTGATGTCGCTGGCCGTCAGGCACTGACACATGTGGCTGGGGCCCATGCTAGCGTGGTTGTGAAGCAGGCATTGTTTGGGTGGCCAGCAAAGATCGATCGTCAGACAGTTCCTTGGGTGACCTACACAGATCCGGAGCTCGCCCATGTTGGTCTGTCGGCATCTGAGCGTGACGCACGCATTCCACTGTCACAACAACGCGTCATCGAGATTCCATTTTCCGACATCGATCGGGCGCGGTGTGAAGGACGGACCGACGGCCGGATCCGCTTGATCACCGATGCGAAGGCCCGAATCCTCAGTGTGGACCTGTTGGGTCAGCATGCCGGTGAGTTGATCCTTCCATGGGTCATGGCGATTGATCAGGGCCTTCGTTTGACGCAAATTGCGTCCACGATTGTCCCCTATCCGACCCGTTCGGAAATTACCAAGCGCGTGGCTGGAGCCTATTTCACGCCGCGTCTATTTTCTTCCCGTACTCGGGCTATTGTCCGTTGGATTCAGCGATGGATCCCATAGGTCCTCGGTTCGTTTTGAAAATGGATCAACCTGCCCCGATAGTTGCATCACACGCGAGGTCGCTTTTGTGACGGTTTGTAGGCGCTCTGGAGGGATGTCATGAGGCTCCTAATTGCATTGTTAATGACATTGGTCGCTCCGTTGGCGAGTGCTGATCGCTGGTCTCAGACATTGCTGGAGGCTCGAGGCCAGACGGTCTACTTCAATGCGTGGGGTGGCTCTGAGGTAATTAATCAATACATCGCTCGCGTGGCTCAGACTCTTGCGTCGGAGTACCAAATTCAATTGGTTCACGTGAAGGTCGATGATATTGCCGCGGTGATTGCTCGCCTTGATACCGAGCGGCGCGCACGAGCATCCCAGGGGTCGACCGATCTTTTGTGGGTCAATGGTGAAAATTTTGCGCGACTCAAGCAGGAGGGCTTGTTGGGCGAGCCCTTTGTCGATGCGTTGCCTAATGCGCAGTTTTTGGATCCAAACGATGTCACATTGTTCAACGATTTTTCCATTCCAACCGATGGACTTGAAGCGCCCTGGGGTCGAGCCCGTCTGGTATTTTTGCACGATACCTCGGTACTCCCCGCCCCGCCAACGAGTCTCGAGGAGATGCTGTCCTTTGCGCTCGAAAATCCCGGTCGCGTGAGCTACCCGAAGCCTCCAAATTTTCATGGAACAACGTTTCTAAAACACGTGTTACTCAAAACAGCCCCGAATCCCGACGTATTAGCGGCGCCAGTGACTCCCACGGCTTTTGCCGAACAAACTGCATCGTTATGGAATTTTTTGGATCGATTGCATCCCGTTGCGTGGCGTCAGGGTCGGCAGTTTCCTGATTCTGCGGAGGGCATGATGCAGCTATTGGCCGATGGTGAACTGGCGATCGCATTGAGTTTTAACCCCAATGATGCGGCGAACCAGATTGCCGTGGGTCGTCTGCCAGAGACCGTTCGAACCCACATCCATCAGGGCGGTACCCTTGGGAATACACATTTTCTCGCCATTCCCTTGAATGCCCGTGCCCGCGCAGCAGCCTTGGTGACGATCAATGCATTGTTGTCACCACGTTGGCAAGCCGATAAGGCGAATCCTGAGGTTTGGGGTGATCCTACTGTGCTGGATATGAGGCGCCTAGACAGTGATGCTCGTGCGATCTTTGCAGCGTTGCCCATTTCTCCCGCAGTGCTGCGTGCAGACCAATTGGGACCGGCCCTGCCTGAGCCACACGCCTCGTGGACGGAGCCACTCGAGGCCACTTGGCGGGCACGGTACCTTACCCAATGAGACATCCGATTGCCTGGGTCATCCTGGTGGCCTTGGTTGCCGGGTGTGCCGGGTTGGTTTGGGAGCTCCAAGAGATGGAAGTTGTGCGTCGCGCTTGGGCTGTCTTGCTGGCTGAGCCGGCCATGGGTTCGGTGTGGATCCTCTCCATTTGGGTGGCGGTTGCCAGTACCTGTTTGAGTGTCATTGCCGCACGTACGTTGGCCGCCTGGCTGTGGCGTCGCCCAAATCGCGAATGGATCTCAATACTGCTTGCGGTGCCACATGGGGCCGTTGCACTTGGATTACTGTGGCTCATGGCTCCCAGTGGACTGCTCATGCGTTGGCTGGCGATTCCTCTGGATGTGTTGAGCCCCCCCGATTGGGCATTTCCTCAGGATACTTGGGGGATTGGCTTGATTCTCGCCTTGACTGTGAAAGAAGCGCTGTTTTTAACGGTCATGGCCTTTGCAGTCCTGGCACGTCTACCATTCCAAAGCCAAGCCCTGCATGCCGCCAGTTTGGGTTGGTCAGCCGATCGTTTTTTTCTTCAATCGTTGTGGCCGCAAATTCTGCCGAGACTTTCGGCTCCGATTCTGGTTGTGTTGGCCTTTGGGCTGACGAATCTCGAATTGACGGTGATCATGTCACCGGATATTCCAGGAATGATTGGTCCACGCCTCTATGCTCTTTTTACTGACGCCGATCCAATCCGACGGGCCGCGGGCGCGTTGGGTTCTCTCCTACTGTTTCTTGTGACCTTGGTCCTGTCAGGGTTATGTCTTGGCATGCTTCAGGGATTCGCGCAGACACAGGGCCGACGACTGGAACATCGCGCGCCATCGATGGGGTGGTTTCGTGGACTTAAGGCGATGTTATGTTTTGGTGGGTTGATCTGGATTCTGATCGGTGTGGTGCTCGCCTTATGGGCCGTGGCTGGATCATGGTCATTTCAAATGGCATTGCCGGTGTTTGACTGGGATCGATTACCCCAGCGGATGTTACGCATGCAAGCCGCGACGCTCGATACACTCCGCGTCGGAGTTATGACCGCGATCTGTGCAGTCGTCGGCGCAATATGGGTCTTGGAAGGAATGGCGCGGCGCTACGAATCGACGCCATCGTTATTTTGGTGGGGCCTACTTTGGATGCCTGCACTTCCTCTGTCGGCGGGACTGCTCTCCGTCTGGCTGATTTTGGGTGGACAGCCCGGTTTCTGGGCTGTCTTATTTGCGCATTGGTTGATTGCATGCCCCTACGCCTTGATCGTCCTTGCTGGGCCTTGGTTAGCCCGTTCAGTCTGGGAGCGACAGGTGCTGCAAATGTCTGGAATCAATGATTGGACGGCATTGCGGCGTGTTTGGATTCCAAAACACCGGTCTGCCATATTGTTGGCCTTTGCCGTTGCTTTTTCAGTCAGTTGTGCGCTCTATACTCAGACATTGATGTTGGGAGGTGGGCGCGTTGAAACGTTGGCCACGGAGTTGGTCGTGACCATGCAGTCGGATCGCCGTTTGGCGGCTCTCGCCGGATTTGCCAATACTTTGTTGCCTGCCGCACTGTTTGGATGTGCTGTGTGGTTCGGTCATCGGCGGAGGTGGAATGCTCGTCTGTCGTAATCTGAGCGTTGAGCGCGATGGGAGACTGTTATTTCAGCCATTTTCGATACAGGTGGCGGCCGGCCAGGTATTGACACTCGAAGGCCCCTCGGGACTTGGCAAGTCTACTTTACTGGGGGCTCTGGTCGGACCGTTGCCGGGGATCTCCTTGTCTGGTGATGTCCATCTGCACGGGCTGACTTGGTCGAGTGTGCCTGTCCAGGCAGGGCGGGCTCAGATGGTCTTTCAAGAGCCGAGCTTGTTCCCGCATTTATCCATTGGCGCGAATGTTGCGCTCGGATTAGAGGGGTTATCCCGCGACGCGAAGAGCCGACGCGTGACAGAGTTGTTTCGCATGCTTGGCCTTAACTACCGGCTTGATCATCCCGCAAGCGCGTTGTCTCGTGGCGAAGCAATGCGGGTTCAAATTGCGCGAGCGTTGGCGCCTGAACCACAGGTCTTACTCCTGGATGAGGCATTCAGTGCTCTGGATCCGAGTCGCCGATGCGCTGTGCGTGACCTGGTCTTTCAGTGGGTCGAGCAAACCGAATCGATTTGTATTCAGGTGACGCATGCAGGCGAAGATCGCCCGATCGGAGGAGTTCATCAATGTTTGATGCCCGTATCAGCAGCTGGCTAAAAACACCCCTATCGCGGGTTGGGACAAGCCTTGTTACCCGAGGATGGTCTGCGGATCAGATGACTTGGCTGGGTGCCGGTTTCGGTGCATTGGCGGTGATTGCAGTCAGTTTGGACGCCACCTTGGTTGGCTTAATGTTGTTTCTCTTGAATCGACTATGTGATGGGTTAGATGGTGCGATAGCACGATGTGGTCAACCCAGTGACGCAGGAGCATTCCTCGATATCGTGATTGATTTCTGGGTCTATGCGGGAATGGTCGTGGGCTTTGCGATTCGAGACCCGTCTGACAGTTTAGCGGCGACAATCTTACTCTTTAGCTTTATCGGTACGGCGTCGAGCTTCCTCGCCTTTGCAGTGTTTGCCAAGTCTCAGGGGCTGACTAATCTGCGCATGCAACGGAAGTCGATGTACTACTTGGAAGGGCTGACAGAAGGGTTTGAGACCACCTGTGTATTCGCCGTGATGTGTCTTTTCCCGGCCTACTTTTCGGTGATGGCCTATGGATTTGCAGTCCTTTGCGTCTTGACTGCGCTTGGCCGAATTTATGAAGGCCGTCGACGCCTGCATGGCAATTCACCGGTCGATCCTGATACCCTTTGAACTCAATGTTACGGAGCCCACTATGAAATCCTTATCAGTCGCGTTGCTGGCCGCGGTTCTTGCCACACCGGTCGTCGCTCAGACGCCCACATCGGACCTGGAAAAACTGAGTTACAGCCTCGGGATCATTTTGGGTGAGCGCATTCAAAATGACTTTGGCGATCTAGATCCAGCCTTTGTTATGCAGGGATTGACTGACTCAGCCGATCCGAGCCAGTGGAAGATGGATCGCCCAGCGATCAATGCGTCTGTTCAAGCTGCGCAGACACAGGTTCAACAACAACAGGAGGCGCAGATGCAAGCCATGGCGGATGCAAACTTGAAAGCAGGTGAGGCCTATTTGGCCGACAACGCAAAGGCTGAGGGTGTCAAAACGACGGCATCAGGCTTGCAATACAAAGTGCTGGCGGAGGGGTCAGGAACCAAGCCATCTCTCACCGATCGCGTCTCGGTTCATTATGAAGGCAGGCTCATCAGTGGTGAGGTATTCGACAGCTCGATTGCGCGTGGAGAGCCTGTGACCTTCCCATTAAATGGCGTGATTCCAGGGTGGTCCGAAGGGGTGCAGTTAATGGCTCCAGGCGCGAAATACCAGTTCACGATCCCGTCGACACTTGCCTATGGTCCCGGCGGGACTGGTCCAATTCCACCGAACAGCGTGTTGGTTTTTGACGTTGAGTTACTCGAGGTCAACCCAGCCAACTAATCCGATTTAGGGTTGGTTGATATACGCCAGAACATAGTCTTCGAAAGAGCCGTGATCGGATGCCACGATCGCGGCTTCTTCCGTCCAACTCCTTTGACTCAGGGTTGTCAGCTCGGCACGACGTGCGTTCGGGAGGCCTTGCCCACGTCGATGTGATTGATGGTGCTGGCCAAGCTCAAGGCCGAAATTCAGGTGTCCTTGGTGCATCACCCCCTGATAGACCTCCTCAGCAAGTAATGGACACGCGCCCGAGAGCCGCACTCGCGCATCCTCGAGGGCGTCGCGATGATGCGTGACAGCCTGTGCATCATCCAAGCAACTTGCGAGCGCGTCGAGGTCGTGAAGCCAAGCAAGCGCTGCGTCTTTAAACGATCGGCCATCTGGAAGGGTTTGTTGCATCTCCCGCCCACGCCACGCAGCCCGGGCATTCAGACTGTCAACAGCGCGACATTCATTGTCTGACATCTCTCGATGATTGGAGAGTGCAGCGGCGCTCATTAATAACGTAATCAAGGCGGCCTCAGTATCGGAGATACCACTACGGGCAAAGGGGTTTAAGTCGATGGCTCGCACTTCGAGATATTGAACCCCTCGATTGATCAGCGCTCGGACTGGACGTTCACCGGAATCCTGCACACGTTTAGGACGGATGCTCGAGTAGTACTCGTTCTCAATCTGTAAAATCGCTGTATTGAGTTGCTTAAAGCCCTCGTGATCGACCAGGCCGATCCCTTCGTACGGTGGCCAAGGTTGCGAGACTGCCTCGCGCAGTGTCTCGCAGTAGGTCTCTAAGTGATTAAAGCAAATATTGATCGATGCTTGTGCTGCGCTTTGATAACCGAGATCACTCATCCGCAGGGAGGTTGCGACCGGTGCAAATCGCGTATCGCCGCGGATTTTAAACCGATCCAATGCCAGTAAACGAAATGAATCATGCATGGTCGGACTGGCGCCGGTGAGTAATAGCATCAGCCACTGAATGCGTCGGAAATTCCGGATCGTGTGGAAGTAACCGAGATCACGCTGTTGGCGAGGATCTGCGGCGGCCAGTTCTGGCCTGATCTGACCAAGACGTGTCCATAACGCATCGGGGAACGAGACATTGAAGTGCAATCCCGCGATCGTCTGCATCTGCCGGCCGTACCGGTATCCTAAGCCTCGCCGATAGACCGTTTTCAGGCGCCCGGTATGACTCTCTCCGTAGCAAGCCAGCGGGATATCGTGATCATCGTCAGGGAGCTGGCAAGGCATGGAAAGAGGCCAGATATATTCGTCGCCCAGGATCTCATCCGCAAAGATTTGTAACTGATCGATTTCATGCAGTGCAGCGAAAGGGGTTGGATGAATTCCTGTGACAAACTCAAGCAGTGATTCTGAATAATCCGTTGTAATTCTTGGGTGGGTCAGTTTGGAACCAAGTGCTCTTGGATGTGGGCTTTGTGCGAGCATCCCACGCGCATCGACACGTAGCCCCTCTTTTTCGATTCCAAAACGAAAACCACGAAACAGCTCAAGACACTCAGGATCGTCAAGTAACTGACGCGCGGAGGCATCAAACGCAGGGAGTTGGAATGTCACGAGAGCTCCAGAGCAGCGAGCCACCGAACTGGGTCGGACGTTGATTGTAATTCGGTCAAAATAGTCTGTTTGAGCGTATCAAGCTGTCTCTCATACCCACTCGGGTCAGCCCACCGTTCTTGGGGATGCCAGGGCCCAGCTGTTTCAGAATGGCCTTGCGGAATACTCAATCCGAATGCACCCAGGGGCTGCCAATCCATGCAGTGATAAAGTGCAGTTAAACATGCACTTTCTTCTGAACTCGAGAGCGGCTCGCCGAGCCCACAAATGCCGCCATGCCAACCGGCGTTGATTAAGTAGCAACGGGTTTGGTGCGACTCTAAGAGGTCCTCAAGTAAGTAAATGTATTCGTCCAGACTGCGGGGCAGCAGGGTATCCATAAATCCTGGCGTACAACGGATATCACAGGCGGCTTGGCGATGCTCAAGTGGCCCATAGTGATTCCCATACCCTAAAACATACCAAGCCAACGCCTGCTCTTTAGTGAGCCGAGCAAGCGGCGGAAGTACCCCTAAGGGGTCTGTCGCCAGTATGACCAGTTGACTGGGTCCTCGGGTATCTGACTCTGCTGTCGCCTGTAATTTCGAGAGTGGAAGCACCAAATGCACTGGTAGAGGCCGCTCAGAATCACTCGGTTCTGTGATCACAGGATGCCGATCAGGTCCGAGGGTCAGCTCTTCAGCCAAGGTGCCGAAGGTAAGCGCGTCATCAAGGGAAATCGGCAAGCTCGCATTGAGGTGCAATCTGCAGCCATCTGCAAGGCGATGCAGACCATCTTCTGACCAAGCCAGCCCACGTTCACCGATGAGCTGTCCGCAACGCATTGCCCAGGTTGTCTTTTGAGTGCCTGCGGGTCCTAGAAATAATGTGATTTGGCCATCCCCGAGTGACGCGGCGCCGTGTAACGGTAAAGCCCCTTTTTCAGGGAGTAATAAACCAAGCACCGTCAGCAGCGTCCGACGCATCTCGCCCGTGGTGAGATCGCCAGCCATCAGCACGCGCCGCTTCCCGACGTGCATCATAATGAGGCCAGAATGCCCATCAGCGACATCCGGCATCGCGTGTTTGAGCGCCGACATGGGGGCCCAGATGAGCTTCCAGAGTGGTTTTTCACGTGGATTGAATGCGGCGTCGTCAGGAATGTGACACAGATGGTGGCACGCGAGCGCATGCCAGGCTTTTAGCGTGGTAATTTCAAGTGGAACGGCTTTATCTGGATGCACACCCATGTGCGCATACAGTCGATATCTGGGATGCTCGGCGATTTGATCCTTCACAGATTCCCACAGGGTCTTGAATGCTTTGCTATCCAGCAAATCAAAGGTGGCATCTGCCCGCAACACATCGGTCACCGAGGGCTCATTGACAAAGAATCGCTGAACATCGTCAGTACGGGTCGTTTGAACCGCCAGTGCGCCACGACGTGAGAGCTGCCCCTCACCCAAACGGACGCTGTGCTCGATTAATTCAGCGATGGAGAGATCGTCGTATCGACTCGATCCGTCGTTATTCATTGTAAGGTGTCAGGCCCCGGTGGCTGATCAGACAGCAACCATTCTATGTCAGCTTGATCATATTGGTAGACCTGACCACAAAAATGACAATCCACAGTGACCGTTGACTGGGACGCGAACAGGGATTCGACATCTGATTTTCCCAGCGATCGCAGGGCTCTGGCAGATCGGTCCCGGCTACAGGAGCAACCGAATTGAACTGGCCAGGGGTCGAGTCGGCGGATCGTTTGGCCGTGGAATAGCCGATAGGCCAATGGCGGTCCGGCGAGCGTTTTTAGCTCATCGGAGCCTACCGTATCAGCGAGAATGTGTAAGGTGTCCCAGGTATCTTCCTGCCTATTCGAATGAGTTTCTCGCGGAAGGCGCTGTAGCAACAGACCGCCAGCCTGTTGAGTATCTGCTGCTAAATAAATCCGGGTATCCAATTGCTCTGAGCTGGCGAAATAGTGATTCAGGCAGTCTGCCAGTGAGGATCCATCGAGTGGAACAATGCCTTGGTAGCGTTCCCCGTGTTCAGGGTCCGCCGTCACCGCCAAATACCCAGCTCCCACGAGATCTTGGAAGGAGAGGCTGTCATCCAGGGTACTCCATTGCGCGGTGGCTCTGACTTGACCCTCGGAATTACAATCAGCAACCAGGAGCGAGACAGGACCGTCACCCTTGAGCTGAATGATCATTTCACCTTTGAACTTCAGCATATCAGCAAGCAGACAGGCTGCTGCAGCCAGTTCACCGCAGAGTGAGAAGACCGGTGTGGGCATGGCTTGATGATCCAACATCGCACCGAGAGCCTGGGTGAGACGAACGGTCGCGACACGGGCATCGTCTGCCTCGTCCAGTAAAAAGCGACGGACGCAGTTTTGGTCAGCAATAGGATCAATCGGCATGGGGTAACTCTTTGAGGCGGCTCATTTGACGACGTTCTCGCTTGTTAGGACGATGATCCGCGGGAACAAACCCTGCGCGTGCAGCACGCATTGCATCAGTCATTTGCTCTCTTTTCGCACGGGACGCTTCGGTCTCAGCATACAATTGCTGTGCTTCTTGCGCGGGTCGACGGTCTTCTCGGACACCTTGTACCACAACAGTGATTTCTTCGCTGTGGCGGGAGATGACGATTTCCATTCCCTCCGTCACGTCTTTCGCGGGTTTGGCCTTGACGCCACCAATCCGAATTTTTCCACCGTCGATGGCATCTCTTGCCAGTCCACGTGTTTTAAAAAATCGTGCAGCCCATAGCCACTTATCGAGACGTACACCTGACATTACGGAAACTGCGCTCGAAGCCCTGGAAGCAAGTCATCGAAATCGATAATCCCGTGCTTCCACAGGGTGCGTGGTGGTTCCGCGAGGTTTGGCTGACGGATCTCGATGATGTGATGTACACCGGCCCGCTCTGCGGCGTCTAAGACCCTGGGGGAGTCGTCAATAAACACAGTAGTTTTTGGATCGACATGCTCAGCCTCAAACAGTTGCCTCCAAAAGTCGGGATGTTCCTTGGCGAATCCATAATCATGGCTTGAGACGATTCCATTCACCCACTTTGTTAATGGAATGACACTGAGCTTGAGATCAATCACATCGCGATGGGCATTGGTTGCAATCAGTGTCGTGAGTGGGGTGGGCTTGAGCGCGTCGAGGAAGGCCTCGGCGTGCGGCCGAAACCGAATCAAATGGGCGAGTTGTGCTTTTGCGGCAAGCAGGTCAATGCCGAAGAATTCCGCCCAGTAATCGGTGCAATACCAAGTCAGTGCCCCTTCATGTTGAGCGAGTTCTTGTGCAAATCGCGCCTTGACGGATGCTTCTGATTCGCCGGTGGCTTCGGCCACGATCCGATGTACGGTGCTTAACCAGAATGTCGCGTCGTAATGAAGGTCAAGGAGGGTCCCATCCATATCCAATAGGACATGATGCAGAGTGTTCCAGGGCAGATTAGAGGGCATGGCGTGGGGTTTCCGGCAGCTCGAGGACTTGGCGCATAAACTGATAAATCCGAGCGGTGTCATCCAGTCCCGCATAGCGGCCCGATGGCCCGCCATGTCCGGCGCTCATCTCGGTATAGAGAAGAAATGGGCCGCCTTGGCCGAGTCGTTTTAATCGTGCGATCCATTTCGCAGGCTCCCAATAGGTCACCCGCGGATCCGAGAGTCCTGCAGTTGCGAGAATCGGCGGGTAGCGTCGTGATCGCACAGCCAGTGTGGGGGTGTAGTGACTTAGGCGTCGTCGAGCGTTCTCAGAATCCAAAGGATTCCCCCACTCGGGCCATTCTGGAGGGGTCAGTGGGAGCGAGGGATCACTCATGGTTGCCAGTACATCGACAAAGGGAACGTCAGCGACCACGCCTGCGAACAATTCCGGACGACGCATGACGGCGGTTCCTACGAGCATCCCGCCCGCACTGCCGCCATGCAGGACGAGACGGCCCGCTCGCCCAATACCCATGCGCAGAAGTGCTTCTGCCGAAGCGATTAGGTCATTGAAACTATTGTCTTTATCTACCCCGCGGCCCTGCTCATACCACGCATATCCACCTTCCATCCCACCGCGGACATGGGCGGTCACATGCAGAACCCCGCGCACCAGCAGGCTCCGACGAAAGGCGCTGAATCCCGGGGTCAGGCTCATCCCATAGGCACCATATCCGGTGAGCACAATGGGGGTCTCTGGGCCGAGCGGGGTGTTGACATGAGCGACCAACGTGAGTGGAATTTGAGTGCCATCAGACGAGACCGCATAACGACGTTCCACTCGATAATGGGTTTCGTGGTGCCCGTTGGGCGGATCAGTCCGCTTACGCAAGGTTCTCTCACCTGTTCGCAAGTCGATATCCAGTACTTCGGTCGGTTGACGAGGTGTTGAGAGTCTAAGACGAATAATTGTGCGATCGAACCCTGGGACCGAATCAAGATGTGCGTCATGGATATCCGTGGCCAGCGGCAGGGTCCCACTGATCGTCAAGTTGCCTTCAATTAGCTGGGCAATCCAGTACTGAGGGATGCCTTCACGGGTGATCTCGAGTATCCAATGGGCTTTCAAGATTTCGAAATCAGAGAAGAGGGTTCCAGGTTCTGGAGTCCATAGGCATTGCCACGTCTCTGGATGTCCCGGGACTTCCCCGTCCGGATAGGGACAGCAAAACAGCTGGAAGTCTTTGTGGCCCCAATTGGCTTTAATCACCAGGGCATGACCACTGTCTTCGATATCGTATTCCAACCCCTCAATCCACGCAGTGACTGGCCAGGGTTGGCGTCGTGAGAGATCTGCAGGAAGTAAATAGCTTTGCGTTGTCTGATGATCATGAATATCAATTGTCAGGAATTGCTCAGAACTGGTTTTTCCGAGCCCAATAAATCGACCTGGATCATCAAGGGTGAGTAGACAGTGATCGTCGGACTGTGGAGTCCCCAGGGTGTGGCACCAAACGCTTGATGGTCTTTGGTTTGCGTCCAGCCGGGTGTACACGATGGCACTTGAATCAGTGCTCCACTCGAAATCACCCCGTAGGTCTTCAAGTGGTTCTTCAAGTGCGTCTTCGGTGCCTGCCTGCAAAATCGTTAGTGTGTACCGCTCGGCACCATGCCGATCTTCCGTGATGGCAAATAGCCGATGATTTGGACTTTGCTCTGCATTGGCTAGATCGTAATACGGATGACCGTCCGCACGGCGATCACCGCAGAGCAGGACTTCAACGGCGTCATCTGTCTTGGGTTGGCGAACCACATCAGGATGCTCTGCGCCAGCTTGATAGCGCTGCCAATAGAAATAGGGACCATCTTCGATGGGGACCGAATCATCGCGATCACGAATACAGGCCTTCAGCTCCTGTAACAGATCTGCGCGCGCGGACTGACCGCCCAGTGCGGCCTCGGTCAGCACATTTTCTGCTGAGAGGTGGTCACGGATTGTAATTGGAAGTGTCTCCGGGTCGGCCAACACGGATTGCCAGTTCTCGGCTCGTAGCCAGTCTTCGGAAGATGTCATCGCGTCACTCATGAACGCTAGTGTACTCTGCGGCCACGGAAGGTGTGAGTCGCTATGGCAATTTCTGATTGGATTCGGTTAATCGTATTGTCGGTGCTGTGGGGCGGCTCGTTTTTCTTCGTTGAGATTTTGCTCACTGAATTACCGCCTTTGACCGCTGTTCTTGGGCGTTTGAGCTTTGGTGGCGCGGGGCTTTTGCTTGCACTGGTGATATTGCGGCAGCCATTTTGGCCGTTACTGCAGCAATGGCGGGCATTTGCAGTGCTTGGTCTGGTGAATACCGCAATTCCGTTTAGCTTGATCACCTTCGGCCAGACCCTCATCACTGGTTCACTGGCGAGTATTATTAATGCGATGACGCCCATCATGACCGTAGTCTTTGCGCATTTGCTGACCACCGATGAGCGCCTGACACCGGGCAAATTGTTGGGCGTCAGTGCTGGCTTTGCGGGCGTTGTCGTGTTGATTGGCCCAGACGTTTTATTTGGTGATGCGTCAGTATGGGGCCAATTAGCAGGTCTGACTGCGACGGCCTGTTATGCATTGGGAACGATCTACGCAAAACGACTTAAGGACAATCCTGTGAGTCTGAATGCGGCTGGACAAGTGTGTTTCTCGGTGCTGTGGCTGATTCCGGTCGTACTGATCGTAG
>ERZ887849.1787-NODE-1787-length-18912-cov-17.320624_pt1 | contig 18912 bp, 13 predicted proteins | sample MGYA00521267_ERZ887849 | MGnify/ENA primary metagenome ERZ887849 (study PRJEB32303, sample SAMEA104408601) | aquatic metagenome | biome: Brackish water; feature: Pelagic; material: water | place: Baltic Sea | collected 2014-06-06T16:11:00 | depth 2,863 m ... | reverse complement strand
ATTCTTGTCGAAGGACTGAGCGCGGCAGGGAAGGGAACCCTGATCAATCGAATTATCCAACCGCTTGACCCTCGTGGATTCAAAGTTTCCTGCATTGCCTCGCCCAGTCGGGACGAACAATTACGCCCTTTTCTCTGGCGCTTTTGGAGCCGTACTCCAAGCACTGGTCGGATTGCGATCTTTGACCGGAGTTGGTACCGCAACTTGCTTGATGCCGATATTGATAAGCGAATGAGCGAAACGGGCCTTGCCCGTGCTTATGAGGATGTACGTGCCTTCGAGCGTCAATTACGGGACGGGGGCACAATTATTCTTAAATTCTTCCTCGAAATTTCCAAGGAGGAACAAACCACCCGTTTAGCTGCCTTGCAGGCAAACCCGGCAACCTCCTGGCGGGTGGACGATGCGGTGCTGCAACGATTGGACCGCTATAAAGAATACAACGAAGCTGTTACCCGGATGTATCGGGAATCGGATACAGATGCACCCATACCTTGGATTAAGCTTCAGGCAAAGGACAGTTATCAGGCAACTGCCAATGCCCAGAGGGTCATGATCGAGGTGCTGGGAAAAAGAGTAAAACTTGCCAAGAAGGATGGGTTTTCCACTCCTAAGCCAAATAAGCCTGTTCCTTTGCCTCACTTTTCCAATGCTCCCAAGCTCAGGGATGTTGATCTTTCTTCCAGTCTCTCCAAAAAAGAATACCTCAAACTGATTGAAGAGAAGCAGGCAAAGATACATGACCTGCACTACGAGATGTATCGCCGGCGCGTTCCTATGGTCATCGTTTATGAGGGCTGGGATGCTGCAGGGAAGGGAGGAAATATTCGCCGCTTAACGGCCCGGATGGATCCACGCGGCTATGAGGTCATCCCGGTGTCGGCCCCCAATGATATTGAAAAGTCCCATCACTACCTTTGGCGTTTCTGGTCGGAATTTCCCAAGGCTGGACACCTTGCGATCTATGATCGTTCCTGGTACGGCCGGGTGCTCGTCGAACGGGTGGAGGGATTTTGTAAGGAATGGGAATGGAAGCAGGCCTATCGGGAGATTAATGAGATGGAAGAAAATTTCGTTAATGCCGGTACCATTCTGGTTAAATTTTGGATGCACATTGATCAGAAGGAACAACTCAAACGCTTCCAGGCACGGGAATTAAGTCCTAATAAACGATGGAAACTTGGAGATGAGGATTGGAGGAACCGTGAAAAGTGGAAACCTTACGAAGAAGCGACCAACGAGATGTTCATGCGTACCCATTCCTCTCATGCCCCCTGGACCATTATTGAAGGAAATTGTAAACGGTTCGCACGTATCCGTGCCTTGGACACTGTGATCGATGCAATTGAACAGCGCTTTTCCGAGTAATTATTCACTGAGTAAATTATTGCCTTCTGGGCAAAGGGGAATCCATCCTGACATCAATCTTGCCAATCTGGTTGTTGGAATTTAATAAATTTAATATCTCAGATTAAACCTGAGTTCATCTCACACGCTTCATAAATTAACCCAAGATTGATTACCCATGGCTTCTGCGACATCTATTTTACCCGAAAAACTTCACGAATATCCTCAACAAGATGTGATCGACGGTTCTACCGGATCATCTGCTTCGATTCTTGATGACTGCCTTAACCAGAACGATGGAGTGTTGCAACTTATGCACCGTTATGCGGGCAGAACTTTTTGTAGCCCAGGTAAACGATTGCGCCTGGATGAAGAATCGTACCACCCCGATTATATGGGAGGCACAGGTCTGGATGAGATCTGGATGGGTTGTACGGTTCCCATCGTTACCGGTGTGATCGATACACGTACTGGCAAAGCTCCGTATCGTGAAGGAGAGTCCCATGTTCTCACCCCGGGTGGACAGGTCATTTCTTTACAGGATTTAATCCTCGCTAATCCAGAGTCGGTGATGGGAGAGAAAACCACCGCCTTTTCGAAAGCGTTGTACGGGGATCCAACCTGGCCGATTGTGTCCAAGAAATTCGACAATTTAAATCCGATTCCTCACCACCTCCACTGGTCCAAGTGGGAAGTCTATGATATTAATTCTTTTGATAATCCAGGCGTATGCCCTTCGCATTATCATACCACCGCCATGGGGCTTTACCCCTTTGTGTCGAAGGATGATTTTCTTGCCTGTATGAAGCGTTTCGGGCAGGGCGAGTATAATGGAGTACGGCACTTATCCCCGCATGTAATGATGCAATTGGATAATGGTTTTGTTATGCCCAATGGTGTATTGCATTCGCCCACCGACCTTTGTACCCATGAGGTCCATGTTACCATGGATGAACACTTCCTTGCTGAAGACCTGACACTTGATGGCCAAATCGGAGCTGCTGATGCCTTTTATGCATGCCGTGAAGAGGACTATCCGAAGGACAAGCATGAGAACTGGGAATACCTCGTAGAAAAGTTCGATTTCGAAGCCAATCAGGATCCAAATTTCGTCCAGAAGAATTCCCGCCCGTCGATCACCGCAGAAGAATTTGCTGGAGATGGGGTGGATGCCAAGTGGATTGTATACGGTAATTTCCTCGGTGATCAAAAGGTATCCATTCTTCGCCTCACCCTGGCACCTGGTGCCAAGACCAACTTTAGCCCAGAGTGCCCCACGCTTTTCCACACCAATGGCGGAAGTGGCCGGGTAGGAAAGTTAGCGGTCAATTACCATCAAAATATGGTTCTCGGCCAACTCTATCCAGAAATCGGATTTGTTACCCAGGCTGCCTTGAATAATGGCGGTGTGGAAATTGAGAATACCGGGTCAGAACCGTTGGTACTAACCTTTGATTTCCCACAGAATGCACATTCCCAAACCCCTGGTGCATAAGGGTAATTAAGTAGTTACTTTTAATCATACATCCTCCGATTTCAGTTTGAGGCTGTAAGGCATTTCCAACAAAAGCGAAGGGACTTTATCCACCAGTTTAAGTTGTAATTTGTACAGATTGTTAACTATGCCAACCAATTGGTTTTCCTTGCCATGTAGGGAAAAAACCCATTCTTTCCATCTTTTGGCCCCCCATATTCAAAGAAGTAAATGAGCGAAACTACCCAGCCTGCAGAACGCTCCGGATTGTTGTCCGGAGGAAATTGGATCATCGACCAGGTGAAAATTATCGATGTCTATCCCAAGCACGAACAACTGGCCAATATTTACAGCCAGTCCCAGGGAACCGGTGGTTCTCCTTACAATGTTTTACTCGACCTTGCCAAGATGGGGGCAAAGTTCCCGCTCGAAGGAGCCGGCCTTGTTGGGCAGGATAGCCTTGGGCAATACATTGTGGATGATTGTAAGAACCATGGGATTGCCACCGATATGCTCAGTGTATCGCCCGGAACCAGTACATCCTACACGGATGTGATGACCGAGCGGGATGGTGGCCGTCGTACTTTCTTTCATAACCGTGGGGCCAATGCCACTTGGGATGGATCGGAGATCGATTTCAATGCCAGTTCGGCCAAAATCTTTCATTTGGGATACCTTCTTCTCCTTGATGAACTCGATAAGGAAGACCCGGAGTATGGAACCAAGGCAGCCGCCTTGCTTGCCAAGGCAAGGGCATCGGGTATGAAAACAAGTATCGATGTGGTCAGTGAGGACAGTGACCGGTTTTATAAAATTATCGCACCCGCCCTCAAACAGGTGGACTACTGCATTTTAAACGAGGTGGAAGCAAGCAAGGTCACCGGTGTTCAGGTTCGTAAGGATGGAAAACTTCTTGAGGATGGAATTGCCCAGGCCTGTGAAAAACTGTTCGAACTTGGGGTGTCCGAACTAGTGGCCATTCATTTCCCCGAGGGTTCTTATGCTTTGCGGTCTGATGGTGAAAAACTTTTACAGGGTTCTTTGGCCTTGCCTAAAGGATATATCAAGGGAGCTGCAGGGGCAGGGGATGCGTTTTGTTCCGGTGTGCTCTTTGGAGTGCACGAGGGCTGGTCTCTTGAGAAATGCCTGATGACGGGAACTTGTGCTGCCACTGCCTGTATGTCCGATCCTACCTGTACGGATGGTTTGCGCTCCTTGGAGGATTGTCATGCTCTGGCCGATCAGTTCGGATTTGGAGAGGACGAAAATTAAAGCCTTTTTGTAAAACTTTCATCTTTGCGGAAATTCTTCCGCCCCCTTTTTTCTCCTCCCTAACCAATCCTGTACAATATGTCTGAAAACAGTAATGATTTTAATCCCTCCATTCGGGAAAAGATTTTAAATGAGGCTGCGGCCAACGAAACCTTCCCAGCGGCCAAGCCTATTCTTAATGCCCATGCCCACACCTTTTATTCTTTTAATTACAAAGGATATTCACCGACCACTTTTGCCCTGGAGGCCAAACGGGCGGGCTTGGAAATTGGAGGGATTGTTGACTTTGATGTGCTTGACGGCCTTGAGGAATTTTGGACGGCCAGTCGCCGGCTCGATCTTAAGGGTTGTATAGGTTTAGAATCCCGTGTGTTTGTTCCCGAGTTTTCTGAGCGGGTCATTAATTCACCAGGCGAGCCGGGTATCAGTTATCATATGGGCATTGGATTTACCACCACTGCCATACCTGAGGAAGCCCAGAAATTTTTGGACAGTATGCGCCATACTTCGGAGACCCGTAACCGGGCGATGGCAGACCGCGTAAACGCGTACCTTGATCCACTGGTCCTTGACTACGAAAAAGATGTTGCACCCTTAGCCCCTAAGGGGAACGCCACCGAACGTCACCTTTGCCTGGCATATGCCCTAAAGGCAGCAGCTCAATACCCCGAGGAGTCTGCCTTGCGCAATTTTTGGGGAGAAAAGCTAGGGGTGGCTCCTGAAGATTTAAAAGAGTTGCCAGATGGTCGTGCGATTACCGATTTGATTCGGGCTAAAACCATGAAAAAGGGTGGGGTAGGTTATGTACAGCCAGACTCTGGTTCCTTTCCCCAAATGGCAGATATGAACAAATTTGTCCTTCTTTGTGAAGCCCTGCCTACCATTACCTGGCTGGACGGTACCTCCGACGGAGAATCAGCTATTGAAGAACTTGTCGAAGTTTCCCGGTCCACGGGTGCAGTTGCTTTTAATATTATACCCGATCGAAACTATACTCCCGGTTCGCCCGATCAAAAACTTGCCAACCTTAAACAGGTCATTCAATTGACCGAGGATTTGGGTCTCCCTTTAATTGGTGGTACAGAGATGAACAGTCCCGGTCAAAAGTTTGTGGATGATTTTGATTCTGCTGAGCTTAATCCGCACCGTGAAACTTTTCTTCGTGGTGGTCGTATCCTGCATGCACATTCCACTTTGCAAAAAGCAGCTGGTCTGGGATATTTGAGCGATTGGGCAAAGGGGAATTTCTCCGATGTTCACAAAAAGAATGATTTCTTCGCCGAATTTGGAAAAGTATTTTCTCCAAAGGGTGAACAGGTACTGCTCGATCGTTTGAATGGGGAGATGCTTCCCGAGCAAGTGATTGCCCTTGCCGGTGAGGCAATGGGTACCTCCTAATTTTTCTTAGATGGCGGGCTCCTACGTCGGATTTGGATTTGGAGCAATCCAGGGAGGACTGTTTCTCCCCGCTGCTCAGGCATCTAACAACTTTGACCGTTTGGTGGTGGCCGAGATTGAGCCAGACATCGTTCAGGGTGTGCGTGCGAATGATGGATCGTACAGCTGTAACGTCGCCCATGCCGACCGGGTTGAGGTTGTCACTGTTTCTGGAGTGCAAACCCTAAACCCCATCGATTCAGATGATCGTGAGGAGTTAGTCGGGGCAATTGCCGGGGCGAGCGAGTTGGGCACAGCCCTGCCAAGTTTTCATCTTTATGATTCTCCACCCGCTTCGGTTGCCCGACTGCTGGCTGAAGGCTTGACCCGTAAGAGTAAACGGCCCGAACTTCCCCCTGCTGTGGTTTATGCCGCAGAGAATGATTCCCGTGCGGCCACGCGATTGGAGGCTCTTTGCTGGGATCATGCACCTGCCGGATTTGGGGATAAAACAATCTTTTCCGAAACGGTCATTCCTAAAATGTGCACTGTGGTTCAAGATACCGCTCGGATCGAGGCGGAAGGCCTGATCCCCATGTTCCCGGGTGCCAACCGTGCCTTGCTCGTGGAAGCTTATGATCGTATATTAATCGAGGATCATGCACCGGCTGGGTTTGAACGCGGTTTTTCCAATTTTGTGACCAAGCGCCAATTAGATGCTTTTGCTCAGACTAAATTTCTCGGGCATAATGCGGTACATGCCTGGTTGGGCTACCTTGCAGAGAGCGAAGGCTTGTTCTTGATGAGCGAGGTGGGTAAGCGGGACGATCTAATGCGACGGGCATTGGAGGTTTTTCAACGGGAAGTCGGGCCCGGTTTGATCCATGCTCATGCCCGTGGCGGAGATCCGCTCTTTAGTCCCCAAGGAATTTTGGAATATGCCAAGGACGCATTGCAAAGGATGGTAAATCCTTTCCTCAATGATCCGATCGAACGAGTAACCCGTGATCCCATACGGAAATTAGGATGGGAAGACCGGTTGATCGGTGCGATGCGATTGGCTATAGATGCCGGTGTTGAACCACTCCTCCTAAGCGAAGGGGCGAAGATTGCTTTAAGCCGGGCATCTCAGGAGACCGATACATCTCCCGAGAAAGTTTTGGCTAAGATTTGGTCTTCTGAGGCTTCCAAGGAAGAAACCCAATTGGTTCTCTCTTTGCTCCTTTCTTGAGTTGGCTTGTTTCTTCAATTAGCCAGTCGTTCGATCGGTTGAGCGAAATTGAATGATTTATGCCATTCAATGATTGCTTTTCGTTCAAAAACGATCAAATTCTATCATTCAGCCCGATGATACAGGAAAACTCTCCAGCCCTTGCCCCCCAGCGTCGCGAACATTTGCGACAGATGTTGCGGGAAGGTGGAGTTGCCCGGGTGGAAGATTTGCGCCGTAAATTAGATGTATCGGTAGCAACCATTCGTCGGGATTTGGAAATTCTTGAGGAGGATGGAAAAGTCCGTCGGGTACACGGCGGTGCCGTATCAATGGAGAGTCGTTTGGAAGAACCCGTTTTTGAAAACAAAACGAATCTGGCAGCAAAGGAAAAACAACGCATTGCCGAGGAAGCTTACTCTCTCATTGAACCGGACGAAGCAATCTATTTGAATGGGGGCAGTACCACCTTGTTTCTTGCCCGTTTGCTCAGGGAAAGATCAGATTTGACGGTAGTTACCAATTCCCTGCAGGCAGCCATTGAACTGGCGGATTCCGGGCCCAGAGTTATTTTGATTGGAGGAGAACTTCGTAGAATCAGTCAGACCATGGTAGGTCCATTGACTTCGGCTGTTCTTGCTCAAGTCCATGTGGATAAGGCTTTTATGGGCACCATGGGTTTTTGCCTGAAGAACGGACTGACCACCACCGATCCAAACGAAGCTTATTCCAACGAGATTGTGGCAGAACAAGCTGGACAGGTCATCCTGCTTGCCGATTCGAACAAGGCAGAAAAAGTTTGTTTTGCCCGCTTTTCTGATTTCGACAAGATCGATCTTTTGATCACCGATAAGAACCTTTCCGTTGAGTATACCAAATCTTTACCCAAGATCGGCGTGAAGGTACGAACTGTATAATTTTACCCCCACTATTTAAAACAACCCCTAAAAGGAGAAGAAGAAAACAAGACATGGCCACACCCGTTATTATGCCCCGCCAAGGACAATCGGTGGAGAGTTGCATCCTGACCGAATGGAAAGTGAATGTAGGAGACCAAGTCGCCGAAGGCGATGTGCTCGCTGTTATTGAGACAGACAAAGCAAGCTTTGACCTCGAGTCGACTGCCTCTGGATCGGTGCTCGCTCTCTTTTGGGAAGCTGACGACGATGTCCCTGTACTTGCCAATGTTGCTGTCATTGGAAATGAGGGAGAAGATGTTGAAGAATTTCGTCCGGAAGGACAGGGTGGAGCCTCGGCTCCTGTGGCGGAATCACCCACTCCAGCAGCGGCTGATTCCGTAGCTCAATCCACGAGTCCCGTTCCCACTACTGTTCCTGCCGCTGCACCTGCAGGAGGATCTCTTGTTGCCAGTTCCGGGGTAAGCCCACGGGCTCGACGCCTTGCCCTCAAACATGGGATCGATCCAGAGTCTTTACCGGGAAGCGGCCCCGAAGGACGGGTGATCGAACGCGATATTGAGGCAGTAATTAGTGGACGACCGAGGCTTTCCGCCACTGCTCGTGCCCGTTCCCTTGCTGAAGACTTAGAGCGTCCTGCGCGGGGTACTGGACTTGCGGGTATGGTGCGCTCCCAGGATCTTAAGGTTCCCGGTTCGGTGGAAGGTGCAGAAATCTCACCGGTCAAGGGTATACGTAAGGTCATTGCCGAGCGGATGATTGAGTCTTTGCAAACCACCGCCCAACTGACTTTACAGGCATCCTTCGAACTAACCAAAGCACAGGCATACCGCAAGGAACGTTTGGATGCAGGACAGTCCAAGGTTTCATTGAACGATGTTATCGCCCACGGAATTATTAAGACCTTGGCTGAACATCCAGAAATGAATGCGCACTTCCTCGGTGACCGGATTGCCACCTTTGAAAAAGTTCACCTCGGCGTGGCAGTGGATACACCACGCGGATTGCTTGTGCCTGTAATTAGTAACGCATCTGATCTTTCCATTGAACAGGTCTCTGCCGAGGTTAAGAAATTGGCTGGAGCTTGCCGCGAAGGAACGATTTCTCCGGATAATTTAAGTGGGGGTTCCTTTACCCTGACCAATTTGGGAATGCTCGGTGTGGAAACCTTTACTCCCGTGCTTAATGCTCCTGAAGTTGCCATCCTGGGTGTTGGCGGAATTGTACTTAAGCCCAAGCGTACCGAGAGTGGCGAGGTCGAACATGTCGATACTTTACCCTTGAGCCTTACTATTGACCACCAGGCGGTGGACGGTGCGCCAGCTGCCCGTTTCCTTCAATCTTTAGTTGAGCGCCTGGAAAACACCCCAGGTGCTTAAACTGATACATTCTATCTCAAACCAAATAAGAAAAATTCCTTAAGAAGAAATGAAATACGATTTTGCTGTAATTGGAGCCGGACCTGCAGGGTACGTAGCCGCCAAAAAAGCCGCCGGTGCGGGTCTCAAGACCCTACTTGTGGAAAAGAAAAAGCTTGGAGGTGTATGCCTCAATGAAGGATGTGTTCCTTCAAAAACTTTGTTACAAGCTGCCAAAACTTATCATCATGCCAAGCATGGTTCTGTTTTTGGAGTGAATGTGGAAGGTTTAAGCTTTGATTTCCCCAAGGCCCATTCCCACAAGAATGGAGTGATGGACAAAATGCGTGACGGTATTGCGGGGTTGATGAAGAAGTACAAAGTCGATGTAGTCGAGGGAGAGGCCGTCCTTCAGCCTAACCGTAAAATTGTGGTTAATGGCGAGGAGCATGAAGCTGATAATATTTTAATCTGTACTGGTTCTTCTCCGGCAGTTCCCCCAATCCCTGGAATCAATCAGGAACATGTGGTCGACTCCACGGGTATTCTTAACCGCGAATCCTTGCCTAAACGATTAATCGTGGTTGGTGGAGGTGTGATTGGTTGTGAGTTTGCCTGCATGTATGCATCCGTTGATGTACCGGTGACCGTGCTCGAGGCTATGCCGGAAATCTGTCCTAATCTTGACTCGGAAATTTCTGCCACTTTGCGCAAGGAACTCGAAAAGAAAGGCGTGGAATTTAAACTGGAATCTAAAGTCGAAGAGATTGGTAAATCCACTGTAACTTATAACGATGGCTCCAATAGCCAGGAAATTGAAGGCGATCTTGTCTTGGTTGCTACTGGTCGCCGGCCCAATGTTTCCGGACTTGGCTTTGAAGAAATCGGATTAGAATTTTCTCCCCGTGGTATCAAATCTGACGATCGTGGAGCGACCAATCTTCCTGGCGTTTGGGTTGCTGGTGATGTCACTGGCCAGGCTTGGCTTGCTCATGCAGCCAGCCGGATGGGTGAAGTGGTGGTTAACAATATTACTGGTCGTACCGACCGTATGCGTTTCGATGCCATGCCCGCAGTGGTCTATACCAGTCCAGAGGTCGCGGTGGTCGGGTTGACCAAGGAGGAAGCCGAGGAGCGAGGAATCAAGACGCGTTCTGGCCGTATTCCTATGGCAATTAATGCTCGGTACATTGCGGAAAATCCAGATGAAAGTGGTCTGTGCAAAGTCGTTTTGGAAAAAGATACCAATCGATTGCTCGGAGTACATATGGTTGGTGGTGCCTGCTCTGAAATGATCTTCGGTGCAACTGCCATGCTCGAAACCGAACTGCGCGAAGAGGAAATTGAAGAGATTGTATTTCCTCATCCGACCACATCCGAAATCATCAAAGACGTATTTATGGCGGTTCGCTAAAAACCCTCGTCGATCACTTAAACAAGAAAACTCTCTAACACCCATTCTCCATGCCAAAGTCACAAATTGTCGAACCTGCAGAGGAACGCAAAGCGGGAACAATTCCCTTCAAGGAAATTCCCCTCAATCAATACAAAGATGATTTAAAAAAGGAAGTCGAGACCCACGGGGCCGAAGCCCTTATCGGAATCTACGAGGATATGCTGCTCATTCGCGAATTCGAGAGCATGCTCCAAAGTATTAAGACCCAGGGATCTTACGAAGGAATCGAATACGATCACAAGGGCCCCGCTCACTTGTCCATCGGGCAGGAAGCATCTGCGGTTGGCCAAGCCTTTCTTTTGGGAGTGGATGATCATATTCTTGGTTCTCACCGGTCTCACGGTGAGATTCTCGCCAAAGGAATGTCATCCATTCGTAAGCTAGATGATGATCGTTTGATGGAAATCATGAAAGGCTTTCTTGATGGAGATTGTTTTGGAGTGGTTGAAAAAGAGGGGGCTGAAAATGTTAAGGCACTCGCACGCAACTTCCTTCTCTACGGTGCATTGGCCGAGGTCTTCGGGCGGGCTAATGGATTCAACCGTGGACTGGGTGGTTCGATGCATGCCTTCTTTACTCCCTTTGGCATTCTTCCCAATAATGCAATTGTAGGTGGATCTGCCGATATTGCCATGGGTGCTTCTCTTTTTAAGAAGTGTAACCGCAAACCAGGAATCGTGATTTCCAATGTTGGGGATGCATCCATGGGATGTGGGCCGACCTGGGAAGCAATGAATTTTGCATCAATGCGTCAATTCCATGAATTGTGGGAAGATTCAATGAAGGGCGGATTGCCCATCATTTTTAATTTCATGAATAATTTCTACGGCATGGGCGGACAGACAGCCGGTGAAACCATGGCCTTTGACTTTCTTGCCCGTGTTGGTGCGGGAGTTAATCCTGATTCGATGCATGCCGAGCGTGTGGACGGATACAATCCACTGGCCGTGGCCGATGCCATCCGTCGTAAAAAGACATTGCTCGAACAGGGAGACGGACCCGTGCTTTTGGAAACGATTACTTATCGATATTCCGGACACTCGCCCTCCGATGCTTCCTCTTATCGTCTGAAGGAAGAGATCGAAGCCTGGCAGGCAATTGATCCAATCGAGGCTTATGCCAAGGAAATTATCGATGGCGGACTAATCACCGCTGAACAAATTGAAGAACGTAAGACAGAAACCACCAAGGCGATGACTCAAGCATGCAGGCTTGCATCCAGCTTGGAGATTTCCCCCCGTTTGCCTTCGGAAAAAATTGCCGGGTTGATGTTTTCCAAACGTAAGGTCGAAAATTACGATCCTTCCCGTACCCCTGAACTTATCTTGCCGGCAGCAGAAAATCCACGGGTGCAAGCATTGGCCAAGAAATCAAGAGCGGGAATCATCGATGGTAAACCAGTTTCAAAAAACAAAGTTTATCAATATCGCGACGCCATTTTTGAAGCCGCCTTTCATCGTTTCCAAACTGATTCAACCTTGGTTGCATACGGGGAAGAAAATCGGGACTGGGGAGGCGCTTTTGCATGTTACCGCGGACTAACCGAATCTTTGCCTTATCACCGTTTATTCAATTCTCCTATATCTGAAGCTGCGATTGTAGGATCGGCTGTTGGGTATGCCTTGCAGGGAGGACGTGCTTTGGTTGAGTTGATGTATTGTGACTTCATGGGCCGTGCAGGAGATGAGATTTTTAACCAGTTGGCCAAATGGCAGAGTATGTCCGCATGCGTGCTGGAAATGCCAGTAGTTTTACGGGTGTCTGTGGGATCAAAATACGGTGCTCAACATTCTCAGGACTGGTGTGCGATTTGTAACCATATTCCTGGCTTACAGGTAGTCTTCCCTTCCACTCCTTACGATGCCAAGGGTATGCTTAATACTGCATTGGCAGGCAGTGATCCTGTGGTCTTCTTTGAAAGCCAACGCCTCTATGATATTGGTGAGCTTTTTGAAAAGGAAGTGCCAGAGGGATATTATGAAGTCCCATTTGGACCTCCTGCTCAACGCAGGGTTGGAAATGATGTGACCATTATCACTGTGGGTGCAACCATGTACCGGGCTTTAGAAGCTGCAGATATTCTTGAACAAAAATATGGAGTAACCGCGGATGTTTTTGATTGCCGCTCGATCACGCCATTGGATTACGAACCACTCGTTGAATCGGTTCGCAAGACCGGGAAGGTATTGCTTTCATCTGATGCTTGTGAGCGCGGATCTGTGATGCAGGATATTGCATCCAAATTAAGCCAGTTGGCTTTTGACGAGTTGGACGCTCCCCCCGTAGTGGTTGGATCGCGCAACTGGATAACACCCTGTGCTGAAGTGGAAGAGGATTTCTTTCCTCAACCCTCCTGGATGATTGATGCAATTCATCAAAATATCTTACCTTTGCCTGGTCATGTAATGACGACCAATCCCACAACTGGAGAAATGATTAAGCGTTACCGCGAAGGGGTATAAAATAATCGTTTCTAATATTTTGAGTTGCTTAGAAAAACATTCTGATAAAGTTGATACCTTTATTGGGGTATGCCATCATTTGGCTGCTCATCAGTATGTAACCGGGCATGGGGGGAACCTGGCGTGGAAACTTGAGGATGATGTCATCCTTATCACCCCAACCAAGCATAATAAGGGGGATGTAAGTCGCGATAATGTGGTTTTCATTAACCTGGCCGGGGATACAATCGAGGGCACAGTCAAACCAACGGGAGAGACACCGATGTATGTGAATTTCTTTCGCGAACGTCCGGATGTACAAGCTGTCCTGCATTGTCACCCACCGCATCTTAATGCCTTTGCGATTTCGGATTCCAAAAACTACCATATGCGTCCGCTTTTTCCCGAGACCATCACGGAGGTGGGGCCGGTGCCGGTGGTTCCCTATGGCGAACCGCTCACCCAAAAATTGGCCGATAATTTTCTTCCTTACCTGCAAAAGTATAATGGTTTCCTCATGGAGAATCATGGTTATGTATTTCTTACACCCTGGGATATTAAATGGGCTCAGATGTGCACCGACTTGTTGGAAATGACCGCCCTGCACATTATTCATGCCCGAAGTCTCGGGGGGAATATTAAGGAAATCGGATACGAAGATCTGAGGGACATGGGAAATATTATGAAGACTCGTGGACTTCCTCTTCCAGGAGCACCCGGTGAATGGTCCAGCCTTGAGGAAATGTACTACCCGGACGGTCCTTGCCCATCGTAATTATACGACCTGAATTTTATGTCTATTACAAAGATTGAACGTGCCAGGGAACTCGCTAAGCGTGCCCGTATATCTCATCATGGTGTCTATTTAACCGGACCGAATCAGGTCCAGGTATTGGAGGATGAATTGCCAACTGAATCGCTCAATGGGCAAAATTTTCTTCTCGCCAGTTTTGGAAATTGTCGTTGTGCATCGGACGCCAAGGCGATCCGTCAGTTTGATACCCATGCTAGGGTGCCCTCCGGTACAGATCGTATCGCTCTGGGGCACGAGACTTTGCAAATTGTTTTGGAAGCGCCAGAAGGTGCGAATGTAAAGCCGGGAGATGTGGTGGTCGTAACCCCAGGGCATGCTACTGAGCCGATTGATCCTCTTACCTTCGAACCGAGTGATACAGGTGTACTTTCTTCGCTGGGTTATTCCTACCGGTATCTTGGTGGGTTGCGCCAGTTTAGTGTCGTTCCTGGTACTGCCCCCGCCTATGTAAAAGCCCAAGGATTCGGTAACTTTTTCAACCCGGTAAATGCGGATGAGGGAGCAAGTTTAGTTACTCTTGCTCATGCTGAACCTTTTGCCTGTAATTACGGAACAAATAAGCACATTTTTACGATTGGAGTAGACGGTGAATTTAAGTACGGGGTTCCTCCCCGTGCCATTGTTGCGTATCTGTCTGGTACCGCACGTATGGCGATGATTAACCTGACTATTGTGGCTAGTGTTCCGGACGAAGACCTTCCCCCAGTTGTCTATATTACGGGTTCTCAAGCTAAGTTGGATGAGATGGAGAATTATGCCTTGATTAAGGATTTACGAGCCCGAGGTACCCGGGTGGTCTTAATTGACCGGAAAGATTCTGACATCATTGCCAAGCTCACGGAGTTTGGTAAGCCGGTGGTGGTTTGGACCAATTATGCATCTGGGGAAACCTATGAGCAAGCCAGTGCAATTATGGCAGATGGAGGAAACCTAAACAGTTACGCCGGTGCAGTTGATCCTGATCTTACCTTTGATATGGCCATTGGGGAATCCCCGACTTTTTCTTCATTGGAAGAGGAGGCACAGGTCCAGATCAATGAAATGCATCATAACCATTCACCAAACGACTTTAACCGTCACCGTGGTCTGGCCAAGGAATCGAGGGTCGCACTTCTTGGGTTTGAGCCTGGTTCAGAGAGGGAAGGGGCATACCTTAATCAATTGCCTGAGGGAACACCTGTCTTACTTTCCTTGGACGGACAAGCCCGCGAAGGTTATACAACCTGCTTATTAGAAGAGGGTGGATTTACCGATGTTTTTATTGCGGGTACCGGAGAAGAGGTATCGGCAATTTATTCTACAGTTGAAACCAAACTTGCCCGTTCCGCCGCCGTTAATTTAGTGGATGGAGATACGGTGTTAAAGATTCGTTCCAAAAATGCACACTATGTGACTCGCCATCAAATCTGTGGAAGGAATGTTCCTTGGCATATGACTAATACTTCCGAGCCCCATGCCGACGATATGTTGGTCCAGGCTGCCAATCCGGTTTCCTTCGATTGGATGGTTAAGGGTGTTTGCGGATTGCGCAATGTACCTGACATGATGGACGAAGTGGAGGCCACTCAACCTTTTGGTTCCTTTTTCGCTTTTTCAGAATTGGAGGATTTGCCTTGGGTGGAGACCACCGCATCTGCATTTCATTCGGCCGCACAAGAACAGGCTGAGGGCCCGGTGAAACAAGCTTTATTGGAAGGGGCAGTCGCACTTGAGGGTACCCATGATGTATGGTCTAGAATTGTGGAAGAAGCCCTCTACCGGGGTTACGGATTGCCTTATCCGCTCAGCCTTACCTGAGCCTGGTCGAGAAACGATTTAAACAAATAATAAAAGGAAAAGAACGAGTATGAGCTGGACGGATTTAGAAGGAAAAGTTGTGATTGTAACGGGAGGAGCTGCGGGTATCGGACTTGCTGTGACTCAGGGATTTGTTGAAGTCGGGGCCAAGGTCATGATTGCAGATTTTGCTGAGGAAACAGGGCAAAAAGCAGCCGATGAAGTTTCGCTTAAAGGATCGGGTGAAGCAGCCTTTGCCCGGTGTGATGTTTCCAACAAAGCAGATGTCGACTCGGTCATTGCTAAGACCCTCGAAAAGTGGGGGACTGTGGATGCAGTAGTCAACAACGCAGGAATTAATATTCCCCGCCTTCTGGTTGATCCAGCAGGCAAAGAAGAATTAACCGAGGATGTATGGGACAAGGTATTTGCGGTCAATGTAAAGGGACAATTTCTTTTCGCTCAGGCAGTAGCCCGGGTATTTTTTCAACAATCCAAGCCCGGAGTATTAATCAATATGTCATCTGAGTCCGGACTTGAAGGAAGTGAAGGACAAAGTGTTTACGCAGCTACCAAAGCAGCCAACCACAACCTTACCCGTTCCTGGGCTAAAGAACTTGGGAAATCTAATATTCGCGTGGTCGGAGTAGCTCCTGGAATTATGGAGACTACTGGCATGCGTAGCCCCGTCTATGAGGAATCTCTCGCCTACACCCGCGGGATTTCTGTGGATGAATTGAGAAGCAAGTATGGCAGTGTTTCTTCCATCCCCTTGGGGCGTAGTGGTAAGTTGTCCGAAGTTGCAGATTTGGTGGTTTACCTGGCATCTGATCGGGCATCCTATTTACACGGCACCACGGTCAATTTGTCTGGCGGTAAGTCCCGGGGTTAAGACCCGAAATCCCTTACATAATTCTTCGGTTATTAAGCCGGAGGAAAGCAAGTTTGAATCGAGCTATTGTCGGATTCGTTCTTTTATTTAATTATCCATTTTGCAGGTATTTTATTTGCCCTTGGAATGGTCTTGGTGTGGGCTCGGAATAAATCACTAACCCGTTTTGCCTTATGACCAACCGACGTAGTTTTCTTCAACTTGCAGGAAGTTCCCTTGCCTTTCCTTTTATTGCCCGTACTTCCTGGGCTCAATCTTCTCCCAACGGACGGGTCCAGCATGCCAGTTTTGGTGGAGGGGGTATGGCGATGAAAGATTTGCGAAATATCGCCAAACATAAAAATGCCGATGTTCGGGCGATCGCAGAAATTGATCCGCAACGCAGGGAAAAGGCAGGCAACCAGTTTAAGGAGGCGAGGGTATATGCGGACTGGCGGGAGATGTTAGAGAAAGAAGGGGACGAACTGGACACAGTGAATGTATCCACCCCCGATCATATGCATGCGTCCATGGCGATGAAATCGATGCAGCGTGGAATCCATGTTTATGGCCAAAAACCACTCACCCATGGCGTGGCGGAGTCCCGAGCCCTGACCGAATATGCCCGCAAGAAAAAATTAATTACCCAAATGGGCATTCAGTGTCACTCGATGAAGGAATATCGTACCGCCGTCCGTTTGGTGCATGACGGAGCGATCGGCAAATTGGTCGAAGCTCATTCTTTCAGCAGTAAGACATGGGGTGATCCTGACCCCAAGCCAAACCGAAATGATCCCGTACCCGAGGGACTGGACTGGGATCAATGGGTGGGGCCAGCCCCATACAACGAATACCTGAAGGGTTATTACCACCCAGGGAAATGGCGCAAGCGTTTGGATTATGGAGGGGGTACCTTTGGAGATATGGGCTGTCATATTTATGACCCAACCTTTAAGGCGTTGGGATTAACCTATCCAATATCGCTTAGATCTACAGGCCCTTCTCCCAACGAACATAATTGGGGTGTGGATGCAGTAATTGAATACCTTTTCCCCAAGACTTCTTTTTCAAAAGGTAGTACCCTACCTGTTACCTGGTACGATGGATCTGCCCGTCCACCCGCCCGAGTGGCATCCCTTCTGGAGGGAACGTCATTACCTAAGCAAGGTTCTGTGATCATCGGTACAGAGGGTGTGATGCTTCTTCCTCATCTTGGTATGCCCAGCTTGTATCCTCAGAAGAAGTTTAAAGAGTTTATCATTAAACCAGAACGAGGCACCAATCATTGGCACGATTTTATCGATGCGGTAAAAGGCGTAAAACCGTTACCATCAGCTAATTTTGATTATGCCGGGCCATTGACGGAAACAGTTTTGCTTGGTGGGATCGCTTCACATTTTCCTGGAGAAAAATTGATATGGGAAGCCGAGGAAATGAAATTTATTGACCACCCAAAGGCAACTTCTTTGGTTCAAAGAAAATACCGGGATGGTTGGTCAGTGCCAGGCTTGGGCTAAGCCAAAAAAAAGCACCGATAATTCGGTGCTTAAAAAAGAAATCCGCCTTGAGCCTGTCGACCTTCCTTTTCGGGTAGTAGCTTTAGCGTATTTGAAGAAGGAGCAGAACTTGTACTGAATAACTTTAGTAATCATACCTTACTTCTGTTTTTTTCAGAAATCCAATTTTTCTTAAATTTTTTTCAGGAAGGTTTGTATCCGTTTGGCAGAAAGGAAACCTTTCGGTCATTGGGGACGGATTCCCCGGGGGTGCAACGGCCTGACGAAACTTCTTTTTCCAGCAGTTCGAGCAGTTCTTTCACTTTGGCTTTTTTCTGATCAAAGAGGTTGTTTTGTTCTGCCTTGTCTGCCTTGAGGTTATAAAGTTGCATGGGGGGCAAGCCTTGTTTTTTTGCGTCTGCTTCACGGGGAGTACTCCATCCGGCACTTCCGGCAGAGAGGCAGAGTTTCCAGTGTCCCCGGCGAATGGCAAAGGATCCATCAATGGAATGACTAATCAGTGTGGTTCGTTCGGTGGAAGTTTTCCCGGCAAATGCAGGAAGTAAACTGAAGGAGTCTTCACCCGCATCCGGTTTTTTTTCCTGCCCGGTAATTTCCAGTAGAGTAGAATAAAGATCGGTCAGGCATACCACGGCATTTGTGTTTTGCCCTGCTTGGATACCCTTTGGCCAGCGGACAATCAAGGGTACCCGGTGGCCACCCTCGTAAATATCTGCTTTATGCCCACGGAAACCGGCACTTGGATCGTGACCAAACTCGGCCAATTTTTCGAAGTTGGCCTGATTGGAGCATCCATTATCGCTGGTAAAGAAAACCAGGGTATTTTCATCGACTCCGGCTTCTTTGATTGCAGCGAATAGTTCACCCATGTGTCCATCGACTTGCATCATGAAATCAGCATAAGGATTCATTTTACTCGCATCTTTGTAAGGAGGCACGGGAACGATTGGAGTATGCGGGGCTGGCAAGGGAAGATAGAGGAAGAAAGGTTTTTTCTTTTTGGCCCACTCTTTTACATAGGCCACGCTTTTATCGAATAAATGGGGAAGTACCTCATCAATTTTAAAATCGGGCCCGATCGG
>ERZ887849.1785-NODE-1785-length-18932-cov-17.089898_pt1 | contig 18932 bp, 12 predicted proteins | sample MGYA00521267_ERZ887849 | MGnify/ENA primary metagenome ERZ887849 (study PRJEB32303, sample SAMEA104408601) | aquatic metagenome | biome: Brackish water; feature: Pelagic; material: water | place: Baltic Sea | collected 2014-06-06T16:11:00 | depth 2,863 m ... | reverse complement strand
TTCCCACTGTTGGTAGGCGGAAGCGATGCCCTTCTCCAACTCCTCTAACTCACCTTGGTCTTTTTGCGGATCATTGCTTGGATCCCTATAATAACTGGGCTCTTGCATAGCTGAGGTAATTTGGTTCCGCTTAGTCTCCATCCGTTCAATCTCTCCAGGCAAGTTCTTAAGGGTTTCCCGTTCCTTATTCAAAAGTTTGCGCGCCTTGGCAGTGGGCTTTTCAGAGTTTTGATTATTTGATTTTGCCAGGCTTCCTTTGGTCGAATTGCCCGTCAGCATTTGGTTCATCCAGTCGGAACATCCGCCGGTAAATTCGCCAACTTCTCCCTTTCCATCGAGGGCAAGGGTAGCAGTTACCACATGATCAAGAAAATCTCGGTCGTGGCTTACTAAAAGCAAGGTACCTTCGAATTCAAGTAGCCTTTCTTCCAGCAGTTCGATCGTTTCGACATCCAAATCATTGGTTGGTTCGTCCATTACCAAAAGGTTGGCTGGTTGCAAAAATAATTTGGCAAGCAGGAGTCGGGCCCGCTCTCCTCCAGACAGCATCCTGGCGGGAGCCCGTGCGGTTTCCGGCAAAAAAAGAAAGTCCCGGAGATAGGAAAGAATATGTTTTCTCTCTCCATTAAAGGTCACGAAATCCCCGTTAGGTGCTACATTCTCAGCCACTGACCAGTCCTCCCTTACCTGAGCTTTCAATTGATCGAAATAAGCAATTTCTAATTTGGTTCCATGATTCACCTCGCCGGTCATTGGAGTAAGTTTTTGGAGCAACAACTGAAGGAAGGTCGATTTCCCCGAACCGTTAAGGCCGACCACTCCAATCTTATCTCCTCTCCAAATAGTGGTGGAAAAATTCGAAACAATTGATTTCTCCCCCCAGGCATAGGAAAGATTCTTAACCGAAATTACTTTGCGACCGGAAGTTTGGGCACTATTGGCACCAAGGTTTGCCTTTCCCTGCAATTCCCTACGTTCTGACCTTTCTGTACGAAGTTTGAACAAAGCCCGTACCCTCCCCTCATTCCTGGTTCTTCTCGCCTGTATGCCCTTGCGTATCCACACCTCTTCTTCCGCTAGTTTCTTATCGAAAACCGCATTATTTTTCTCTTCTGCGGCAAGAACCTCAGCCTTGCGCTCTAAAAACTTTTCATACCCACATGTCCAGGAGGTCAGCCTACCTCGGTCAAGCTCGACTATACGAGTGGCAACGAAACGTAAAAAGGCTCGATCATGCGAAACGAACACGACCGCCAATTCGGCCTTGGATAAAAATTCTTCTAACCAACGAATCCCCGCAAAATCCAAATGGTTAGTTGGTTCATCAAGAATGAGTAAATGGGGTTCCCCGACAAGAGCTTGGGCAAGCATGACCCTGCTCTTATTTCCGCCGGATTGAACCTCAAAAAGTTCATCTGGTTGCAAGCCCACACGATCAATCACTGAAGCCACACGATGGTCCAGGCTCCATCCATCCGACTGATCAATTTCATCCTGTAATCGATCCACCAATTCAATCTTTTCTTGGTTATCCGGGTCTTCAGCAAGTTCACGAGTTCCCTCATTGTAAGCCCTGAGCAAGTCCCCCTTTTTGCCCAATCCCTTGGCCACCACATCAAACACAGTACCCTCAACACCCTGAGGGATTTCCTGATCCAGTTTGGCGACGCGAAGATCAGGCAATTTTTCAAACTCCCCCTTATCTGGTGACACCTGACCGGCAAGAATGCGCAAAAGGGTGGACTTCCCTTCCCCGTTTCTACCGAGCAGACAGATCCGTTCCTTTTTATCTATGGTAAGACCCACATCGTTGAGTAGATAGGGACCGCCAAAAGATACGGTTAAATTTCTGTAACTTAAAAGTGCCATAAGAAAATAAAGGCTTAATTCAGGCCCAAATATGTAAGCACTTCGGGCAGAGTCCTGGTATTGAAAACCTGTTCCCGTTGGAGCCAACCCTTACGGGCGGCAAGTACACCGGCATATTGAAAATCAAAGTGATGGAGTGCATGAGCATCGGGATTGATACAACAAAGCAAACCCCGATCAGCTGCTTTTCGCCAATGCCTCCAATCCATATCCAAACGCATGGGATTGGCATTCAGCTCAAGTATTTTTCCATTGGCCAAGGCAGCATCGATTATTTTTTGAACATTCATCTTGCTCGCCTCCCGACGAAGCAACAGACGACCACTCAAGTGGCCAAGCATGGTAACTTGCGGATGCTCAAGCGCTCGAATTAAACGAGTGGTCATCGTAGCTTCGTCCTGGGTCAGCCCATTATGCACCGAAGCAACCACATAATCGAGAGATTCGAGAACAGAGTCTTCAAAGTCGAGACGGCCTTCTGTTAAGATATCGACTTCGGAACCCGAGAACAAACGTACTCTAAATTCTCCGCTATCATTAATGGCTTGGATCGCATGCACCTGCTTGAGGAGTCTTTCTTCATCCAGTCCATTCGCTTGAAAACTTGATTTTGAATGATCGGCAATCCCTAAGTATCCCCAGCCTCTTTTGTCAGCCTCCCCCGCCATTTCCCTCAACGAATTCCTTCCATCCGATGCGGTGGTATGATTATGAAAACAACCCTGCAAATCTTCGAAATTGAGAAGTTTTGGAAGCTCGTCCTTTTCTGCCGCCTCTACCTCGCCCATTCCTTCACGTAGAGCTGGAGGAACATAAGAAAGACCCAATGCCTTAAAGACATCCTCCTCCGAGCTTGCACAAACCGGACCTGTCTTGCGGGTGGCATTCTTTTCCTCTTCCGGACGCAAGCCCCATTCGCTCAGGCTAAGCCCCATAGAAAGAGCCTTTTGTCGCATCCTCACATTATGATCCTTGGAACCGGTAAAGTGGTGCAGGGCGAAATAAAACTGTTCGGTTGGCACCACTCGCAAGTCTGCCTGCATGCCCCCCTCCAAACGAATACTCGACTTGGTCTCTCCATGAGCTGTAACCTCCGTAATTCCCTCCATTCCAACAAACCATTCCATAATCGGAACAGGGTTGGAAGATGCCACAATAAAGTCCAAGTCTCCCACCGTTTCCATGCCCCTGCGAAAACTCCCGGCGGCTTCTGCGCGCTCCACATCAGGGAGAGCTTGCAAAGCAGGTAGAATACGCTCAACCACCGCCCGAGCATCCCACCACAGATGACGAGCGGCATAAGCCTCCCGATTTTTTATACCCGACAATATCTTTTCCTGAGTCTTGGCACCGAATCCCTTAAGTTCAGCGACTTTTCCCTCCTTGCATGCCTTAGTCAACGAGTCGATTGAATCGACATCCAGTTGCTCGTGCAATGCCTTGATCTTTTTCCCTCCCAAGCCAGGAACTTCCAATAAATCCATTAATCCAGAAGGGACCGAAGCAACCAGTTTATCATAAAACTCAAGTTCCCCAGTCGTGTACAAAGTCTCAACTTTTTCGGTAAGAGCCTTACCAATCCCAGGAATCTCCCCAAGTCGACCCTCGCCAATCACTTCGCCGAGATCCTCCTCCATGGTTTGTAAGGTGCGGGCACCGGAAAAATAGGCACGAATCTTGAAAGGGTTCTCCCCTTTAATTTCAAGCATCGTCCCAATTCGCTCAAGAACCTCAATAATATCTTTTTTGTCCATTAGGCTTGCAACTTACATACATAAAAGGAACCGCTGAATTGAGAGAAAAAACAAAACGCATTTCTCTTTCCTTTAAATTTTTCGTGTACGGCTAATCGATTACCTAAAAGACTGGCGTGACCATAATCTTCGAAAATCATTAATCCTCCAACAACTAGACGGTCTTCAAAAATTTCGTCAATCAAGTATTTTGTTCCACGATAAGAATCACAATCTACAAAAGCTAAACAAAGCTTTTTGCACGCCGATTGATTAAATGTTTCAGTGAAGTCTCCCTTAACCAGTTCAACATGATTAAACCGTTTGAATTTTTGCTTTATCCCTTCAAAATTAACCTTGTGAGTATCACTCCAAAAATGATCGACTCCGTTTGATTCAATAGGGAAACTTTCAAATGCATCGAACATAAAAAGGGTTTTAGGTGATTTTCTAACCTCAAGATATCGAGCAGTTAAGTAACCGCTTTGCCCCTTAAACGAGCCAAACTCAGCCAAGTCGCCCTGTAGGTTTGTATTGAATACATGATTAACCCCTTGAATGAGATCCATAAAATCCCTTATCCCAGTTTTGGGTTCAAACAGCTTGCAAGATTCTTCATACAAATTTGAAAAATTTGGCTCCTGCAAATGAAGTGGAGAAATAAAATCATTTGAATTTTCGTACATTCTATTGATTGCTAGGTTTTCTACCTTAGGAATAACAACATATTCAAACGCGACATTGCTCGTCTTTGGGTCTCTGACTAGATTTTCTCCAATGCGATGAATTTCATTTGCCTGCAATGTGGTAATGCCAATAACAGTGCAACTTAAATCCAAATCTGCATCAGCAATCATAGATTCTAAAGATTCAAAAGATGAAATCGTAAAACTTTCTTGAAGAATTTCTGCTAAATTGCTTCTAAAATCTTTTTTTCCTCCTAAGAGGATTATCTTAGCAACTCCTAGGTTTTTTGCTGAAGATATTATTCGCTTACTTAAAAACTCCTCAGCCTCTTGCTCGTTCTGTGGATCATTCCAACGGAAATCTCGTGGAACTACTGCAGAAGTTGCATCTATTGACATTGCAACCAAACGGTTTCCAATCCTGTGCATTATTTTTCGAATAAATAGGCGTAGTTTCATTAATCTGATCCTAGGTTTATCTTGTGCACTAAGTACAGAATAAACCAAAATAGATGAAGCTAAACATCTGCCTCGTTGTTAGATTTCCGTAAAATACTTTAATAAACCTAATGGTTTATAAATTCAAAAATTGATGAATTCGGATTTGCCAGAAATCTTTCGTCCCGATAACCATCAGACTCATGAAAAAAAGCTGCCTTATTGTACTCTCCTTACTGTTAGTTACTTCAACATGGAGTGCTGTCACGCTACCCAATGTTATTGGCAACGACATGGTTCTCCAACGAGATCTCCCTGTACCAATCTGGGGATGGGCCGAGCCAAATGAAATAGTATCAGTTTCCTTTGCCGGGCAGACCAAAGAAACGAAGGCGAATACTCAAGGCAAATGGATGGTTAAACTCGACAAACTATCTGCCAACTTCAAACCAGCCGTTCTTTCCATTAAAGGTAGCAACGAAATCAAGTTGCAAAATATTTTGGTCGGAGAAGTCTGGATATGCTCAGGTCAATCAAATATGGAGTGGCAGGTAAGTAGATGTGCAAACCCGCAAGAAGAAATCGCCAATGCAAAGCATCCCAACATCCGGCTCTTTGATGTCCCCGGCCACACCGTCCACCCGCTTCCCCAATCAAAAGGAAATGGAAACTGGAAGGTCTGTACACCTGCTTCTATTTCATCTTTCAGTGCAACTGGATATTATTTCGGACGTCGATTGCTCAAGGAATTGAATGTCCCCATTGGTCTTATCGGATCGAACTGGGGAGGCACCCGCATCGAACCTTGGACCACTCTTGATGGATTTAAATCAGTCCCTGAACTTTCCGATCAGGCCAAAAGTGTTGCTGCTTATACAAAGGACACGAAAGTTAAAGGAGGTACACCCTCTGCCATTTACAACTCAATGGTTCATCCCCTCACGCCCTACGCCATGAGAGGAGCCATTTGGTACCAGGGTGAATCCAATGGAAAAGAAGGAACTACATACTACCATAAGAAACACGCTCTTGTAAAAGGCTGGAGAAAAGCTTTCCAAAATCCAAACCTTGGCTTTTACTGGGTACAACTCTGTAACTGGAAACAACCTGGTAAAACTCCTGGTGGTGGGGACGGATGGGCTAAATTACGCGAAGCACAGACTCAGGCCCTTGATCTCAAACATACCGGCATGGCAGTAATCATCGACCTTGCCGATGCCCACAACCCAAACGACATTCACCCAAAAAACAAACAGGATGTAGGCTGGCGTCTTGCCCAGTGGGCACTTCATCAGACTTACGACAAAAAAGAGCTTGTTGCTTCAGGCCCACTTTACTCTGGGTATGAAATCAAGGGGAATCAAATCCAACTATCTTTCAAAAATACGGGCAAGGGCTTGATGGTCGGAAAAAAGGTCGGACTTGACCCAACTCAGCAAATTAAAGATGGAACGCTCAAGCACTTTTCCATCGCCGGTGCTGATAAGAAATGGCACTGGGCAGACGCTCAAATTGTGGGAGACAAAGTTGTGCTAAGTTCAAAGGAAGTAATCAGTCCAACAGCGGCAAGATACGCTTTTACCATGAACCCAGCCGACGCCAACCTCTACAACAAGGAAGGTCTACCTGCCTCACCTTTTCGAACCGACAATTGGTAAACTGACCCACCCCGCTAATCTTCTTACTCTTTAAATTCTGAAATTGCCCCAGTATGGGTACACGCTTGAGATGAATATTTGCATGCTCTTCGCAAGGAGGATTCTAATGGTAACTCATTGAGCAAATCAACTGTAAGGGAGGCGATAAAAGAATCTCCCGCCCCTACCGTATCAACGACCTAAACGGGAAATCCTTCCTGATTGATTGTTACTTGATCAGATAAGAAGACCGCCCCCCGCTCGCCCCTGGTCAGGGCAACCATAGAAATCCCATACTTTTTCCTTAAGTTATCTGCACCCTCAATCGGATCGAGTGGCTTAGTAAGGCAACAGACTCGCAACACTTCTCCCAGTTCCTCTTCGCTCACTTTTAGCAAGTCGCAGGAATTGAGGGAATTTTCGATCAAAACTGAATCGTAAAAGGGTGGGCGCAAATTGATATCCAGCACACGCAATACTCCTTCCCGGTTGGCAATTTCGAGAGCCTTGAGGATGCCCGAACGGGCATATTCACCACGCTGCCCAAGTGTATCAAAGTATAAAGCATCTGCTTGGCTTACTTTTCTTTCGATCTCTTGATTACACTTCCAATTTTCCCAGGCTGCATTTGGACCTATGCTAAATTTGGGTTGCCCAAATGAATCGAAATCTACTGAAACATAACCAGTCTCCACATCAGGAATAAGCTGAACAAGATCTGTACAGACTCCATGATTCTTTAATTCTTTGAGAGCTCGCTTACCACGATCATCACTGCCAATTCCGCTAACCGTATAAACCTTTGCCCCTAGACGAGCAGAATGACAGGAAAAATTAGCCGCTGCACCGCCGAATATTTCTCCGCTTGGGAATAAATCCCAAAGCATATCTCCAAGGGCTAAAATACTTTTCATTCCTCAATCCTTGTCTCGCCATATTGATGTATCAATGCGAGCAAGGAAGCAAAAAGGAGCAAAGCCATGAATTGGTGGATGGACGGAAGGATCACCGGGTAGTCTTTAATCCACAAAAGTGTACAAACTCCTAGAAGGAATTGAATTACGACCAATCCAGACAAACGCTTGGTCCATTGGGACACGTAGAGATTAATCTTTTCCGACTTTATGGTATACCAACAAAAGAAAAGAGTGCCCAAAGCGAGGCAGGTACCAAGCCAGCGATGAATGAATTGCACAGTAAATTTGTCTGAAACAAAATTCGTCCAATACGGACTTGCTGAAAAGAGAGCTTGTGGCATTAGTTCACCCCCCATTAGGGGATAAGTGTTAAATCCATACCCGGCTTTCATCCCGGAAGTAAAAGCACCGTAGATAATTTGCAGGCACAAAACAGCAAGTAATACAACAGCCCAATTTCGGTAGCATGGAGGAGGGGTGACTCTACCCGTTTCGGCTCGTTGAGATAATCGAAGAGAAGCCCACCATGCCAATCCAAAAATAGCGAAGGCGAGGCTAAGATGGGCCGCCAACCGAAAATGACTGACCTCTGGGTCTTTCACCAATCCGCTCTTGACCATATACCAACCCATAAAACCCTGAGCACCGACTAGGAGGACAAGCAAGCCACCCTTTAACTTCAATCCACGATCGAGCTTTCCACGAAGCAGAAACCATAGGTAAGGAATCAGGCAGACCAACCCTACGACCCGTCCAAGTACGCGGTGTAAATATTCCCAAAAGAAGATATACTGAAACTCCCCAAGCGACATCCCTTGGTTGACGAGTTTGTACTGGGGAGACTCTTTGTACTGGGCAAACTCCATCGCCCATGCTGCCTCTCCAATAGGGGGCAAAATTCCAGAGACCGGGCGCCAATCGACCATGGAAAGACCAGACCCGGTCAAACGGGTAATCCCACCAACCACAAGAATGATCATCACACTTAAACATACCCCACGCAACCACCACACTCTACCGTCAAAGGTAGATGAGGGCTTCACATGCGATTCCACGGAAGGTTTAACGGTCATAAATCCATCCTAATCATCCCGGCTCAGCCGGCAAAACTTTTGAAGCGTTGAAACCCTCAAATTTTTATAAATCGTCAAATTCCTTTGCTAAATTTCGGATTGGTGCAAACCTGTTCCCCTTTTCGAACCCATGCTCATTCTTTCAAATATTAGTAAACGCTACGGCCCCAAGGTCCTATTTCGGGAAGTTTCCTTGCGTTTGGCCCGCGGTGAAAGAATGGGATTGGTCGGACCAAACGGAGCGGGCAAGACCACCCTATTTTCCATCCTTCTTGGAAAAAACCAGGAAGATGAGGGCATCATTGAATGGGAACGAGGCATTCGTATTGGCTATCTCCCACAAGAAAGTGCACCTGCTGGTGAAGAGTCGGTGCTGGAACTTGCCACCGCCACCTCCGATGAAATGGCTGCTTCCCTCGCTGACCTTCGTAATTTCCCGGACCCGGAAAGCCCCCAACGGGCAGATGCACTCGAACGGTTTGCTGAACTCGACGGATACAAAGTGGAAGCCCGGGCCAAAAAAATCCTGGCTGGACTCGCCTTTCACCAGGACGATTTTCATAAGCCGGCAAAAACACTCAGTGGAGGCTGGATCATGCGGGCTCACCTCGCCCGTTTATTAGTCATGGAACCCGACCTTCTCATGCTGGACGAGCCAACCAATCACTTAGATTTGGAAACTCTCGGCTGGTTTCAGTCACAATTACAAAAATTCTCCGGCTCTTTACTTGTCATCTCCCACGACCGTTCTTTTCTCAACGCCATTTGTACGGGAATTCTAGAAATTGGGAACCGAAAGATTCAACGTTACCAAGGGGATTATGAAACCTACTTAAACCTCAAAAAAGAACGTCAGGCTCAACATTTGGCAGAGTATCAGAACCAACAACGAGAAATTGCACACCACGAAGATTTTATTCGTCGGTTTCGTGCCAAAGCATCCAAAGCCTCCCAGGCCCAAGCTCGAATCAAACTTTTGGAAAAGATGGAGCGGATCGACCCGCCAGAGAATAACGAAGCGACAATCTCATTTAGATTTCCGCAGCCTCCAAGAAGCGGGCAACGGGTGGTTAATCTATCTAATGTGCGCCAAGCTTACGGGGATCATTTAGTCTACAGCAACTTGTCCCTAGAAGTAGAAAAACAAGAGCGCATATCTTTAGTCGGACCAAATGGAGCTGGTAAGTCCACCCTTCTAAAAATCCTGGCCGATCTTGTGCCCATCGAGGCAGGAAAGAGGGAATTAGGACATAATGTATCTGCCGGTTATTTTTCTCAACAACGGGTCGAAACTCTCGACTTAAGCAGAACTGTGGTCGATGAAGCATTGCAATTGGCAAGCGGGGTATCTGAACAGGATGCACGCACCCTTCTTGGAGCCTTTCTCTTCCGGGGGGATGATGTCTTTAAACCAGTCAAGGTACTGAGTGGAGGAGAAAAAAGCCGGCTTGCCTTGGTTAAACTCTTGCTCGCACCTCCGAACCTTCTCCTGTTAGACGAACCCACCACCCACTTGGACATGGCCAGTATAGATGCAGTGGTTCATGCCTTAAAGGATTACGAGGGTACCTTGATTTTTGTTAGCCACGATTTGCACTTCATACGAAAACTTGGCCAGCGAACTATCCGTATCGAAGCCGGCAAAATCACTAATTATGCAGGTGGCTATGATTATTACCTTTGGAAATCAGGTGCTGCCAGTGCCCAGTCTGGACTTGTTGAGGGTTTAAAAGATTCCCGCCCCGAGCAAAGCAAAGCCATCAAGAGCGGCGAAAAATCTATGAGTGCAAAGGAGAAAAGACGCTTACGCTCCGCCGAGAGAGAATCAAAGAAAGCCAAGCGCGGAAAGCTTCAGGATCATGTCCGCAAATTAGAGAACGAAATTATTTCGCTCGAAGAGGAACAGGCTACACTCAATGAACAACTTTCTGGAGCAGGCATTTACGATGATCCCGAAAAAGCCAAGGAACTCAATAGCCAGGCAGCAAGTATTGCACGCAGGCTTGAACAACGTACATACGAGTGGGAAATCGAGGCGGAAAAACTCGTAGTTCTGGATGCTTCCGAATGATTAAACTTAGGGTTTCTTTTGATTGTCCTGGTTGAACAACATATGGAATCCCCTTTTTCCAGACACCACTAAATCCGGCCAACCATTCTTATCCAAATCCGCTAAACAGATCTGCAAACCGCTTCCCGCCTTGCCCTCATGGATAATTTGTCGGTCGAACTTGACCGATCCACCCCCAGAGAGTCGATGTACATAACGAACGAGTACAATTGGACCGTTAGCACCTTTATCCCTACCACTGTGTGCGAAATATCTTTTTCCGGTGATTATCTCTTCCCTCCCGTCTCGATCAAGATTGCCCATATTTAAATCACCTAGCTCACAGGCTTCAACAAAATGATAGCTCGAAATTTAATTATTCTTCACGATTGATTTCATGATTAATTCTTTCAAACGATCAAACCCAACAGCTTCCACCTTGGCAATAAATCCACGGGCATGAGCAAATCGAACATCCGATTCTTTTTCAATTCTTGAGAAATCGACTTCCTCCCGGTCATTGAATCTTTTCATTCCATAACCTTGGCCACGTCCATCAGGATAGACCATGACATAAACCTCATCCTCGAGCCCAAGTTCTTTGACCCGCCAACCCAATGCCCCAGATACTTCTTCGATCGATGGATCGGTTCGCGGGGCAAAAATTACCTTAAATTCCTCATCACCATGCTTGAGGTCCCAAACCTCTTCGATCTTGGAGACCTCGTCAATTCGCCCCCGTAATCCGGTTATATATTCAACCAGTTCCTTGCCTATCATCTGCATAACCTCCCAAATTGGTTCACCTGGATTATGCTCCATCTGTTTGGCAAATCCCTGGAGTATGGTGATATCGATTGGAGAATTTAATTTCCCCACAACTTCCCTGTCCAGCCCCAGCCAGTCGGCGGTATCGTTAGGGCCCCGACAATCAAACCACTCCGCAACTTCTAGCCATGGGCAGAAGGAACGGGCATCTTCATAAATGCCCAATTTACTAAGAACCAAGGAGAGCGAGCAGGTGGGCTCGGCATCTCGAGGAAATTGATGATGATCAAAATTATTTAACTGCGGTTCATGGCGATGGCCGACATCAACAACCACAACTTGTGGATCGCTCAAGTCCTGGTCAGTAGCTTCCTGACGAAGGATGGAAACTGAATCATTTGCCAGGAGTACACAGCAGGCGAGAAACTCGTCTTTATGAGCACCTCCAGGATGGGTAATTATTTTTTTGATCATAATTGTCCAATCAAGTTGGTTGCATCCCGCACGAAGTCGAACTTTTTAGGAAATCAGCCAGTAAGATGTCCTTGTTGCAAAAGCCAGTTTGGTTTATGGTAATTCTTTGTGCCATTTTGAGCGTGTACAGTAGGTGGATGTAAAACTTCTAGGCTCGGTTATCTTCATGAGATGTCCAATGCAGGTGCTTTTACAACCTCTTTATCCGTTCTTTTTTTTTAATCCTCAAGTTCATATCATCGTGTTTCAAATAATCTTTCGAAAATTCGGGAATCGTATCCAAGCCAAGGACGATCTTCTATCCGGTCTGACCGTTGCCCTTGCTTTGGTCCCTGAAGCTGTTGCCTTTGCCATAATTGCAGGGGTTTCACCACTGATCGGATTATATGCCGCTTTTATGGTCTGCCTACTGACTGCGGTTCTGGGTGGCAGACCAGGCATGATCTCGGGAGCGACTGGAGCCCTTGCTGTAATCATGGTATCTCTTGTCCTCTTGGGTAATGAACGCGGAGAGGCTCTCGGACTGGGTTCTGAAATGGGCACTCAATACTTGTTTGCCGCGGTCATTCTCATGGGGGTTATTCAAATTGGGTGCGGTGTTTTAAAACTTGGAAGGTTTGTCCGGCTTATTCCCCAGCCGGTAATGTTTGGATTTGTCAATGGATTAGCCATCGTGATTTTCGAAGCTCAGTTCCCCATGTTTACTGAAAGCCCAACCACTCCTGGTTCCTCTTGGTTAGTCGGTAACGATCTTCAACTTATGATTGGATTGATCGCCCTTACCATGGCAATTATTTTCTTACTTCCAAAAATCACGACTCAGTTTCCATCCTCCCTCGCAGCTATTGGTGCCGTGAGTTTGGTGGTGATTGGTCTAGACTTGGACACACTCGTTGTTCGTGACATGGCTTCCATCGGAGGAGAATTACCCAGCTTGGTTTCCTTTTCCATTCCTCTCAATTGGGACACCCTGGTTTTCATCGCACCCTTTTCATTCATCCTCGCTGCCGTTGGATTAATCGAATCCTTAATGACTCTTACCCTGATTGACGAGCTCACCGAGACCCGGGGCAACAGCACCCGGGAATGCCTAGGGCAAGGAGTTGCCAATGTGGCCACAGGTTTCTTCGGCGGAATGGGCGGTTGCGCCATGATTGGGCAGAGCATAATTAATATTCGCTCGGGTGGACGCGGAAGGCTTTCAGGCATATCGGCGGGTCTTTTCCTACTCGCCTTTATTCTTTTTGCCAGTTCCCTCATCGAAAAAATTCCTTTGGCCGCCCTCACCGGAGTTATGTTTATGGTGGTCATTGGTACTTTTGAATGGTCGAGTTTTCGAATTTTAAGAAAAATTCCTAAAACCGATGCTTTCGTTCTCATCTTAGTTTCTGGAATAACTGTAGTTACCCACAACCTTGCCCTTGCCGTAATTAGCGGGGTGATCGTTTCGGCACTTGGGTTTGCCTGGAAATCGGCTCATCACATTCATCGCGAATCTGAAACTCTTACGGATGGGGCCAAAGTTTATCATTTATCTGGCCCTCTGTTCTTTGGTTCGGTCACCGATTTCAACCTCGGATTTAATCCCGCAGACGATCCTGATTGTGTAATTGTCGACATGAAGGATTCCCGAGTCTGGGACCATTCTGGACTTGAAGCCCTTCATAAATTAGGGGAACGCTACCTCAATGCAGGAAAGAAACTAAAAGTTCAACACATCAGTCGAAACTGCCAGGAGCTTTTGAGAAAGGCTGGAAGCATGGTCGATATCACCGTACTCCCGGACGACCCAAATTATCAGGTCGCCCAAATCAAACTTCCTGAGGAGTCTGCAGGTGCCTCATAAATATTGAAACTACTCCTTTTTCCGATCCGCTTTATCCTTGCCCCTGTTGCATTATTTTCAATGAATCTGATTTTATAACTTCTGAACAGCCTACTCTTTTCTAACCCCAAAGTACCTTATCATGACAGTAGTGAATAAATCCAAAGTCGCCGTTGGCGTAGTCCCCACCCATTTAAAGTTCGTTGGAGCCCTTGTGCCCGATGACAACGGCAAACTTCCACGCACCCGGTCTGGCATTCTCAAAGTGGTTTCAGGCATGCGGGCGATTTGTAAATCTTCTCCGGTTAAACTCCAATGTGTACAAGTCCCCCTATTTCCTGGTGCTGACTCGAAAGACCTACAGGATTTATTCAAAGGAATGAAAGCCCTCAAACTTGAAGTTCATCTCATTATGATGGTGGGCGGGGCAAATCCAATCAACCCTAAGGATGAAGATGCAGTGGTAGAGATGCTTTGTTCCGGATTGGCCGTTGCTAAGAAATATCGGGTTAAACATGTTTCCTCTACCTCCTATGAGGAATGGTTATCAGGCAAACCCCTGAAGGGTAAAGCCTATGCCAATGCGGTTCAACAGGTAGTCAAACTTCATGCCCGTTGTTACAAAGAAGCTGGGTTGGAGAAAAGCCCAGTGCAGGCATGGCATCTCGAATTCTTACGCGGTGGAGAGTTTCAAAATTTTACTAATGCAGCCAAAGCCGCTGAGGTGGTCAAAGCGATCAACAAAAAGATACGAAAAAAATTCTTCAAAGTCATGATTGATGCAGCTCATTGTGGAGACTCCGACCTTTCCATGTCAGAGAACGAGGCAGTTATCAAAGACCTGGCTAAAGTCGATGCATTGGGTATCTTCCACGCATCTGCAAAAACCACCCGGGGTTGCCTCTCAACCGATGACGGTTGGATTGCCGCTCTCTTAAATGCATGTGCATCTACCGGTAAACTAGAACATGTTTTCATCGAGCTTTTTCATCATCAAGATGCTGCCCTCGAACCCTTGCGCAAATTGGTTAAAGGGCATGGGGTTGATACCACCGATGGACGAACCTATGACCGAACCGTAGTCGACGGAATCATCGACATTACTCACCGACTTAATAACCTCAAGGCCCGCAAGGTTCTGAAGTAAAAGACTACCGCTCCTCTTATGGAGCCTAAAAACCATGAAGCGTCACAGTCTCTCCTTGGTGACAAAATTCACCTGCTTACTTTTTGCTGTTCTGCCCCTGGTTGGAGCGAAGAAACAACAGGATCCGTTTGTCCACCCATTTGCCAATCCCGCACACAATCCTGAACTCCCCCAGGTTCTTATCATTGGGGATTCAATATCCATTGCTTACACACCGGCTGTTCGAACCATTCTCAGGGGCGATGCCCAAGTCCACCGTCCAACTACCAACTGCAAATGGTCAGCATTTGGAGATCAGGAAATTGAGAAATGGTTGGGGTCGAAGAAGTGGGATGTTATCCACTTTAATTTTGGTCTATGGGACTGGTATGGTTGGCATCAAAAAGAAAAAGCCACTCCCAAATCCTATGCCCAGAATCTGCAAAGAATTGTAAAGAAACTCCGTAAGACGGGAGCCCGCCTGATCTTCGGATTGACCACACCACCCTGCCTCAAAAAAGAAAAATCCTCTGAAATTTTGGTTTCAATCGAAACCGCTCAATCCTTTAACCGATTGGCTAAAGAAGTTATGGAAAAGAACGGGGTAACTTTAAACGACTTATTTGCGACTATCGGGCAGAAACGATCATCTTATCAAAAAGCAGACAACGATGTACATTACACCAAAGAAGGCACAAAGGTGTTGGCAAATGCTGTAGCTTTGGCCATTCGGGATGCACTTCCGAAGGATAAAGAGAACCTCCCCAAGAAGTCTGTATTATTTATCGCTGGAAACACTAAGCACAGGCATGGATTTCATGAATACAAGGCTGGATCGATTCTTCTGGCCGATGCGTTAAATAGGAGCGGTCTGCCCATTGAGGCCAAGGTTCATTGGTATGGATGGCCAGAGGATGAATCTATCTTTATTGGAGTAGATGCCTGCATCATCTACGCCGATGGAGGCGGAGAGTTTGGTGAGAAGTACGCCTTCCTCCAACAAAAAGTCAAAGGGGGCATGGGAATTATGTTCATGCACTATGGGGTGCACCCGACCAAAGAGGTGGGCGAAAAATACTACAACCAATGGATCGGTGGATTTTACGACGACGACTTTTCCGTCAACCCAAGCTGGATCGCGGAGATGACTCCCAAAGCGGGTCATCCTGTATCCCGTGGTCTTTCGAAGCCGATCCGAGCCTACGATGAATTTTACTACAACTTGAGATTCGATCAATCCTGCAACCATTGCTACCCCCTAGCCACGGCCATTCCCACCAAGCAAAATGTAATACGCTATGGCAGCAGCAAGTTTTGGAACCAGCAGGCGGAAGAATTACTGGGAACCCCTCAGGCACTGCTCTGGTGCAAAGACCCCAAGGAGGGAGCCCGCGGGGCCGGGTTTGTCGGTGGGCACTACCACAGAAACTGGGCAATTGATGATTACCGTACTTTAATTCTAAACACGATTGCCTGGGTCGCCCGCGTGGAAGTGCCCAAAGGTGGCGTGCCCTCCGACCCAATCTCCCTCAAAAAGCTCAATGAAAATTTAAACCGTCCGGACAATCCCGAAATCGTGGAACTTCCTACCTCCGATCTCCTCGAGCAGGAGCCTGCAAAACTTCCACTGCTTGGGCCTGATGGTCGTATGGCTCCTCGCAAAAAGAAAAAATAGTTTAAAAGCTTCAAGTCATTCATAAACCATTTTTGCATTTAATTAGAGAATTATCCTTGGGCACAAGTGCGGATCCGATAGTATAAAATAAATGAAATTACTCTCTGCTTTAATTGCTCTTGGCCTATCCGGAGCCTTTCTTCACGCCGATCAAAAGATTACCGTTACTGGTAACGACTTCATGCAGTTTGATCTTAAAGAATTCACCGTTTCGGCCGGTGAAAAAGTGGACCTTGAATTCAAAAATATCGGAAAGATGCCTAAGATTGCTATGGGTCATAACCTTGTAATCTTAAAGGAAGGTATTAGTGCTTTAAAATTTGGTCAGAAAATCATGGGCATGGGTGCAAGTGCAACCAACCCCATTCCTGAAGCTAGTAAAATAGATGTACTTGCCGCTACTAAACTTCTTGGACCTGACGAAAGTGATACAATTACATTCACTGCCCCTAAACCTGGTGTTTATCAATATCTTTGTAGTTTCCCCGGTCACTTCGCGATGATGCGTGGAACCATGACGGTCAAATAATTTTAAAACTAATTTTTCTCACAAACGCCGGAGCATTTGCTCCGGCGTTTTTTTTACTCGAGGTCGGAAAGTTCCTTTTCAGTCCATGGCAGAAAACGTTCAGTGCCTATGCGATAGTTAGCAATTTCTTGAGCACTCACTAGACCAGACCGATTACCCCAGGCATTTTTAACATAAGTTAAGACATCAGCCAGCTGGTCATCTTTCATATATCCATGGGGTGGCATGATGGGAGGTATATTTTCGGCGAGTTTTCCATTTACCTTGATGGGCCCAGACAAACCGTGAACAGCCACTCCAATCAAACGTGACAAAGAACCATTAACCCAGTCGCTTTTTGCCAGTGTGGGTGCCATGTTAGCTAAACCCTTGCCATGAGCTTGGTGGCAAGCCCCACAACTATTGCCATACAATTCGCGCCCTTTTTTGTAAGAACTATATAATTCCTTATCCCGCTTTACCCACTCCGCAGGTTTATCCACATAGTTAGCAACGATTCGCTTCGGGTATCCAGACTCAACAACTTTTAAGGCATATGCAACGAGGGCATGTGGAAAGTCCCCGCTTTTCGATATTCTTTGAGCATCTGCTAGGTTGACCTGAGGAAACACCCCCCCGTACTCCGTTGTATCTCCTGCGGTGCGTAAACCAGTCATGGCTACAAACCAATCAGAGTCGTTTATCGCCAGTTCGGTGGTTTTTGCATCCAAATCGCTAAGACCAACCAAAGTCCACATTGCGTGTACACGGGCAAATGGAGATGCCTGTCTGTTTCTAGCCAATTCCCTGATGGTGGGAACCAAGTCTTGACGGTCACCTTCCACAATTCGCTTTTGGGAACGTAAACGCCACCAAAGATGAGGATGGGATAATCCAGCAACCAAGTTTTGAGGACTGGGCTGAGGTTTTTGATCCTCTGGAACAATTCGATAGATCCTCCCATATCCTATGTGTTTGTCTAATTCGCGCTCTTCAGACTGTCGACGCAGGTAGGAAGTGAGAAATTTTTTGTGTTGGATAACTCCTCGGTGGAAATCCACCACATAAAGGCAACCATCCGGACCAAAAGTTCCATTGACTGGCCTAAAACGTTCATCAGTACTGGCAAGAAATTCTCGTTTCCCCCAAATGGGATCTGCATAAGTCTGGTGCAGATAATCTTCGCTGTGTGGAAAAGGTTTCATTGGAATAAAGGCTCCCACCGTGTTGGTTCCCGGGGACATAGAAAAGATTGCTCCCTCCCACTCTTCACCAAATGCACCGTGACTGTGGACCGCTAGCCCACTTATGGTGGTAACACGAGCGACTCTACCGTCCTCCCTCAAGGAACCAGGCTTATAATTACGGTTTAGAGCAGTGTTCGGACGAATCGCAAACACTTCCCTGGTAGGTGAGCCCACTGTTTTTTTATTGGCGGGCCATGCCCGATCATACATCCCCCAATCCACCTGAAACCAAACGCTGTTACTATTGTGGTATAACCTGCCATAGGCATCCGTGGCCATTCCCCATTGTCCTCTTGGATCTGAAGGAGACTCGTCCAACTTGCCCTCCCTCCAAGCAAGCTTACGCGATGATTTCGAATTATACATCCAATTATCCAAACTGTAGCTCAGGCCATTCTCGGCATGCTCGATATTGTCATATGCCGTAGTGGCGAAATCCATAAGTTTTGTTTTCTGGTCACAGCGGAGATCACCATCATCATCCTGACAAAACCAGATCGCACCACTCTCCACGACCAATACTCCTCCTTCAACAAAGGCAACGCTTCGTACATTAATCATGTCATCCACAAAGGCAGTGGACTTATCCATGCGGCCATCTCCGTCAGTATCTTCCAACACCATCACCCGACTCGATCTTTCATTCTCCCCTGTGCCATCAAGATCCTTCATATAAGTGCGAAATTCACCTACCCACATTCTTCCCTGATCATCCCAATCAATAAAGACAGGATCTTTCACCATGGGTTCGCTCGCCACTAACTCCACCTTGAAACCGGGAGCCACTTTCATCATCGACAAGGATTCCTCGGGAGAATGCAAAGGTACAATTCCTGGAGTCCACTTCCTCCAATTCAACGAGTCTAACAGTTGGGGACTTTTTTCTTTTTTATCGCCCTCCTGGGC
>ERZ887849.1782-NODE-1782-length-18950-cov-8.541466_pt1 | contig 18950 bp, 20 predicted proteins | sample MGYA00521267_ERZ887849 | MGnify/ENA primary metagenome ERZ887849 (study PRJEB32303, sample SAMEA104408601) | aquatic metagenome | biome: Brackish water; feature: Pelagic; material: water | place: Baltic Sea | collected 2014-06-06T16:11:00 | depth 2,863 m ... | reverse complement strand
AAGACCTCTAAAACTCCGTATTATGATACCTATATATGACCCATTTTATAACAGCGCCATTAAATAATTCTCATGCTGTCTCAGCACCAGAAATTTCTGTGTTGGTTCCAGTAATGAATGAGTGCGGTAATATACGACCCCTAATTGATGAAATCTGCGATAGCTTTAAAGGCAGAGCATTTGAAATCATATATATAGATGATGGAAGTTCAGATGGGTCTGGTGCCGAATTGCTAAATGCATTGCAAGATGTTGCTGAGTTACGTGTTTTACATCATAAAAAACGCTGTGGGCAAAGTGTTGCTATTAGGACAGGCTTGCTCGCTGCGAGGGCGCCTCTAATTGCTGTGCTTGATGGTGATGGTCAGAATATTCCCTCTGACCTCCCTTTATTAGAAAAAGCTCTGCTAGCAGCCCGTCCAGAAAAAGGGATGGTAGCAGGCGTGAGACAAGGCAGAAAAGACACAGCTGCAAAGAAAATAGCCTCTCGAATGGCAAGGAAAATCAGACTGTGGCTATTAAATGATAGCCATCCTGATTCTGGGTGTGGGATTAAAATTATTGATCGAGAAGTTTTTTTAAGGCTACCATTTTTTAATCATATGCATCGATTTATGCCAGCGCTTGTGCGACGTGAAGGCGGAGTAGTTATTCAAGCACCAGTTAGACATCGTGCACGCCAGCAAGGAAATTCAAAATATAGAATTCTAGATAGATTATTGGTTGGCATTTCTGATATCATGGGTGTTATGTGGCTACGTAAACGCACAAATCACCCAGAAGAAATCACAGAGACACTTCTAAATAAATCAAATAAGAAGACAATTAAAAGGCAGTGATGAGTTAAATGCTTGATGCAATTTCAAATATCATAGGCAGTTCGGCGTTAGCGGTTGGCGGATTACTTTACACCTTAGCACCTTTTTTGCCTGTATCTATTGCGAATGACCCAGCAACCATAATGGTAATTGTAGGGTTTGGCGGTCAGTTCTTATTTGCTATGCGATTTATCATTCAATGGCTTAAATCAGAGGGTAAAAAAAAATCAGTTATACCGATAGCCTTTTGGTATTTTTCAATCGGTGGCGGATTAGTGCTTTTATTCTATGCTTTATGGCGCAAAGACCCTGTTATTATTTGCGGGCAGGGATTAGGGCTATTTATCTATGCCCGAAATCTATATTTCATTCACCGTAATACTAGTAATGATATAGCATCATAATTTTATTTTAGAGGGATGTTTGGCTCATCTGTAATAAAATATCCCATTCCTCTTGTGAGACTGGCACAACTGACAATCTCGATTGACGCACAAGGGCAAAATCATTAAGCGCTGGCGTATTTTTAATTTCAGCAAGGGTAACTGGGTTTGTTACCTTTTTGACTGCCACTACGGTTACCATTCCAAATCGTCCAGTTGGGTCTGTGGGATCTAAGTGCCATTCTTCTGATACTCGCACAATCCCGACAATTTTCTTTTCTACTACGGAATGATAAAAAAATCCAACATCCCCTATTCTCATGGCTTTCATATTATTGCCAGCTTGGTAATTACGAACACCGTCCCAGCCTTCCCCTTCTTCCCCTTTTGCTATCTGGTCGTCAAATGACCAGGTGTTGGGTTCTGATTTAAATAACCAATAAGCCATATTTGCCTCTTTTGATGTTTTGTTAGCTGTATATTTCAGATTATTCTGTATTTACTGTGCGAGATAAAAGAGCGTTAATGATGTCTTCAATCAATTCAGGGTGTTGTAGGATAGTATAAACCGCTTGTGCAATTGGCAGTTCAATTTTCTCAAAATGTGCACGCTCTATAAGCAGCTTTGCTGCCTTGCTTCCTTCTGCTAATTTATCAGCAGGAGCCTGTTTTTTTGCAAGTGCCATTCCATACGCCATATTGCGAGAATGAGGACCAGAACAAGATAGCATTAGATCTCCAATTCCAGCTAATCCATTTAATGTTTCAGCTTGGCCACCTATTCTCTCACCAAGCCGTTTAATTTCAGCAAGTCCGCGCGTAACTAATGCTGCGCGGGCATTATCTCCAAGATCAAGACCAGTTGCAATACCAGCAGCGATTGCAATTACATTCTTTGCTGCACCACCTAAAGCAACGCCAATAACATCATCGCCAATATAGCATCGCAAACAGCTAGATGAAAAATATTCAGAAACCTTAGCAGATAAAGGAAGTGAATTAGACGCAATCATGACAGCTGTTGGTTTATCTGCAATTACCTCATCTGCAAAAGAGGGACCGCTTAATAAAGCAAATTGGTCAAAGCTAGGTAAATGAGTATCAACCCATTCTGGTAAGAAAATGCCGCCTTTATGCGAGGCTGGAAGCAGCCCTTTTCCAGTAAAAAGAATTACAGCATTTGGGGATGTATAGTGTTTAACCATGGTCATAGTATCTTTGGTAGCAGACAAGGGAACAGCAATCACAATTAGTTCCGCAGACCTTAGACATTCTGGTTGCGTGGTAGAAGTTAGCGGGTGTTTTAAAGTCACTTGTGGTAGTGTTAAAACGCGTGATTGACTAAGAGCATCTGCAGTTTCCTGCCTTCTTGCCAGAACGGTAACGTTATTTCCTGCTTTTTGTAATTGGTCAGCGATAGCGCTACCCCAACTACCACCGCCAATGACAATGATTTGTTTTTCGTGTGTGTATTTATTTATCATTGCCTCACGCCTCGTCCTGGGGGCGGCATTGCATTTTTGTCTAACGGCCAGCGGGGTTTTGGCGCGAAATCGAGTGCTGTGTTTTGACCAATTTGATGATATTCCATGCCAACCCATGCAATCATAGCTGCATTGTCTGTGCAATATTCTAACGGTGGTAACACCATCTCAAAGCCATTTGAATTTGCAAGATATTTTAATTCTGCCCGAATAAGGCTATTTGCGGCAACGCCCCCAGCGACTACAAATGCTGGTTTTTTATTACTTGTCTGGCTTGATTTAAACTGGTGCATTGCAATAGCAGAACGCATGGTAAGAGAGGCACTAATAGATGATTGAAGACTAGCTGCAAAATCATTAACTGGAAGTGGCTTTGAATGCGCACTTGCGGCATTTGCAAGGGCAGTTTTAAGACCAGAAAACGAAAAATGACAATCGCGATAACGCTGCCTTGGAATAGGTAATTTAATTGCCGAAGGGTTGCCAGCTTTAGCCGCATTTTCAATTGCTGGACCACCAGGATAGCCAAGACCTAAAATTTTTGCCCCTTTGTCAAAAGCTTCACCAGCGGCATCATCTAATGTGGTGCCGTAACGCTCATAATTACCTAGTGAATTTATTGATAAAAGTTGAGTATGACCACCAGAAACAAGTAATAATAGATAAGGGAATTCCAATTTATGGGTAAATCTTGGGGTTAAGGCATGTCCTTCTAAGTGGTTTACCGCATAATAAGGGCACCCGCTAGCACACGCAATTGCTTTGGCTGTTACAGTACCTACTAAAACACCTCCAATCAGACCAGGACCTCCAGTGGCGGCAACACCGTCAATTGCTGCGAAAGATAAACCAGACTGACTAAGTGCCTCTGCTATTACAGGTCTGATGGCAGATAGATGTTCTCTTGCGGCTATCTCAGGAACAACGCCGCCATTTAAGGCATGAATGGAGGCTTGAGATGATATGACATTAGCTAAAACATCCCCATTTTCAGTGACAATAGCACACGCCGTTTCATCACAACTACTCTCAATTCCTAATATGATTGACTGTTTTGTCATTTTTTTCCTTTGAAAACTTCGACCATACTATTAGACAGTCTATATGCAAGACAAGAAAAATTCTGAAACATTTAATTTATTAAAGATAGCAACGCGGAAATCTAGCCTTGCAATGGCACAAGCTCAGCTTGTCTGTGATTTAATAATGCCTATGTCTGCGCAGCTTGTTGGAATGTCAACACCTGGGGATGAAAACTTGGTTAAGCCACTAGTTGATATAGGGGGCAAGGGTGTTTTTATTAAAACACTTGAGAGAGCGCTTCTGTCCCTTGAAGCAGATTGTGCTGTGCATTCCATGAAGGATATGGAAACCAGCTTTGCAGAGGATACAGAAATTGTCGCTGTCTTGCCAAGAGAAGATCCAAGAGACGCAATATTAGGGGCAGTTAGCCTTGATGCGCTTCCTATAAATGCTAGAGTTGGCACGGCATCTGTCCGACGAAAAGCGCAATTATTGAAACACAGGCCTGATTTAAACATTCAGCTATTAAGAGGTAACATAAATCGCAGAATAGCCTGTCTTGAAAATAAAGAATTTGATGCAATAATTCTGGCAGTTGCTGGCTTAAAAAGACTAGAATTGAACATTGATTATTCTCCAATTGAAATAGAAATGATGCCACCGGCAGCTTCCCAAGGCACTCTTGCAGTCCAAATCTATCAAAAACATCCTAATTATGAGGTTATTAAAGACATTTTTGCGCCGCTTCATTGTCAAAAAACCAATAGCTGCGTGATAGCAGAACGCACAGTATTAGCAGGATTAGATGGGTCGTGTCGGACACCTATTTCAGCATATGCCTTTATTGATTCATCTCAGAAAATACATCTTACTGGTTGTGTATATTCGCCAGATGGTAAACAGGCGTATCAGGCAAAATCATCTGATGATGTGCAGAACGCAGAAGCTTTAGGAAAAAAAATCGCTCAAGAACTTCTTAAGAAATGTGGTGGTAAGTCTTTCTTAGCTAGTTAGGGTTTGTTGATTAAAAAAGGATAGATGGCGTAGAATGATTGTTGTTATTCGCGATATTGATGATGCAACTTATAATGCCGAATATTTGCAATCGTCTGGTGTGCCTGCGATACCTTTAGCTATTTTATCCTTTTCTGCATTGGAGTTAAAAAATGAGGTATTTGATAAAAGCTATCAAGCGCTTATCTATACCAGTAAACACGCGATCGTAGAAAACAACTCTCTTTATTCTTTGCCTGTGTGGTGTGTTGGCAATGCAACTGGGGCGGCAGCAAAAAAAGCAGGATATAAAAATATTCTGGTACCTTCTGATAATGCCCGCTCAATGGCAGATGTTATGGTGCATAAAATTAAGGCAGATGATGGACCATTATTGTGGCTGTCAGGTGCAGATATTGCGTTCGATATAGCGAGTTATGTGTCTTCTTCGAAATTGCAAGTAAAGCGTGTTATTAATTATCAAATGAAGCCTATTAGCCAATTGCCTGATTGGTTTGTAGATTTAGTGCGAACAGGAACTATAACAGGAATTTTGGTGCTATCAAAACGCAGTTTTGATTGTTTTAGCTCATTGATGATTTCTAAAAATATTTGGGATTATCATAAAAAATGGTATTTATTTACCTTTGATAAAATACCATTTGGCACGACGGACACTTCTTCATTTTTGGGATGTATAAAATCACAAACTTCCAATATTGATGACTTGTTTAAACATATAAAAGATTGGTATTCTATTATAAATAAACCCCGATAGGTAGATAACCTGTATGCAGGATTCGGAAAAAGAGGCATCTGAAGCGGTGATTGAAGGCAAGGCAAAAGTGCGTGCTGGTCGAAAAAAGTCGTATCATAATCCCATAGATGAAAATGAGACTGTGCTTGATGAGACTGTGCTTGATGAGGAATTTGCTGAAGAATTTGCTGAAGAATTTGCTGGGGATGATGCGCAGAAAAAGCCCTTCGTGAATAAGGTTTTTACGACTTTTTCTGTGATCAAATGGGGTGTATTTATTGCCATTACTATATCTGTGATTGGAAGTGCGATTTGGGTATTTAACACCCCTATTTTATTCACTATACAAGATAATCAAGATTCTAAAGTTACGATAGATATTCTTTCCCAAGAACTTCTAGAATCAGGACAACAAAGGGCTCTGCTTGCAAGTCAGATTGATGATTTGGCAACTCAAATTACAAAGATAAATAATCAACAGCAAAATGCTGCATCACCTATATCATCAGATGCACTAGATACGATTTTACTTAAAATTGAACACATAGAATCTAGGATTGATAAACTCCAATTGCAAACAAATCAAACGCCCTTGGTTATTTCAAATGCAGAAGATAGCACAAAACTAGGCTCTGCTCAGGCATTTAAATTTCTAAAAATTCTTTGGATGGATAGCCAAACAGGAAGAAATTTATCGCTTTTTCCAAGCCGTTTAGAAAATCTTCAGAAAACGTATAGATTCAACGATAATGCAACGATAATGTTGAGTTCTATTCGAGGTGCGTTGCAGGGAAATTTAGCCAGCCATGATAGAGTGTTATCTGAATTAAATAACGAACTAATTATTATTTATAAGGGTTCAGCTGATTTTGGTTTGAGAGAAATTCAAAAGAATCAACCAGAATTAGGAACAGAAAATAGCAATAGATCAACAAATGAGTCTGACATAATACAAAAACCAAACTTTCCATTAATATCGTATTTAGCTGAATTAGTTAACCTCAGGAAACTATCGGATGAAAATAATGTAATCACCCAGAATCAGAATCAGGATCAGGATCAGAATCAGGATCTGAATCAAGCAACTAAACAGATATCAGATGATACACAAAAAGACCTGTCGCCAAAATCACCTATGTTACCTGCTACATTACCTCAAGCGATAAAAACTCTAATGGCGTTAAATTTAGGGGAAAATAAAAAGATTAGTTCAGAGAATAAAATAAAATTGGAACTGCTTTTAGAGCAGATACAATCACGGCAAAAGGTAGATGCAATGATTGATGATGTTCATCGCAATTACATAAACTCATTACAGAGAAACAAGTGATGGTGCAGATTATTCGCTTAATTCTCATTGGAGTTATGGTTGCCATTACTGTTAGTTGGTTGAATCAGCAATCAGGTCAGAGTCAGATTCAATGGTTAGGCTACCAGCTTGAAGTTTCTACGAGTCTTCTGGTGAGTCTGGTTATTTTATTTGCTGTTATTGTATTATTATTTGATAGGCTGTGGCGGCTTATTCGCAATTGGCCAAAAATGATGGCACATGGCTGGCAATATAGGCGCCGCACAAATGGCGAGCGTGCGCTTGGACTTGGTCTGGTAGCTCTTGCTGCAGGGGATAGCCGTTCTGCACAAAAACAAGCAAGAAAGGCAGAAAAACTGCTTGGTAAAGGGCTGCTTCCAGATTTGCTTGCAGCTCAAGCAGCGCACCTGGCAGGGGATAAAAATGCAGCTAGACAGTATTTTGCTCAGTTATCCAAGCATAAAGACACAGCTTATTATGGTCTTATTGGATTAATGAATTTGCAGATACAGAACAATAATTCTGAGAGAAGTCTTGCAGCAGCGCAAAAAGCCCTGCAATTACAACCAGATTCAATAACCGCATTAACGCATATATTCTCGCAAGAAATTTCACAGAAAAATTGGAAAAAAGCACTTAATACTTTGTCCCTTATGAAACCACAAAAGGCGAATTTGCAGGAACAAAAACACCTATTTTTGAATCGGGAAATTGCATTATGTTATTTATCTGCTCAGGACACACCAGACGATAAAGATAAAATTACTTGGTTGGAGCGGGCAATAAAGTTAGATGCCTCTCATATTGCTTGTCGGGTGATGCTTGCTCGTCTCTATCAGAAAAGTGATGCAAAAAAGCAGATGATAAAAATCGTGGAACGCGGATTTATCTTGAAACCGCATCAGGATTATTTTGAAATTCTGCGTGAGACCTATCAAGATAATATTGGCAGTTTTATTGCGCGCGTTACTAAATTAGCTCGCCAGAGTGAGAATAAGTTGGACGCCAATAGAGTGGTGGTTGCAGCTTCCTTAGATGCAGGTATTTTGCCAACTGCAACCAGCTTATTGTCTGAAATACCGCAACCAGAAATGACCAATGAAGATTATTTATTAGCAGCAGAACTGGCAGAGAAGAGATTAGACCCAGTAGCAGTGAAAAAAGCGTTACAAGAAGCAGCGCGTGCTCCACGCGGAAAATCATGGCGCTGCTTTGCTTGTTCAACAGTAGTTGCCCAATATGAGCCTGTTTGCCCAAAATGTAATGACGTCGGGACTATTGATTGGTTACAGGAATCGTCCATTATTCTTAAGTCGATAAATGACGATAAACTATTGGCAAAATAACCTAAATAAGAGAAATTAGGTGGGAAATAGAAGGCAAAGAGAATTTTCTTTTCTTTTTGTTGAATTAAGTAGTAATTTAGAAGTAAAGGTCGATTTTTGATATTTGCTTTTGAAAAAGCGTTGTATCAATTCAAATAGGGAGTGAAATATTATGTCACGAAATAATCTTATATTAGTAGTTGGCGTTATCATAGTCGCTGCAGTTGTCATTTTAAATCTTGATTTAAATACTGAAAAGAAAACCGAAACAGCCGAAATTAAAATAGGGATTTCACTTGGTTTTACTGGACCATTAGAATCTCTGGCTCCAGCTATGAATCAAGGGGCTCAAATGGCTATATCAGAAGTTGCTGAGAGTAATGCGTTGCTTGGTGGTAGCAAAGTTGTTGCAGTTACTGGCGACTCAACTTGTGCAGATACAGCTGCCGCGGTTGCAACGGGCGAGCGCTTGGTAACAGCTGAGAATGTAAATGCTATCGTTGGTGCGATGTGCTCAGGTGCAGCACAAGCTGTATTAGAAGCTGTTGCTATGCCAAATGGTATTGTGATGATTTCTGGTTCTGCAACTGCGCCAGTATTATCAACTGTGGATGATAATGGTTTGTTCTTTAGAACAGCACCTTCTGATGCACGTTCTGCAGAGGTTCTAGCAGACATTTTGCTTGAGGGTGGATATAAATCTATTGCCATCACCTATGTAAATAATGATTACGGTAAAGGTCTTGGTAGTGCTATTGAAGCTAATTTTGTAGCTGGAGGTGGAACTGTTACGATCAATACAGGACATGAAGAAAACAAAGGTGATTATAGTGCGGATGCAGCTGCATTAGCACAAGCTGGCGGTGACATTCTTGTTGTTGCTGGATATGCTGATGGCGGCGGCGGTGCTATCATTCAAGGCTCACTAGATATAGGGTCATTTGAGACATTCTTCCTTCCAGATGGAATGTATGCAGACAGTCTTACAACTAGTTTTGGCTCACAAATTGAGGGGTCTTTTGGTGCTTCAGCTGGTACTGATAGTCCAGGTGATGCAACATTTAAAACATTATTCGCAGAAGCAGGACATGAATATAATGTGTATGCGGGTGAATATTATGATGCAGCTGCGCTTATTCTGCTCTCTATGCAGGCAGCTAATTCAGCCTCTTCTTCTGATTTTAAAGGTCATGTGATGGATGTGGCTAATGCACCTGGGGAGAAAATCTATCCTGGTGAGTTAGCAAAAGCGCTGCAGATTCTTGCAGATGGCGGTGATGTTGATTACGTTGGAGCGTCAGCTGTCGAATTGATTGAACCAGGTGAGTCAGGTGGCTCTTATCTGCAATATGAAGTTCGTAACGGAAAGTTCGAAACTGTAGGATATCGCTAAGAAAATTAAATAAAAGCGACCCAGAAATTCTGGGTCGCTTTTTTTATGCCAAATATCAATCGAATAAGTTTTCAGGTAATGCTTAAAGTACAACAGTTAGAAAAATGGTTTGGTGGCATTCATGCTGTTAATGATGTCTCATTAACATTTGAGACAGGTAAAATCACTGGTCTCATCGGACCTAACGGAGCTGGAAAAACCACCTTATTTAATATTATTGCAGGACTTCATAAGCCTAGCTCTGGCCGTGTTTTCCTGAATGAAATGGATATCACAGGTCTGCCGCCGCATGAGCTGTTTGCGCAAGGAGTGTTACGAACATTCCAGATTGCACATGAATTTTCAACATTGCCTGTTCGGGATAACTTGATGATGGTGCCATCACATCAATCAGGAGAGATGTTGTTAAATGTTTGGCTGCGACCGAATAAAATAAAACAAGAAGAAGAACGGTTGAGGCAAAAAGCAGAAGATGTTCTTGCTTTTTTAAAGTTGAGTTCTTTGGCAGATGAGCCAGCAGGAAATCTATCAGGAGGTCAAAAAAAACTTCTTGAATTAGGTAGATGCATGATGGTTGATGCTAAGATTGTATTTTTGGATGAGGTTGGTGCAGGCGTAAACAGAACGCTACTTAATCATCTTGGTGAGGCAATAATTAGGCTAAATCAAGAAAGAAATTATACTTTTTGTATGATTGAACATGATATCGAGTTCATCGGTAAATTATGCGATTCTGTGATTGTAATGGCAGAAGGCAGCGTATTGGCAACAGATAATATAGAAGCCATTAAATCAAACCCAGAAGTGATAGACGCATATCTTGGACGCGGGATGAAAAATAAATCGTGATTTCTGTTTATAAATTAGTGACGAGTATAAGAGCATGAGCTTTTTTGTAGGAAGCAATATGTATGCTGGCTATGGGGCGAGCATGATTTTAAATGGCTGTGATATCGCAGTCGATAAAGGCAAAATTGCCGTCATTGTTGGCCCTAACGGAGCAGGCAAATCTACTGCTATGAAAGCATTATTTGGGATGCTGCCATTGCAAAAGGGATCTGTATTTATGGATGCTACCGATATAACCACTCTTCGACCAGAACAACGGGTGATTCAAGGGATGGGGTATGTACCACAAATTAATAACGTATTTCCGTCTATGACTGTTTTAGAAAACCTTGAAATGGGTGGGTTTGTTAGGAGAGATGATTTGAGTGACACAATATCGGATATTTTTGATTTATTTCCGATTTTAAAGACAAAACAAAATCAACCAGCAGGTGAATTATCTGGTGGACAAAGGCAGCAGGTCGCAGTTGCACGCGCCTTAATGACACAACCTAAAATCCTTATGTTAGATGAGCCAACAGCAGGCGTCTCCCCGATTGTGATGGATGAGCTATTTGATAGAATAATTGATATTGCTAAAACAGGTGTTGCTATCATCATGGTAGAGCAGAATGCAAAACAAGCGTTACAGATAGCAGATACTGGATATGTGTTGGTACAAGGGGAAAATAAGTTTAATGACACGGGTGCCGCATTATTAGCTAATGCAGAAGTCCGACAAGCATTTTTGGGAGGTTGATTTTGCGATGATAGATGTTGCAAATGCTATTACGCTTTTAGCCAATTACATTATTGTACCCTCTCTTGCTTATGGCAGTCAGCTTGCGCTTGGCGCGCTCGGAATAACGCTAGTCTATGCGGTTCTTCGTTTTTCAAATTTTGCCCATGGTGAAATGATGTCATTTGGGACTATGATAGCCATCCTTATGGTTTGGCTGTTTCAATCCATAGGTATATCCATCGCGCCATTGCCAACCGCTCTTATTGCATTACCGTTTTCTATTATTACAACTATATTTTTATTGCTGATTTTAGATAAATTTGTGTTTCGTTATTATCAATCACAACGTGTCCAACCAGTGACTTTTATGATTGTATCTGTCGGCGTGATGTTTTTTCTGGCAGGGTTTATTCGCTTTATTATTGGAACTTCGAAGAAGAATTTTGCTGATGGTGAGAGATTTATTATAAAAGCATCTGAGTTTAAGCAGATGACAGGGTTAGCAGAAGGCTTGTCAATTCGAACTACTCAGGCGATTACAGTAATTGCAACCTTGATTCTTGTAACGGCAATTTTTTGGTTTTTAAATAAAACAAGAATGGGTAAGTCAATGCGGGCTTTTTCAGATAATGAGGATCTTGCCCTTTTGTCAGGTATTAAGCCAGAGCGTGTGATTATCGTTACCTGGATGCTGGTAGGCGCACTAGCAGCAGTAGCTGGCACCTTATATGGGCTAGATAAAGGATATAAGCCTTTTGTTTATCTGCAGTTGGTTTTACCAATATTTGCAGCAGCTATTGTTGGCGGTGTAGGCAACCCAATTGGCGCTGTTATTGGAGGATATGTGATTGCTTTTTCAGAGGCATTTATTACCTTTGCATATAAGCGCTTCCTTACCTATCTATTACCAGATGAATGGGCGCCTGATGGTCTTGTTCAACTATTATCTACGGAATATAAATTTGCAGTTTCTTTTGTGTTATTGGTAATCGTATTGCTTGTTAGACCAACCGGGTTATTTCGCGGGAAAACGCTATGAAGCTATCGATTACTAACTCTAGCAAACAAACTATATTTTTATTCCTATGTATGGGTGCGGCACTTTTATTTGTTGGTTTTTTCCAAAGCTGGAATTTAATGCTGGCAATACTCAACTTATGTTTAATTTCTGCAATAATGGCATTGGGGGTGAATCTCCAATGGGGATATGCAGGATTGTTTAATGCAGGCATCATGGGGTTTGCGGCACTTGGGGGGGTGGCAGCAATGCTTGTTTCTAAGTCACCAATAGCGGGTGCATGGCAAGCAGGTGGCATGGGTGTTTTACTTGGCCTAGTTGTTTTAATTATAACTGGGATATTAGTGTATCTTATATGGACCAGATATGCTCATAAAGGCAGGGTTCGGTTTTGGTATGTTGTTATAATAGCGGTGGCAGGCTATGTTTTCTCACGTTATTTTTTGGATCCTGCAATTCTTCGAATTGAGGCTTTTGAGCCATCTTCTTCAGGCTATCTGGGGGGTGCTGGCTTGCCTGTTTTGTTCTCATGGATTATTGGCGGAATACTAGCAGCATCAGTTGCCTTTTTTATAGGTAAGATCACACTTGGATTGCGTTCAGACTATCTTGCAATAGCAACTTTAGGCATATCAGAAATTGTTATTTTTATTTTCAAGAATGAAGACTGGTTAACCAGAGGTGTTAAAAATGTAACAGGTATTCCAAGACCAGTTCCGTATGAAATTGACCTGCAGTCAACTCTTTGGTTTCAAGATACAACCCAGCTAATTGGCTTAGACCTTATCCAAACATCAAGTATATTTGTAAAATTATGTTATACAGGGTTATTTCTAAGCGTGCTTCTTGCTCTTTTATGGCTATGTCAACGAGCACTGAATTCACCTTGGGGCAGAATGATGCGAGCCATTCGTGATAATGAAACTGCGGCAAGTGCAATGGGTAAAAATGTTACCTCAAGTCACCTGCAAATTTTCGTTATAGGTTCTGCGATTGTTGGAATCGCTGGCGCTATGCTGGTTACGCTAGATGGTCAATTTAATCCATCTGTATATCATCCACTTCGATTTACATTTCTAATATGGGTGATGGTTATTGTAGGCGGCTCTGGAAATAATTTTGGCGCAATTCTTGGTGGGTTTATCGTCTGGTTCTTCTGGATTGAAGCTGAAACAATTGGAAATATGTTGGTGTATATCTTAACGCTTCCTTTGGCTGAAGGGTCTGCCATAAAAAACCATTTTATAAACACTGCGCCGCAATTGCGATTATTAATTATGGGGCTTGTACTATTGTTGTTTTTAAGGTTTTCCCCACGGGGATTAATACCAGAGCGTACGCCCCATAAATAAGGGAAATATTCGCTTTTATTGATTTACTGACAAAAATGGCCTACTACGGTGCTGGAAACCTCCATTTTTAATATAGAAAATTAGTATTCATGAATTCTTACAAAGAAACCAAGAAGCATTTTCGAGCAACCAAAATTCTGGCTACATTGGGATCTGCTAGCAATGATATGGACCAAATATCAAGTCTGGTTGAGGCTGGTGTTAATATTTTCAGAATGAACTTCAGTCACGGAACACATGAAGAACATCTGCTAAGAATACAGATGGTAAGAGAGATAGAAAAAGCACGTTCAATACCCATTGGTATATTAGCAGATATGCAAGGTCCTAAATATCGAGTTGGCGAGGTTGCTGAGGGGACTTCATTAGTCGAAGGAGCTTCGATTCAGTTTGATCAAACAAATAAAATTGGTAATTCTGAAAGACTCCCTCTGCCGCATTCAGAAATTTTCAAAGCACTTTATCCAGGTGCTAGGGTGCTGATGGATGATGGTAAATTAGAGCTAATTGTAAAATCTCTGACAGATACAACATTTGTAGCAGAGGTGAAAACAGGTGGGGCTGTATCAAGCCGAAAGGGAGTTAATCTGCCAGATATAAAATTGGATACAGATGCTCTTACTGAAAAGGACCTAATAGATCTTGAGTTTGCTTTAAATAATGGGGCTGATTGGATTGCTTTGTCTTTCGTGCAGTCAGTATCAGATGTTTTGGAAGCAAAAGTAAAAATAGCTGGTAGAGCGCAATTAATGGCGAAAATAGAAAAGCCTGCCGCTCTTGATGAAATTGAAGATATCATTAATGCAGCAGATGCAATTATGATAGCAAGAGGAGATTTAGGAGTTGAATTAGATGCAGCAGAAGTGCCAGCTGTACAAAAAAAATTGATTTATCAATGCAGGAGAGTTGGTAAACCAGTTGTAGTGGCAACTCAAATGCTTGAATCAATGATAAGCAGCCCCACGCCAACAAGAGCAGAAGCAACAGATGTTGCAGGGGCAGTATTTGATGGGGCAGATGCCGTTATGTTATCTGCTGAAACGGCGATTGGGGCTTATCCTGTAATAGCTGTTGAAACGATGGCTCGTATTTTGATTTCTGCAGAAACGCATATAAAAACATTTCCATTTGATGGGCCAGCCCCATTAACAGTTGAGCCATCTATATATCATGCTGTTGCTAAGGCGGCAGTTGAACTTGCGCAAACAATAGAGGCAAAAGTAATAATCGCCTATTCTACCTCTGGAAACACGGCTGTTAGAATTGCAAGGGAGAGACCGTTAATTCCTCTGTTCGTTTCAACAGTTGAATTGAATATACAAAGGCGGCTATCAATCTTATATGGTGCTACAACAAGCTGCCAATCAGAGACTGATTATGAAGCGGCGCTTTTACTTACTAAACAAATGCTCCAAAAGGCGGATATTGTTCGTAAAAATGATGCTATTGTTGTTGTTGCTGGGTTTCCATTTGGACTTTCTGGAAGTACCAATTCTATTCGCGTAGAACATATTTAAAAATAGCCTATATAAAGCTTAGGTTGCTATGCCCTTAAGCTGTTCTTCTAATCGGCTCATTGCTTGTTTCACATCTTGTAGATGTGGGTTAATCAAAGCTGCACGGCGATAGGCTTCAAGTGCTGCTTTTGGATTACCAAGATGTACTTCGATCATTCCAAGACCAGCAAGAGCTCCAAAATGGTTATTTTCAAGAATTAAAGTTTGTGCAATATCATATTTCGCTTTTTCAAATTCACCCATAAAAAATAACACGGTTGCGCGTTTGTTCCATGCTTCTGCAAATTTTTCATCTTGATCTATCAAATACGTAAAAACAGCATTTGCAGCAACAAGTTGACCAGACTGCATTAGCTCAATTCCCATCTGCATTTGTTGGGTTAATGCAGGATCAATGTAATGCTTTGTCCAAATTTGCCAAATTTCATTAGATATTTCTTCGCCTACTTCTGGTGACTCTGCTGATTTTAATTCTGCAAATAAATTAACTAATGATGAGTCTCGCTGGTCGGCTTTAATTGAATAGGCTGGCATCATAGCAGCTAGAACCAAAATAGCTGCAACCAGCAAGCCCCAACGCATGTTTTGGCTAAATAGATTATGATTTAATAACTTCATAGAAATAAAATGAGCTAATTTTTTTAAAAAACAAGAAGTCAGCCTAAAATTATTATTGGTTATTTTGATTTTTGTTTTCTGATACTTATTTATGCCATGGCAAATCATGGAATTGCCACCCGTCAATAGTCGCTCTATTGCCTTGATTATCTGGATTTCCTTCAAATCCTTCTGCAACATTTGTTACATCAACAAACCCAGTATTCAGAAGCATTTGGCAAGCAGAAGCGGAGCGAGCGCCTGACCTGCATATTAAATATACAGGTGTATTTGCTTCTGCATATTTGGATACTTCTTCAACAAATATTGGATTAACAGATTGGTCTTCTCGAAGTAGCTCAATTTTAACCAAAGATTTATTGAGTTCCGATAAGTTAGGAACACCAATTATAGCCCATTCTTTTTCTGTACGGCAGTCTATTAAAATGGCTTCTTTTGTATCTTTTAAATTTTGATAAGCTATTGGTGGTGATACCTCTTTAAACATTTGTTTTCTCCGTATTTTAGATAAAAGTTAAAAAATTAGGCAGTTGAAGAATAAATTTACTATTGCCTGAATGATTAACTTGAAACTATAATTTTTGGTCCGCAAAGATAGCAGGATTTTAAAAAGGAATATAGCCCATGTTTAAAGCAATTATTGTAAAAAAAGCAGAAGATGAGACAATTTATGCAGAACTGTCAGATGTGGATGAGTCGCAATTGCCTTCTGAGGGCAATGTAACAGTTGAAGTTCATTTCTCAGACGTGAATTTTAAAGACGGATTGTGCCTTACTGGCAAAGGAAGATTGGTGCGCGAATATCCGCACATACCAGGGATTGATTTTTCTGGCATTGTGCTTGAGAGTGATGATTCTCGGTTTAAGCCAGGCGATAAAGTAATCAATACTGGTTGGCGTGTCGGAGAGATTTGGTTTGGTGGATATAGCCAAAAAGCTAAAGTAAAAGGGGATTGGCTAGTGCCTTTGCCAGAGGGTATGTCATTGCAAGCATCAATGGCAATTGGAACGGCAGGACTTAGCTCTATGCTTGGCATAGTTGAGCTAGAAGATCATGGTCTTATACCAGAGGCTGGCCCTGTTTTAGTAACAGGTGCTTCTGGCGGTGTTGGCTCTATTGCTGTGGCAATTTTGGCATCTCTTGGATATGAAGTGGCTGCTGTAACTGGAAATGTTGAAAAGAACACGCCTTTTCTTAAACATTTAGGAGCAACCAGTATTATAGATCGTCACACATTGAGTGAGCCAACAAATAAGGTTTTAGAGTCAGCAGTTTGGTCTGGATGTATTGATTCTGTAGGCGGTGTTATGCTGGCACGTATCCTGGCTCAGATGAAACCAGAGGCTACTGTTGCGGCTATAGGGAATGCTGGGGATTCATCTCTTCCAGCCTCAGTAATTCCTTTTTTGCTCAGAGGCATAAAATTAATTGGTATTGATTCTGCAAGCAAAGAGACTCCTAAACGCATTCGTGCATGGCAGCGTTTGTCAACCGACCTGCCAACTGAAAAACTTGATTCCATAAGCACTGAAATTCCGTTGTCAGCTGTTATTCAGGCAGGACAGGATATTCTTGTCGGAAAAACATCTGGCAGGTTAGTTGTCAATGTGAAGGAAGCTAAATAGGTCTATTAATAGAATAGCGTAAGGATATTTGGCTAATAAGATTTAGCGCTTGTTGACGGCGTTAGGGGGTTTTGACAATGGCAATATGCTGCAAATTTCGGCCCTGCTGAGCATAGTCTATTCCGTATCCAATTACGAATTCGTCAGGTATGTCAAAACCAACCCAGTCAATATCAACATCCACCTCTCTTCGTGAGGGTTTGTTTAATAATGTGCAAATTTTAAGTGATTTTGGTTTTCTAGTTTCAAGTAAACTTATTACCTGAGACAAAGTGTACCCAGTATCAATGATATCTTCTATGATCAAAACGTCGCGGTCATTAAGGTCTGTTTCAACATCCTTTAAAATACGCAATTGTCCAGATGATTTCATTTTATTGTCATAGCTTGTCACTGTCATAAAATCTACCTCAACTGGTAAATCAAGGCATCTTACTAAATCAGCTGTAAATACAAAAGAGCCTCGCAATAAGCCTATTACTAAAAGTTGATTTGTGTGCTGATAGCTATTACTTATCTGTTCTGATAATTTGTTTATTCTAGAGGCTATTTCAGCCTCGGTTATCAAAATTTCAAGTTTTTCACCTGTAATAAGAACAGCCATTATTCTCTACTTATATTTTAATTAATCGGCAGGTTTATGTTAGCCTGTTTTTAGGATAAAAACCAGTAAGAACAATTCTAGATTGGCAAATGTTTTTAACCAGACTAATCTTGTGAATGCAGGTTGAAAAATAGAAAAAATCCAGAATTTATCATAAAAATGAAAGAGATAGTAAATGGCAAAATTGGCTTTTCTTGGTTTGGGAGTAATGGGATTTCCGATGGCGCGTCATCTGGTTGAAACTGGACATGATGTTACGGTTTATAACCGCACCAGCGCAAAGGCCAAGAAATTTGCAGCAGAGTTTAAATCCCAAATGGCGGATAGTCCTGGCGAAGCAGCCATTGGCGCTGATATTGTGTTTGCGTGTGTTGGCGATGACCCAGATATCAAGCAGATTACCATTGGTGAGAGGGGGGCTTTTGCAGCAATGAAGCCTAATAGTATTCTTGTAGATCATACAACTGCCTCTGCCAAGGTTGCGCGTGAATTAGCAGACGCGGCTGATGAAAAGAATTTATATTTCATAGATGCACCTGTATCTGGCGGTCAATTAGGAGCCGAGAATGGAAAACTTACGATAATGTGTGGTGGGCAAAAAGAGATTTTTGAGAAAGCCCAACCAATTATGGCATGCTATGGTGCCAAGATTACTTGGATGGGCCCAGCTGGCTCTGGGCAGCTAACAAAAATGGTTAATCAAATCTGCATAGCAGGGCTTCTTCAAGGACTTTCAGAAGCGCTGAATTTTGGTCAGAAGGCGGGTCTGGAAATGGAACGTGCGTTAGACGTAATTGCAGGTGGCGCTGCTCAATCTTGGCAAATGGAAAACCGAGGCACAACCATGCTTGCAAACGAGTTTGATTTTGGCTTTGCTGTGGATTGGATGCGGAAAGATTTAAACATATGTATCGAAGAAGCTGCGAAAAATGGCGCTGAGTTGCCGATTACCGCCATTATATCACAATTATATGGGCGTTTATCTAATCAAGGATTTGGAAGGAATGATACCTCTTCTCTAATTCGTTTGCTAAAAGAGAGGTGACACCTTTGCGCTATGAGCACACGCATTCCTAATCTATCACCTATATTGCCATATTTTCAGATGTGTTTTTTGAGATAATGAGATATCAATAGGATATTTTGTGATGCTTCACGAT
>ERZ887849.1778-NODE-1778-length-18975-cov-47.216649_pt1 | contig 18975 bp, 18 predicted proteins | sample MGYA00521267_ERZ887849 | MGnify/ENA primary metagenome ERZ887849 (study PRJEB32303, sample SAMEA104408601) | aquatic metagenome | biome: Brackish water; feature: Pelagic; material: water | place: Baltic Sea | collected 2014-06-06T16:11:00 | depth 2,863 m ... | reverse complement strand
AGTTTAATTTTTGCCCAAAAAAATATTCAAGAATATAGATTAAAAAAAGAACAGATTATGGATTTAATGATTAATGAATTTATGAATATTTTTAATATTAAAAATATCAATATTGTTCATAAAGATATTCATGGTTGGCTATATGCTTATAAATTAGAAAAATTTGAGAATGATTTTTTCTGGGACCAAGAAATAAATTTAGGTATTTGTGGAGATTGGATGTGTGGGTCAACAGCTGAAAGTGCGTGGCGTAGTGCGACAGGATTGGCAGATCAAATTAATAAATCATAAAATTTTTTAATTAAGAGCAAAGCTCTTTGATCAATGCCCATAGTAGGGTTTATTTCTTTTGTTACGTAAGATATGCCAAGTCCATTAATAGGATCAGCAAAACCTAATGAACCACCCCAACCATTATGTCCAAAAGAATCTCTGTGTTTTCCAAACATCCAGCCACCTCTTAAAATAAACCCAAGATTAGTCCATCTAATGGGAAAATTTAAACTTAAATCAATTGAGGACTTAGTTTCTTCTAGTCCTTTTTGTAAAATATTTTGTTGAACAATATTATTGCTATTATCTTTTAAATCGTTTGCCAAATAATCGTAAATTGATGCAATAGCATCGGAATTTCCATGCCCCCCCATAGATGGAACTTCAGATTTTCTCCATTCTGTTGTGTTATAAAACTCAATATCGTGCCTTGGGTTATTAAAAGCATTAAAATTATCATCAATTTTTTTATTCTGTTCATTTTCAAACACTCCAACAGATAAATTAGCAACGTTAGAAATTAGTGATTGATCTAAACCAAAATAAAAATTTAAATTATTTTTCTTTGTAATAGTTTTTTTTAAAAATTGACCGGTTGTTAAATTTGTAATTATTTGAATTAGATTTCCAATTAAATACCCGTGAGTTTTAGCATGGTAATAAGTTGCTTCCCCAGCTTTATGGTCAGGCTCTTGATTTTCCAAAATTGTAATAATTTTATTCCAATCTAATAAATCCTCATTCGCTAATTTTGTTTTAAACCGATACATACCAGATTGATGAGATAAAATATGTTTAACTAAAATAGAGGATTTGTCAGTTGCTTTGAATGCTGGCCAATAATAGGAAACTGGTTTTTCTAAATCTAATAAATCATCATTAATAAGCTTTGCTATACATGTTTCATACAATCCTTTGCTTGCTGAAAAGGTGTTAACTATTGTGTTTTCGTCCCAAGGATCTTTTTGCGAGTTTTTAGTGCCTCCGTATAAACTTATAATTTTTTGTTTATTTTGAATAATGGAAAATGCAGCACCAGTTTCTTTATTAGTTTTAAAAAAATCCTCAAAAATTTCTTTAATAGCTAAAAATTCTTCCTTACAATAGCCTTTAACAAGCATTTAGACTGCTAGTTTCATAGCAAAATTTCTACCTAGACTTATTTTTAAATCTTGGCAAAACTTTGCAGCTTCTGCACCATCAATAATTCTATGATCATAAGATAAAGAAATAGGCATCATAAGCCTTGGCTCGAACTTTCCTTCAATAAATATTTGTTTCATTTCAGATTTTCCAATTCCTATTATTGCCACCTCAGGAGCATTTATAATTGGAGTAAAAAAGCTACCGCCAATTCCACCTAGACTTGATATTGTCATGGATCCACCAAAAAATTCTTTTTTGTCAATTTTTAGCTCTTTACATAGTTTGCTTATTTTTCTTATTTCCAAACTTAATTCTGATAAATTTTTTTTATCTACATTTCTGATTTTGGGTACCATTAGTCCATGAGGGGTATCAACTGCTATTCCTATATGAAAATATTTTTTAAAAATTATTTTATCATTATCAATAGAGCTATTAAAATTAGGAAATTTTTTCATACCGTTAACTAATGCCTTAATCATAAAGGCCAACGGTGTTATTGAAATTATTTCTCTGGTATTTAAATCCAAGAGGTTTTTTCTAAAACTTTCCATCTCAGTTACATCCAATTCATCGTGCTGGGTTACATGTGGAATAGATGTCCAAGCTTTCACCAAATGTGGTCCTGATAATCTTTTAATTCTTGGTATATTTTGAATATCGATTTCACCAAATTCACTATGCTCATATGGTAATGGTTCAGATGTGGTAGTTTTGGGCTCTGAATTTTGAATTTGTATCGTTGCTTTATTTTTGTTTAAATTTTGATTTACATACTTTTTTATATCCTCTTCTAAGACTCTTCCTTTTCTTCCCGATCCTTCTACTTCATTTATTGAAACTCCAAGTTCTCTTGCAAATTTCATAACTTTAGGACTTGAGCCAGAAATATCAGAATTGTTTGAGGATAATAAAGAACTTGCATTTTGATTTTCTTCCACTTTAGAAATTACTTGTTTTATGGGTTGCTCAGAAATTTTTTTACCTATTTCAACTTTGCAAATTTCTTGTTGCGTAGACACTTCTTCTTTTTTTTTAACTAAAATTTTATAAATAATTCCAGCGACAGGTGAAGGAATGTCTATACTTGAATTGTCATCTTCCAATGTAATGATTGGCTGTTCTATCGATACTGCATCACCTTCTTTCACCAAAATATCCGTAACAATTAGTTTTCCAGAAAAATCGATACTAGGAATAATCAGACTTTTTAGTTCTTTCGGTTCTGACTTCTCACTATCTGAATTGGTTGTTACTGACTTGGAGGGTATTTCTTGTACTTTACTTTTTTCAGAGGAAGATTCCTCTAATGATGCAACAAGACTACCCTCTGATACTTTATCTCCAATTTTAATATGAATTTTTTCTACCTTCCCAGATAGACTGGAAGGAACTTCGACACTTGATTTGTCACTTTCAAGAGTAATGACAGCATCTCCTTTTTTAATTTCCTGACCTTCTTTTATTAAAATTTCAATTATTTCAACATTTTTAAAGTCACCAATATTTGGTACTAAAATATCTTTAGCCATTATAACTTGGTAGGGATTGGTTTCGTTTGATCTATATTATATTTTTCAAAAGCTTTTTGGGCAACTTTTGAAGCAATTTTTTGTTCTTTTGATAAAATACTCAAAGTATTTGCTACAATATATTCCTTACTCACCTCAAAAAATTCTCTAAGTTTTTTTCTCGTATCGCTTCTACCGTAACCATCTGTTCCAAAAGTATAATAATTTTCTTTAACATATGGTCTTATCTGGTCTGAATGAATACGCATATAATCAGTGGCAGCAATGATTGGACCTGATCTTCCTTCAAGGCATTTTTCAATATATGTTTGTTCTCTATTTTCGGTTGGGTTAAGTAAATTTTTTCGTTCAACTTCCATGGCATTTTTTTGAAGTTCATTAAAACTTGTGACGCTCCAAACATCTGAATCAATACCGTATTCATTACTTAAAATTTCAGCAGCTTGAAGAACTTCATTTAATATAGTCCCGGATCCCATTAACTGAACTTTTGCTTTTCCTCCGTTATCAAATTCTTTAAGCAAATACATTCCTTTCAAAATATCTTCTTTTTTTACATGCTTGGGTAATTCAGGATGTAAGTAATTCTCGTTCATTGTAGTTATGTAATAAAAAATATTTTCTTGTTTTTCATGCATTCTTTTTAGACCATCTTCAAAAATGATAGCTAGTTCATAGGCATAAGTAGGATCATACGACACACAATTTGGTACCATGGAGGCCATGATTAAACTGTGTCCGTCTTGATGTTGCAATCCTTCACCTGCCAAAGTAGTTCTTCCTGCTGTAGCACCTATCAAAAAACCTCTGGCTTGAGAATCACCAGCTGCCCAAATTAGATCCATGACTCTTTGAAAGCCAAACATAGAATAGAAAATGTAGATAGGTAACATTTCGATTTCATGATTTGCATAAGAAGTTCCAGCCGCAATGAATGAAGACATTGCCCCAGCTTCATTAATACCTTCTTCCAAAACTTGTCCCTCTTTATCTTCTCGATAAGAGCTTATTTGCTCAGAATCTACGGGCTCATATTTTTGTCCCTCATGAGCGTAAATTCCAATCTTTTGGAAAAATCCTTCCATTCCAAATGTTCGTGCTTCATCCGGTATAATAGGAACTAGTCGTGATGCAGTTAATTTATCCCTAAGCATTTTAGTCAAAATAGTTACAAGGGCCATTGTAGTTGAAATTTGTCTTTCACCAGATGACTGGTAAGAAGATTCAAATACAGAACTATCAATTTTTACTGGAGTAGCTTTAGAAGATCTAGAAGGAATAAATCCTCCTAGTTTTTTTCTTCTTTCAAGTAAATATTGAATTTCATCTGATTTTTCATCTGGTCTATAAAATTCTAAATTTTCTACCTGTTTATCTGTAAGAGGGATTTCAAATCTATCTCTAAAGTAGAACATGTCATTCACATCTAATTTTTTTTGTTGGTGAGTAGTATTGATACTTTCACCAGATTTGCCCATTCCATAACCTTTAATTGACTTAGTAACAATAACGGTAGGTTGGTTTTTATGTTTAATTGCTGCATCGTAGGCTGCGTATACTTTGTTTGGATCGTGACCACCTCTATTCAATCTCCAAATATCAGAGTCAGACATGTTAGATACTAGTTTTAATAGTTCAGGATATTTCCCAAAAAATTTTTCTCTAACATAAGCGCCACCCTTAGCTTTCATGGCTTGATATTCTCCATCTACAACTTCATTCATTCTTTTCATTAAAAGACCAGTTTTGTCTGCTTTTAGTAAAGGATCCCAATATGAGCCCCAAATAACTTTAATTACATTCCAGCCAGCACCTCTAAACGTCCCCTCCAATTCTTGAATAATTTTTCCATTTCCTCTTACCGGACCATCCAATCTTTGAAGATTGCAATTAATTACAAAAATTAAATTATCTAGCTTTTCTCTAGACGCCAATCCAATTGCTCCAAGTGTTTCAGGCTCATCTGTTTCGCCGTCACCAATAAAACACCAAATTTTTCTATCTTGATCTGGAATCAATCCTCTGTTTTGCAAATATTTCATAAATCTTGCTTGGTAAATTGCCATGATAGGCCCAAGCCCCATAGAGACAGTTGGGAACTGCCAATAGTTTGGCATTAGCCATGGATGAGGATAAGAAGAAAGTCCTCCACCTTTAACTTCTTGTCGGAAACCCATTAGTTGCTCTTTTGATATTCGTCCCTCTAAAAAAGATCGCGCGTACATTCCGGGAGCAGAATGTCCTTGATAAAATACCATGTCTCCTAAAAAATTATCAGTTTTGGCTCTCCAAAAATGATTGCAACCAACATCATACAAAGTAGCTGCGGACGCAAAAGTTGCAATATGACCGCCTAATTCAGATGAAACTTTGTTTGCTTTTACAACCATTGCTGCAGCATTCCATCTAATTAATGAGCGTATTTTTCTTTCAAGTTCTTGGTTTCCAGGAGATTTTGCTTCAAGCTCTGTTGGTATAGTGTTGATGTAAGGTGTGGTTTGGGTAAATGGAATATTAGAGCCGGCAATGTAAGCTTCGTCAATTAATTGACTAAGTAAATAATGCGCTCTTTCGGCCCCATCTCTTTTTACAACATTGCTCAAAGATTCTATCCATTCACTTGTTTCTTCAGGATCAATATCTTTGATGTTAGGGATGCCGCTGTAAATATTTTTGCTTTTAAATTCAATTTTTGGACCAGCATTTGCTGATTTATTTTTTAATAAAGCTTCTTCCGCATCTTTAATAATTCTCTCTGTTTCTGGTAAAATTTTTTCTTTTATTTGTTCTGGTTTTTTAGATTCTGCAACTCCCTCAGCGTCCATTAAACCAATCAAACTTCCCTCTGAAATCCTATCGCCAACTTTAACTTTTAATTCTGTTACTGTTCCAGAAAATGGAGAGGGTATTTCGACGCTAGACTTATCACTCTCAAGAGTAATAATTGGATCGTTTTTATTTATTTTGTCCCCCTCTTTTACAAGTATTTCTATAATCTCAACATTTTTGAAATCACCAATGTCTGGGACTTTAATTTCTGCACTCATAGAATTCTGCGATACTTATTGAATTTTATTTCTTATGTAAATTTAAAATAATCTAACAAATTAGGTTGGATTTGAACATTAATTAAACTAAAACTCTATTAAAATCACAGTTTATGTATAAAAATTTTGGACAATTTATTGATGGAAAATGGAGCCCATCGACGGATGGAGGAACATACGAAGTAATTAATCCCTCAAACGAAGAAATTTTAGGGCATGCGTCTAAAGCTACCTCAGCAGACGTAGAAAGAGCCCTGCAATCCGCAAAAAAAGGATTAGAAATTTGGAGAAAAATTTCACCATGGGAAAGATCTGCCAAAATAAGAAAAATAGCAGATTTAATTCGAGAAAAAAAAGATGTTATTGCAAAATGGATTTCGCTAGAAGTTGGTAAGCCATTTACACAAGCCCAAACAGAAGCAATAGGATCTGCAGAAATTTTTGAATGGAATTCTGAAGAAACAAAAAGAATTTATGGTCAGATTATAGAAAGTAGATTTGCAAATACAAGGATGCATGTCAAATACGAACCAGTAGGGGTTGTTGCAGCATTGAGTCCTTGGAATTTTCCAACTATATTGGCGGCAAGAAAAATTTCAACAGCCTTAGCTGCAGGTTGCTCAGTTATATGCAAGCCTGACATGGTCACACCAGGATCTGTTATGGAGTTAGTGAATATTGTAAATGAAGCAGGTATTCCTCCAGGGGTGGTTAATTTATTATCTGGAGATCCAGCTTCCATAGCATCCCAATTGATTTCCTCAGATATTATTAAAAAAATTTCTATTACTGGATCTACAAGAGTAGGAAAGTTAATTTTAAAACAAGCTGCTGACAAAGTGCAAAGAGTAACCATGGAACTTAGTGGGCACGCTCCTTTCATTGTTCATGATGATGCAAATATTCAAAAAGCAACTGATATGGCGATTGCGGCTAAATACAGAAATACGGGCCAAGTATGTATATCTCCAAGTAGATTTTATATTCACGAAAGTAAAAAGAAAGAATTCACTAAATTATTTGTTGAAAAAACATTGAAATTAAAAATGGGACATGGGATTGAAAAAGATACAGATTTAGGTCCTATAACAACGAAGAAAAGGTTAGGGGAAATTGAAGAACTAGTCGAAATAACCAAGAAAGAGGGAGCGGTTATTTTATGCGGAGGCAAGAGACCTGCTAATTTTAACAAAGGTTATTTTTATGAAGCAACTGTATTTGATAATGTAAAAGATGATTTTAAAATAATGACAACAGAACCCTTTGGTCCATTATCACCAATTCTTTCTTTTAAACATTTTGATGAAGTTATTGAGCGTGCCAATAATCATGATGCAGGATTAGCCGCTTATGTTGCAACGAGTTCTATGGAAAAAGCACAATTAACCTCGGATGCATTAGAAACTGGTTTGGTAGCGATCAACACTCCTGTTGTGGCAACCGCAGAAGCCCCTTTCGGAGGAATTAAACAGAGCGGATATGGTAGAGAAGGTGGATCAGAGGCTATTAAAGATTATCTAAATACAAAATATACACATCTAGGCATTTCTGGTTAAGATGCAAAATCAAAAAATAAGTCTGTCATTTATTGGAACAGGTTTGATGGGTTTACCTATGGTAAAAAATTTATCCAAAGGAAACTATAAAATAAATGTTTTTAATAGAACTTTGTCAAAAATGGATGATCTTAAATCGATAAGTAATATTGTAATTTGCAACTCATTAGATCTAGCCATTAAAAATTCAACAGTGGTTATTACAATGTTGCCAGATGATGATGCTGTAGAAAAAGTTATTAAAGAAATTGTCGATAAGAATTTATTAGAAAAAAAAAGTATTTTTATAGATATGAGTTCAACAAAATACGATAGTGCAAAAAAATTTTATAATAGCTTAAAAAAAATAAATGTAGATTTTGTGGATTCGCCAGTTTCCGGAGGTCCAGAAGGAGCAAAATCTGCAAGTCTTGCAATAATGGCAGGAGGAGATGAAAATATATTTAATCAAATAAAAGAAATATTAAAAACAATGGGAAATCCTACATTGGTTGGTCCTGCTGGAAGCGGACAGGTAGCTAAATTATGCAATCAAATAATTGTTGGAATTACTATAGGCGCTGTAGCAGAAGCAATTATTTTATGTGAAAAAGTTGGAGCAAACCCTGAAAATTTTATTAAAGCGGTAGCCGGAGGATTTGCAGACAGCAAGGTTTTGCAAAACCATGGTACAAGAATGGTAAAAAAAGATTTTGCTCCAAGAGGCAAAACCATTACCCACTTAAAGGACATGAATAATATTTTAGAGTGTGCGGAAAATGTAGCAACAAAACTTCCAATTTCAAAATTAATTCAAAACATGTTTCAAAGTCTAGTTGATAGAGGTTATGGCAATGATGATCACAGCGCTATCTACAAAGAAATATTAGAACGAAATATAAAGTAGATTTGGTGCCCACAACCAGAATCGAACTGATGACCCCGTCCTTACCATGGACGTGCTCTACCTTCTGAGCTATGTGGGCTTCTTTGTGACTTTTTAAATTTATCTCAGGTTTTTACAACTTTTTTTATCTTCAGCTGCCTGAAATAAGTCTGTTTTAGAGCAAACAACTATCATTTTTGTATTGCATTTTTTATTTATGAAAAAAATATTTAATATTTTTGTTATGATTATTTTAGTAACCGTAACAAATTGTACGACCCATACAGTCAAATTAGGAAAAAAATGCACAACAGTTGCTGATAATAACACATATGAAAAATCTTATGTTTGGATTGTTAAAAAAGAAACAGTTTCTGCTTTTGACCAAAAAATAAACGAAGATAACTGTTCCAAAATCGAAGGAAAAATATAATTTTTTTCTACATTTGGTTGAAATTGGAATTCTTGACAAAAATGTCTTATATCTATTTAAAGCATAAGATACTTGAGCCAAGCTTAAGTATTTTTAATTAAATAATAGAGAGTAACAATGAGTATAAAAGGTAAAGTAAAATGGTTTAATGGATCTAAAGGTTATGGATTTATTGAACGAGATGATAAAGAAAAAGACGTTTTTGTTCATATGTCAGCCGTTAAAGATTCTGGTGTTGGATACCTCGATGAGGGAGATGTTCTTACTTTTGATATCGAAGATGGAAAAAAAGGTCCATCTGCTGTAAACTTAAAAAAAGAATAGTTTTTTAGTTTAAATATTAGTTTAGGAGGCTCGGCCATGGGTATTCATTATGATTATAAGTCTAAGCGTGGTGAAAGGGCGATGCTGAAAGAAGCAAAAAGAAAAGAACGTCTTGCTCTCAAAAAAGCAAAAAGAGCCTCAACTAATCCAATAGTAGAAAAAAAAGAAGAGCCTGCTGAAATGCATGATATCAGCAAGCCGATTACTTTGGATGATTTAACAAATCCTAATAAATAATTTAATAAATGTTTTTGACGGTTGATAAGGAAGATAAAATCAAAAAATTAGCTAACGCTCTAAAAGAAAATTTAAAAAAAAGAAAAGAGTTCCAAAAAAAATTGAAAGATAAAAAATGAGCGTATTGTCAGATAAGTGGATTAAAAAAATGTCCCAGGAAAATGAGATGATAACACCCTTTGTTGAAAATCAACAAAGAGGGGATAATATATCCTTTGGTCTTTCTTCCTATGGTTATGACGCTAGAGTTTCAAATGAATTTAAAATTTTCACTAATATTCATTCGACTGTAGTTGACCCAAAAAATTTTTCCCAAGAGAGTTTTGTTACTAAAAAAGAAGATGTGTGCATTATTCCTCCTAATTCTTTTGTTCTAGCAAGTACTGTTGAATATTTCAAAATTCCAAGGGATGTTTTAGTTATTTGTCTTGGAAAAAGTACATATGCTAGATGCGGGATCATTGTAAATGTAACACCTTTAGAACCTGAGTGGGAAGGCCATGTAACTTTAGAATTTTCTAACACAACTCCTCTTCCAGCTAAAATTTATGCAAATGAAGGAGCGTGCCAATTTATTTTCTTAAAAGGAGATCAGCCTCCCGAAGTTTCTTATGCAGACAGAAAAGGAAAGTATATGAAACAAAAGGGCGTCACCCTTCCCAAAGTATAAAAATTAATGAAACAATTAATAATCCAGGGAGGTAAAAAACTCTATGGATCCATAGTTATTTCTGGATCAAAAAATGCTTCTCTGCCAATTTTGGCAGCCTCTTTACTAATAGATGAAATTATAATTTTAAGAAATATTCCAAATGTCAAAGATATTTTGACTATGAAAACTTTGTTAGAAAGTATTGGAAAAAAAATTGAATTTAATATTTTGAAAAATGAAATAAAAATTTATCCAACGAAAATAAAAAAATTAGAAGCCTTATATAGTCTTGTTAAAACCATGAGAGCTGGGGTTTTGGTATTGGGGCCATTAATTGCTAAATATAATTTTGCACGTGTATCATTACCAGGAGGGTGTGCCATAGGGTCAAGGCCAGTCGACCTTCATATAGAAGCATTAAAAAAAATGGGTGCAAAAATAAAAATAGAAAAAGGATATATCGTTGCGGAAGCTCCGAAAAAATTAAAATCTGCAAAAATAAAATTTTCATCCATTTCAGTTGGGGCAACAGAAAATCTAATTATGGCGGCTACGCTCTGTAAAGGCAAAACTATTATTCAAAATATTGCAATTGAACCAGAGATTTTAGATCTGATAAATTTTTTAAATTGTTCTGGTGCCAAAATATCTTTTGTCTCTAAAAGATCGATTGTTATTGAAGGAGTGGATAAATTAAGAGGTATTAATTATTCTGTTATTCCAGACAGAATAGAAGCTGGCACGTATGCAGTTGCAGCTTTAATTACAAATGGAAAAATTACTTTGAATAAAATTAATAGAGAAATGATGTCTAATATTTTTAAAATTTTAAAAAAAGCTGGAGCCAAGATAGTTTTTGGAAAAAATAATTCTGTCACCATTTCTAGAAAAATAATTAAACCCACAAAAATTAAAACAATGCCATACCCTGGTTTTCCTACAGATATGCAAGCACAGTTGATGAGTTTGCTTTGTTTGTCTAAGGGTAGTTCATTAATCAAAGAAGAAATTTTTGAAAACAGATTTTTGCATGTTTCAGAATTAAAAAGAATGGGGGCCAATATTAAAATAAGCAATCAAAGTGCAAATATCACTGGAATAGTAAATTTAAATGGAGCAGAAGTGATGGCCACGGACTTGAGAGCCTCTGTTTCATTGGTATTAGCAGGATTGGCAGCAAAAGGCACAACCATCATAAATAGAATTTATCATTTAGAAAGAGGATATGAAAATTTGGTTAGCAAACTAAAGCAGTGCGGGGCAAAGATAGTTTTAAAAAATGTTTGATAAAAATTCTAATTTAAGACTACTAGCAAATGATGAAAAAGACCTAAAAATTTTCTCAGCATATTTACAAGATGCAGTTATCATTACACAAGACATTAAATTTTTATTAAAAAACAAAACACTAGCCTGTATTTTTAACAGATTTATGTGGGAAGATGCTGAAAAAGGTGTCTTTAGAGATAATAGAAGGGTTAGATCAGCACTTATTTTTAAAAATGTAACAAAAGTAAAATCTAAAAATATTAATGTTAAAAATAAATTAAGAATATTAGAATTTTTAGCCATAGAAAGCCGAATACTTAAAAATGATAATTATAGTTTGAAGTTGATATTTTCAGGTGGTGGAGTAATTTCAATGGAAGTGGAATTTATTGATTCAACTCTTGAGGATTTTTCTGAGAGCTGGCCAACAAAATACACCCCCAAACATAAAATTTGATGAAATATATATTAGATACAAAGAAAGCTGGTTTTCAAAAAGAATTTAACAAAGTTCTAAATTCAAAGCGTCAGCAGTCTAGCTCTAATCAATCTACTGTTTTAAAGATCATTAGTGATATTAAAAAAAATGGAGATAAATCTTTAATCAAATATTCAAAAAAATTTGACAAGATTTCTTTAAATAAAAATAATATTCAATTGAGTAACAAAGAAATTCTAGCGATTATTGCAAAACTTGATTTTAAAATTAAAAAGGCAATTGAACTTGCCTATACAAGAGTAAAAAATTTTCATTTAAAGCAAGTTAATCATTCATTTAAGTATAAAGATAGTTATGGCAACCTTCTTGGTTACAAATATACGTCTTTAAATAAAGTGGGTATTTATGTACCCGGAGGCAAAGCAAGTTATCCTAGTACAGTCATTATGAACTCAGTGCCCGCAATTGTTGCTGGTGTCAAAAATATTTATGCAGCTGTACCTGCACCTAATAATGAAATTAATGCGGGTGTTATTTATGCGGCTAAAATTTGCGGAGTAAAAAAAATTTACAGAATTGGTGGAGCGCAGGCTATTGCAGCTTTTGCATATGGCACAAAATCGGTTGATCAAGTAGATAAAATAGTAGGACCAGGTAATATTTTTGTAGCAACTGCTAAAAAGGAAGTTTTTGGACAAGTTGGCATTGATATGATTGCAGGTCCTTCAGAAATAACAGTAATTGCTGGACCAGAAAATAATCCAACATGGACGGCTATTGATTTATTATCACAAGCAGAGCATGACGAATTGTCCCAAAGTATTTTAATTACTAAGAGCAACATATTTGCAAGGAAAGTTAAATATGAAATTGAACGCATTATTAACAATTTGCCAAGATCTAAAATTGCTCGAGCTAGTATAAAGAACTACGGAACAATTATTATTTGCAAAAATGATAAAGAAATTATTGAAATTGCTAACAAAATAGCGCCAGAACATCTTGAAATAAAAGTTAAAAATTGTGATGAGTTAGAAAAAAAAATTATCAATGCAGGTTCTATTTTTTTAGGAAATTATAGTCCCGAAGCAATAGGTGATTATATTGCTGGACCTAATCACGTTTTACCTACGTCGGGGACCGCAAGATTTTCTTCTGGATTGTCAGTTGCTGATTTTTATAAAAAAACATCAGTTATAAAATGTACAAAACTTGGTATTAAAAAAATTGGACCTGCTGCAGTTAACCTTGCAAATTATGAAGGGTTGCAAGCACACGCTCTTTCGATTATGACACGTATCAATAACCAAAAATAAAATATATGGCAAAAGAAGAAATGTTGGAATTCAATGGTGTAGTTACTGAGCTACTTCCTAATGCCACATTTCGGGTTAAGCTAGAAAATAATCATGAAATTTTAGCTCACAGCTCAGGAAAACTTAGAAAAAATAGAATTAGAGTTTTGACTGGAGATAAAGTGCTAGTTGAAGTCACACCATACGATTTAACAAAAGGCAGAATTACTTTTCGACTAAAGTAAATGTCCAAAATTACCAAAGGTTTAGTTTTGGCAAGCGCATCTTCTCGACGATTAGAATTGTTGAATAAAATTAATATTGTTCCTGAAATTATACAAGCCGCAAATATTGACGAAACACCAAAAAAAAAAAGAAAAACCAATAGAATATTGCAAAAGACTTGCAAGAGAGAAAGGTGATTTTGTTTTTCAAAACTATCCTGACATGACGGTATTATCAGCTGATACGATTGTTTTTTGTAGTAATAAAATTTTTGGAAAGGCATCTTCAGATGAGGAAGCTAGAAGCTTTTTAAATTTTTTTTCAGGCAGAAAACATTCGGTATTAACAGCAATTTACCTTCGCAATAAAAATCTATCTAAAATTAAATACTCTATCTCTAAAGTTACTTTCATCCGATTAGAAAAAAAAGATATAGATATATATTTGGCAACTAAAGAGTGGAAAAATAAAGCGGGCGCTTATGCAATCCAGGGCTATGCGGAGCGATTTGTTAAAACAATAAATGGATCTTATTCAAATATTGTAGGATTGCCACTTCAACAAGCTTTTAACTTACTAAAAACATCGAATTTAATTTAGTTTTTAATTGATTATTTAAATAAATTGTGGAAAAAGACTGTGCGTGGTCTGGTAGCTCAGTTGGTAGAGCAGAGCCCTGAAAAGGCTTGTGTCGGTGGTTCAAGTCCACCCCAGACCACCAGTTTTTATTTGCAATTTTATTAGTGTCTTGATAATCAACCCTTAATTGAAATGAAAAAAAAATATATATCTACGCATAGACACCATTCCCATGCTGAGCATTTGCTTGGCCAATAGAATTATATATTTAAATTAAGAATACTATTATAAACAAAAAATATTATGCAGCTGTAGCTCAGTTGGTTAGAGCGCTGGTTTGTGGAACCAGATGTCGGTGGTTCGAGTCCACCCAGCTGTACCAAAACAATGAATAAAAAAACTTTTAAACCCAGCAGTGAATTACCCGCTGGTTTTGCAGATAGACAAGAAGAAGAGCTTTTAATTCGAGATTTTTTAATTTCGAACATTAAAAAGATTATGTCTAAATACGGATTCCAATATCTTGAAACACCTAGTTTTGAGTATACGGACAGTATTGGAAAATTTTTACCAGACAAAGAAAGACCTTCCGAGGGTGTTTTTTCTTTTGAAGATGAAAAAAAGTGGCTTTCACTTCGTTATGATTTAACAGCACCACTAGCAAGATATTCTGCTAAAAATTTCGATTCTATTCCAAGACCTTTTAAGAGATATCAATTAGGGACTGTTTGGAGAAATGAAAAACCAGGACCGGGTCGTTTCAGAGAATTTTTGCAATTTGATGCAGACTATATAGGTACCAGTAATCTATTTGCAGACTCTGAGTTATGTTTTTTAATTTCAGAAATTCTCACTAGCTGTGGCTTAGAAAAAAATGAATTCATAATTAAAGTTTCAAATCGAAAACTTACCAAAGGTCTTTTGGAGCAATTAAATATTAACGAAGAACAAAAGCAATCCATAACTCTAAGGGCAATAGATAAATTAGACAGAGTAGGGATTGAAGGCGTCCAATATTTACTTGGGGAGGGTAGAAAAGATAAGTCAGGAGATTTCACGAAGGGAGCAGAATTAAAAGATAATCAAATTACAAAAATTATTGATTTTTTAAACATTAAAAAACTTTCTGAAAATAATTTTGAAAAAATTAAAGCAATAGCCAACAACAACGAAACAATGATGGCTGGTATAAATGAGCTAATACTCATAAAAAAATATTTTTCATTATTTAATTTTGAAAATTATAATTTCGACACCACTCTTGTAAGAGGTCTTGAATATTACACCGGTCCTATTTTTGAAGCCAATTTAACTTTTAAAGTAACGAATAATAAGGGACAAGAAATTGAATTTGGCTCTATAGGTGGAGGAGGAAGATACGATGATCTTGTTAAACGATTTAATAATCAAGATTGTCCTTCTACGGGTATATCCGTTGGCCTAGACCGTTTAATTTATGCAATCATCCAAAAAAATAAAATTAAAGTAGAAAAAAATTGTCCAATTTTAATATGTGTATTTGATGAAAAATATATGGATTATTATATAAAAATCTTAAATTTATTAAGATTTGAGAATATTAGTGCAGAAATTTATTCAGGAAATTCTAATATAAAATCGCAACTTAAATATGCTGATAAAAGAGGATGTAAGTTTGTAATTCTATGTGGCGATGATGAGATTGCTAAAAACCTTATCACTATTAAAAATTTAAGTATAGGCAAGAAAGTTTCAGAAGATCTTAAAGATCGGGATGACTGGAAACAGTCTACCGAAGCACAAAAAACCATGCCTTTTGATCAGTTAATTAGTGAAATTAAAAAATGAAGCAAGGATTGGAAAAAAAAAGGTTAAAAGAATTTTTTTCAAAACAAATATTAAGTAGTTTTGAAAAAAATAATTTTAATTTTACTGATCTAGATTTGTTAATTGACACTAATTTATTAACAGAAAGATCAGGTGAGCAGTTTAAAAAAACTACATTAACTTACAAAGATTTACTTGGTAAAGAAATCAGTTTGCGACCCGATCTTACGGTTTCAACTGCTATTAAATATATCCAAGAAAAAAAAAATAAAGAAGAGAAATATTGTTATTTTGGCACTGCTTATCGTTTAGACAAAAAAGGCAATCTAAAGGTTTTTGATCAAATAGGTTGTGAAATCATAAACTCCAATAATAAAAAATCTCAAATAAATCTTATCAATTCAGTTCTCAAACCTATTAAAAAAATTAAAAAACTAGAAGTTACAATAGGAGATATTGGCTTGTTTAAAATATTAGTAAACTCTTTAGAATTACCAGAACGATGGAAATTTAGACTAATAAAACATTTTTCTAGAAGAGAATATTTTGAAGATTTGCTCAAAAGACTAGAAACTAATTATGATCTTAATCAGCAAACAATTGAGGTTGATACAAAACGTCTAAAAGAACTTAAAAAGATGGATAAAAATCAGGTTATTGGAGGTAGAACGGTTTTTGAAATTATTCAACGTTTTGAAAAAAAATTAAAAGATCCTAGAGATAATTTTAAAGGTAAAAAAAATGTAAAAATTATTAGGGACTTTTTAAAAATTAATTTACCAATTGATAAAGCAGAAAATGCTATTCGTTTATTTTTTTTTAACAATATTTTAAAAAATAAAGATCTAGCCATTTATCTAAAAAAAATTTCTAGTGTTAACGATGCACTAGGTAAAAAATATACAATTTATTTCAAAACAAATTTTGGAAGAAATGCAGAATATTATACAGGATTAGTTTTTTTAGCTTATGTTTTAAATAAATCTAAATTAATAGAAATTGCTAGAGGTGGAGAATACGACACTTTACTTAAAACTCTTGGTTATAAAAAAGATATCCCAGCTTTTGGTGGAGCTATTAATTTAAATCAATTGATAAACTTATAATATGAATAAAATAAAATTAGGCTTGCCGAGTAAAGGTAGATTAAAAGAAGATGCCATAAATTTTTTTCAAAGTAAAAAGTTAATAATAAAAAATTCATTTGGAGAAAGAAATTATTTTTTTAATATCGAAGGAAAAAATGAAGTAGAAGGTATATTCTTGCATGCAAAAGAGATTATTGAAAGAATTAATGATGGAACTTTGGACATGGGTGTGTCTGGACTAGATTTGTTAAAGGAATTTCCAGAAGTTTATTCAGAAAATGTTAAAATATTTCAAAAGCTAAATTTTGGTTTTGCCGATCTGGTTGTTGCAGTTCCAAAAGATTGGCTTGATGTGCAAAATATGGCAGATTTAGAAGAGGTTAGTTTTGAATTTAGAGAGAAATACGGTCGCAGAATGAGAGTGGCAACCAAATATCCAAATTTAACCGAAACTTTCTTTTTATCTAAGGGTGTAAGTCAATTTAGAGTTGTTGCAAGTCTGGGAGCAACTGAATCGTACCCATTCACTGGTTCTGCAGAACTTATTACTGATATTACATCAACCGGATCTACTCTTAAGGCCAATAATCTTAGAATTGTTAATGATGGAAATATTTTAAAGAGTTCAGCTTGTTTATTTGTTTCAAAAAAATTTCAAAAAAATAATTTTTTAAAGAACCTCAAATAAAAAAGGCCAGTACTTAACTGGCCTTTTTATAAATCTTTTTGGATTTATTAGTATAGGATTACATTCCCATTCCACCCATGCCACCCATGCCGCCCATTCCACCCATTGGAGGCATTCCACCACCACCAGATGAATTTTTGTCTTCAGGCTTGTCGGCAATCATAGCTTCGGTAGTAATTAACAATCCTGAGATAGAAGCTGCATCTTGTAAAGCAGTTCTAACAACTTTAGTAGGATCAATAATTCCCTTAGCAAACATGTCTACATACTCTTCTGCTTGAGCATCGTATCCCATGTTACCTTTTTTACCTTCTAATAGTTTTCCAACAACCACAGAAGCATCAACTCCCGCATTTGATATAATTTGTCGGATAGGAGCTTGTAGAGCTTTTCTAATAATTTCTACACCAGCTTTTTGATCATCACCTTTAACTTTAATACCGTCTAAGGCATCAAGAGCATAAAGCAAAGCGCATCCACCACCAGTAACAACTCCTTCTTGAACAGCTGCTTTAGTAGCATTAAGCGCATCATCAACTCTATCTTTTCTCTCTTTAACCTCAACTTCAGTTGCTCCACCAACTTTGATTACAGCAACTCCACCAGCTAACTTAGCTAATCTTTCTTGAAGTTTTTCTTTATCGTAGTCGGATGTACTTTCATCGATTTGTTTTTTGATTGAGTTACATCTAGCTTCTATGTCTGATTTTTTTCCTGATCCATCAATAATAGTAGTATTGTCTTTATCTACTTTGATAGATTTGCAAGAACCAAGGTCTTTTAAAGTTACGTTCTCAAGTTTAATTCCAAGATCTTCTGAAATCACTTGTCCACCTGTTAAGATAGCAATATCTTCAAGCATTGCTTTTCTTCTATCACCAAATCCAGGTGCTTTAACTGCGCAAACTTTTAATCCACCTCTTAATTTGTTTACAACTAAAGTTGCAAGAGCTTCGCCCTCTACTTCTTCAGCAATAATTAATAAAGGTCTAGAAGATTGAACTACAGCTTCCAATAAAGGAACCATAGATTGCAAGTTAGATAATTTTTTATCACACAATAAAATTAACGGATCATTTAACTCAGTCGTCATTTTGTCCGCATTAGTAATAAAGTAAGGAGATAAAAAACCTCTATCAAATTGCATACCTTCAACTACTTCTAATTCTGTTTGAAGACCTTTTGCTTCTTCGACAGTAATTACACCTTCATTGCCAACTTTTTGCATAGCTTCAGAAATCATTTTACCAATTTCTTTTTCACCATTTGCAGAAATAGTTCCTACTTGCGCAATTTCTTCAGAAGTTTTTACTTTCTTAGAATTATCTTTTAGTCTTTGAATTACAGCTTCTACCGCAGTGTCTATACCTCTTTTTAAATCCATAGGATTCATTCCAGCAGATACATACTTACAGCCTTCTTTTGCAATTGCTTGAGCTAAAACTGTTGCAGTTGTAGTTCCATCTCCAGCTTCATCGTTTGTTTTGCTAGCAACTTCTTTAATAATTTGAGCTCCCATAT
>ERZ887849.1776-NODE-1776-length-18999-cov-5.083562_pt1 | contig 18999 bp, 18 predicted proteins | sample MGYA00521267_ERZ887849 | MGnify/ENA primary metagenome ERZ887849 (study PRJEB32303, sample SAMEA104408601) | aquatic metagenome | biome: Brackish water; feature: Pelagic; material: water | place: Baltic Sea | collected 2014-06-06T16:11:00 | depth 2,863 m ... | reverse complement strand
ATGCTGGGCAGCCCCGGTTCTTCGGGAAGGCGCTCCACCACGATGCCGCCGGCACTGCGCACCCGGCCGTCTTCGCCCATCGACACCCCGATGCGCAGGAAGGCGTCCATCTGTTCGGACCCCCGCACATGGGCGGCGAGGGCACGCTCGATGGTCTGGTCTTCGATCGCGCTGACGCCCCGATAGATCTCTTTGCTGACGTCCGCGCGAATGGCGTAGATGAGGCCGTTGACGTTGCCTCCCTTCGGCAGCGGGACCGAGGCGGGCGTGAGTCGTGCCCGCAGGCCACCCTCGCTGTCCACGTCGGCCATGAAGCTGAACCGGGGTTGTTCGCCCTGGATCTGGAGGGTGATGCGCTCTTCGCCTTTGATCCAAGCCGACATCAGCGACGCCGCCACGAGGGCCTCGGCGGCAATGCGGGTGGCGTCAGGGTCGAGGTCGTGGCGCTCGCGGGTGATGTTGGCGATGCCCGCCAGCTCGGTGGCGAGAAAGCGGACGGCGCGACCGGCGGCGAGACCGCGGTGGAGGCTGCCGGGACGGGGAGGGGACGGGGACAATCAGACTCCGAGGGTGGCGGCCCAAGCGTCCGCCTTGAAGCCGACTTGCACGGCGTCGATGGCGTCGTGGGTGCGGCGAATGAGGATCGGGCGCTTGATGAGCATGCCGTCGGCGGCGAGCGCGTCACAGGCATCGGCGTCGGAGAGCTCCGGCAGCCGGTCCTTCCATCCGCCCTGGCGGTAGCTCTGGCCGGATGTGTTGAAGAAGCGCTTGATGGGCAGCCCGGAGGCCGTGTGCACTTCGGCCAGCAGCGTGGCGCTGGGGGGCGCTTCGCGAATGTCGAGAACATCGGCATTTAGACCATTCTCGGTCAGCCAGCGCAGCGCCTTCTTGCAGGTGCTGCAGCCGGGGTAGTGGTAGACGGTGAGGCTCATGAGGTCTCCAGGGGGGACGGGGTCGTGGCCGTGGGCGCGATGTCGGATGGGGACGCTGGCGGGCCGTCTTTGGGGGGCGTGGCATCGCCCAGCTGGCCGGCCAATTCCACCCAGAACACCGACCCTTTTGGCCGGTTGGCGCGCACACCGGTGTGGCCGTTCATGGTCTCGCAGAGGTGCTTGACGATGGCCAGGCCGAGGCCAGTTCCGCCGACTTCCCGAGACCGACCGGAGTCCACCCGGTAGAACCGCTCGAAGACGCGGTCGTGGTGGGCGGGGTCAATGCCTGGGCCGTTGTCGGCGACCTCGAGGAGCACCCGGCCCTCGGTGGCGTGGACCGCCCGCAGGGCGATTGTGCCGCCGTCGGGGGTGTACTTCATCGCATTCTCGAGAAGGTTCATCAGCACTTGCTCCAGGGCGCCGGCATCACACACGAGCATGGTGCCCCGGGGGATCTCGACCGAGAGCGTGTGGTTGCGCGCCTTGGCCCGCAGCGCCAGCACATCGAGCACTTCGTCGATGATGGGTCGGAGCTGGAGGCTGGCCAGAACCAGGGAGTAGCGGCCTTCTTCGATGCGCGAGAGCGACAGCAAGTCCGAGATCAGCATGCCCAGCCGCTCGGTGTTGCGCAGGATGGCATCGAGGAACTGGTTGGCGAAGACGGGCTCTTCCATTGCACCGTCCTGGAGGGCTTCAGCGCTGGCCTGCACGATGCTCACGGGGGTGCGCAGCTCGTGGGACACATTGGCCACGAAGTCTCGCCGGATGTTCTCCAGGCGGCGCAAGTTGGTGACGTCGTGCAGCACCACCACGGTGTCGCGGGTGGCGCGGCGCTCGATGCGGGCCAGCAGCAGCCGGTTCTCGCCGTGAACGGCGTGCTCCAGGGTTATCTCGTGGGTCTCGCCCGCCTCGGCATCCTGGATGTGGGCGATGAGCTCGGGCTCGTCGATGGCGTCGGCGACCGGTCGGCCGCGGTCTTCGGGGGAGCACCCCAGCAACTTGGTGAATGCGCCATTGACGAGGGTCACCCGGTCTTCGGTGTCCAGCGCGAGGATGCCTTCGCTCATGCTGCCGAGCACCGCTTCAAGTTGGCGGCGCTCCCGGGCCAGAGTGGACACGGCGTTCTGGAGGTCGGTGCTGAGGTCCTGTACGGCGCTGCCGACCCCGCCAAGGTCGATGAGTGAAGCGTCTTCGTCGGGTGCGGGGGTCTCGCCGCGGGCGATGCTGGTGGTCTGTTCCATCACTCGCCCGAGGTCTCGGGAGAGCAGTCCGCTCGCCAGGAGGGGCATCAGTCCCGCGACCACGATGCCCACAATGGTGACCAGCGCGAGGATCCTGGACATGTGGTGCAGGGGCGCGTCCACCCGATCGGTGGGCAGCGAGACCCGGATGATGATGCCGTGGGGATCGGCCGACGTGACCAAGGCGACGTACAGCATGTCGCGGTTGAGGGTGGCGCTCCACCGCCGTGCTGAAGCCCATGCACGGGGTGAAGCCAGCGCGGCCTGGACCTCCTCACGGCCGCCGTGATCGTCGAGTTGGTGTAGCTGATCGGCGTGTACGTGGGAGTCGCCGAGCACCCGCCCGTCTTTTGTCAGGAAGGTGACCCGTCCGGTGGAGGCATCCCCGAGGCGGTGCGCGAGCGCGTGGAGGCCGCCCTGGTCCGCGGGTGTGGTGCGCAGCTCGGTGGCGTCCGCATAGGTTGCGGCGACGAGCTGGGCTTGGTGGAGCAGCTCGGCTTCGGCCTGAGACAGCAGCAGTGGCCCGACCACGACCTTGAGCCACACGCCCCCGGCCACGGCGAAGAGCATCACCAACAGCACAGAGACGGAGAAGAGTCGAGAGCGGGACTCGCGCCAGAGCAAGGGGGTCAGGCCTCGTCTGGGGTTTCGCTGAATCGGTAGCCGACCCCACGGGTGGTGTGGATGTGGGCACCAGCCGAGCGGAGCTTCTGCCGCAGTCGCTTCACGTGAGTGTCGACGGTGCGGGTGTTCACGGAGGCTTGGATGTCCCAGACCTCGCTCAGCAAGGTCTCGCGCCGTTGCACGCGCCCACGGCGGTCCATAAACGTCGTCAACAGGCGGAATTCCAGCGCAGTGAGCAAGCACTCTTCGTTCTCGACCCACACCCGGTGGGCACCCCGGTCGACCCGCAGCGTGCCGAAGATGGTGTTGTCTTCTGCGGGTTCCTGGGGCCGCACCCGCCGCAGCACCGCCCGGATTCTGAGGATCAGCTCTCGGGTGCTGAAGGGCTTGATCACGTAGTCGTCCGCGCCCTGCTCAAACCCCGCGACCCGATCGACCTCGGTGCTGCGCGCAGTGAGCATGATGACGGGGATGTCGCGGGTGCGGACGTCCGACTTCAGCCGGGCGAAGACGTCGGGGCCTTGGATATCGGGCAGCATCAGATCGAGGAGGATCAGGTCAGGCAGCGGATCCCGGGTGGCACCCAGCAGTGCTTCGCCGCCGCTATGGGTCGGCCGAACCGCAAAGCCATTGCGTCGCAGCGCAAAGTCGAGCGCTGCAACAAGATCGGGCTCGTCGTCTACGATCATGATGAGCTGGGACATCTCACTCACGGTGGGGCTTCGTTTGGTCGGTCCTCTTGCGGTGGTCCGAGGGACACCTGTGGCAGGTCCACCCACCCTGCGTATAAGGTGAGGACGAGTCACTTGCAGGCGGCGCCGGTGACGCGGATGGGACAACCGAAATGTCATGGCAAGCCAGCGGGCTGACCATCTCCCATGGTGTAGATGCGCGCGCCCCGAGTGCCCCCCAGCCACCGTCGCCATCCGGCCAGGGCCTGTCCCGCACAGCCCCGCCTGCTGCCGATGATGAGTTGCATGGAGTTGCACCACTGGTGCATGGTTCGGTCGTCGGTCGGTCGGCGTCCCCCGCCCGTCGCGCTGTCCTCCCCTCGCTTTTCCCTGTCTTGGTTTCCGCCCCCACCCGAACGGATGGGGCCCCCCCCGCGCCCTGTCCGGAATGTCCTGATGACCGCATCTTTCCGTGCTCTTGCCCTCGCCCTTCCCCTGATCTCCATGGCCTCGGCTGGCTGCTACAGCGCCACCGGGGACTCCCTGGAGGGGGACACCGCCGCGCTGTCTGGCGATGGGGCGTCGAGCAATGTGGGCTCGCTGGAGGGCCCGCGGGGCATCCGGGACGAGCTGTCCGATGAAGGGCTGGTGCTCTACTGGAAGCAGTCGGCGAACTGGGACCAGGGCGCGTGCCTGGAGATGCGGCTGCGCAACAACTCGGGCTGCGAGCTGAAGAACTGGGAGATGGGCTTGTCGGTCGACCAGTCGCTCACGTACTGGGCCGACGAGGGCGGTGCGTACTTCTGGCCCCAGGACAACCTTGTGTTGGTGGAGTCTGCGGACGGGGGCTCGCTGGCCTCGGGCGGCAGCGCGGTGTTCTTCTTCTGTGCCGAGCCAGCCGTGGAGATCTCGGGGCTTGAGCTGCGCTCGTCGTCTTCGGACTGTGGTGGCAGCGGCGGGTCCTCGGGCGGTTCGTCCGATGGCGGCTCGTCGGACGGTGGGTCCGCCGATGGCGACGATCCTGACCCCGAGGCGCTGTCCGGTGCTGTCGAAGACGCCGGGGTTCGGGTGCTCTACAGCCTCGACTACAGCGACACCCTCAGCGGTGAAGAGTTCGGCTGCTACAAGCTGCGCGTGCAGAACACCACGTCTGCTGCGGTGCGCGTGGAGTCGCTGGACCTCGAGATGTCCGAGACCGTCACCGGCGCCCTCGCGCGCTCGGAGGGCTACGCCACGGTGAGCACCGGCGGCAACCTGCGCTACGACGTGCCGGAGTACCGTCAGGAGATCGAAGCCGGCGGCAGCTTTGAGGTCTACGGGGTCTGCTGGACGCCCATCGTGCCCGTCGATGATGTGACCGTCACCCTGGCAGACTGAGCGGAGCGGGGCTGGGATGTGGGCCCCCCACGCAAGGCAAATTTGCGGGTGATCCGGACAAGTTCTGTCCGCGACTGGAGCGCCGCGGCCGGGTACGGCTGCGGTGCCGGAAGGGGGATGGCCAGTGGGCACCGCGTCCGGTTCTTGGGAACCTGTTGCGGAGAGTGCGCGCATGCTGTCTGTCCTGCGCGTCGCCGGGTTGGCGATCATCGACCGGGTCGAGCTGGAGTTTGCCGAAGGCCTGAACGTGGTCACCGGCGAGACGGGCGCTGGGAAGAGCATTCTCATCGCAGCGTTGGAGCTGGTGCTCGGCGGCCGTGGGCGCGCGGGGATCGTGCGCACGGGGTGCGAGCGGGCCGAGATTGAGGCGCTGTTCGACGTCCAGGGTCGGGATGCCCTGCGGGCGATGCTGGCCGAGCTCGATCTCGACAGCGGCCCCGAGCTGGTCATCCGCCGGGTGCTGCAGCCCTCTGGGCGAACCCGCGCCTATGTCAACGGGCGGCTGACCACGCTGGAACAGCTCCGGCGCATCGCCACGGGGCTGGTGGACATCTCGTCTCAGCACGAGTACCACCGCCTCGCCGATCCGGCCGGACACATCGAGTATCTCGATGCTTTCGGAGATCTGGGGGCCAGTCGCGCTGTGGTGGCCGAGGCCTGGGGGGCAGCACGGGATGCCCGGCGTGCACTGGACGCGGCGCTCGCCGGGGTGCGGGACCGGGCCGAGCGGGAAGACCTGCTGCGCTTCCAGCTGGCCGAAGTGCGGGAGATTGCGCCCATGGCGGGCGAGCTGGACGCGCTGGAACAACAGATCTCGCGGCTGTCCCACGCGGACCGGCTGGAGCGGGCGGCGGCGGGCGCGGAGTCGGCGCTGTATGGCCGGGACCGCTCCATCACCGAGCAGCTGTCCCGTGTGTTGGGCGGTCTCCAAGAAGGCGTGGTGCTGGACCCTTCGCTGGGCCCCTTGGCCGAGCGCCTGGATGGGGCCATCACCGAAGTGGAAGAGGTGGCGCGGGATCTGGCGGACTACGCGGCCCGGATCCAGGCTGATCCCCAAGAGCTGGAGCGAAGCCGTGCCCGGGTGCGGCGGCTGGAGCGGCTGGTGCGGCGCCACGGCGCGGGGCTCCAAGACGTGCTGGACTGGCAAGACAACGCCGAGACTGAGCTGGCGACGCTGGAACAGGGTGAGGCCCACATCGACGAGCTCAAGGCGGACGCCGAAGCCAAGCTGCAGGAAGCCCTGGTGGCCGCTGAAGCGCTGTCGTTGGCCCGGCATGGTGCGGCTTCGGCGCTGTCTGTGTCGATCACGGCCGAGCTGAGCGAGCTGGGCATGGGGGATGCCCAGGTGGTGGTGGAAGTGGCCCCCAGTGGCGGGCCTGGCGGGCTGGAGTGCGCGGGTCGCTTCATCGGCAGCGCGGGGATGGACCGGGTGCAGTTTCTCATCGCCCCCAACCCCGGCGAAGAGCCCCGCCCGCTGGCCCAGATTGCCAGTGGAGGGGAGCTGTCGCGGTCGCTGCTGGCGCTCAAGCGGGTGTTGGCCCACCTGGGGGACGTCGGGCTGTACGTCTTCGACGAGATCGACACGGGTGTCGGCGGGGCCATCGCCGAGGTCATTGGGCGCAAGCTGGCGGACGTGGCGGCCGGGGGCAACCAGGTCATCTGCATCACCCACAGCCCGCAAGTGGCTGTTTATGCTGACGAACACCACCATGTCTGCAAGTGTGTGGAAGGGGGGCGGACCTTCTCCATCGTGCGCCAGCTCACCCTGGACGAGCGCACTGAAGAGCTCGCCCGGATGCTCGGTGGCATCGACGTCGGGGGTGGATCTCGGGCGGCTGCGGCGGAGCTCTTGCACAGTGCCGAGCGGTCTCGGGTTCAAGGGGCGGGGTCATGAGCGGTCCCACTCCCGCGGTGGCGGCGGCGCTCCTCGCGCTGCGCAAGCGACCCGACAGCGCCGCGGCGTGGAACCGCCTGGGCGTGGCCTTTCGCGCGAGCGGCAATTGGGCGGGCGCGGCCAAGGCCTTCGGTGAGGTGGCCCGTCGGGCGCCCTCGGATGAGGCCCGGGCCCGATGGGTGGATGCCTGTCTTGCGGCCCGAGACCCCCGTCAAGCCCATGGTGCGCTCCAGAGCGGCCCTGTGTCAGATCCGGGCATGCGCTGGCGCCAAGTGGGTGATCTTGCAAGTGCCAAGGGGCTGGCCTACCTGGCGGCCGATGCGTACGAAGCGGCGGTTCAGGTCCTGCCCGACGACAGTGGGCTGCGGGTGGTGGCGGGCATGGCGGCGGTGACGGCCGGCGAAGGCATGCGTGGGCTCGCCCATCTCGAACATGCGGTGGTGCTGGCCCCGGATCACGTCGAGAGCTGGGCCAAGCTGTGTGTGGTCCAAGAGATCTGTGGTCAACCCGAAGCTGCCCGCACGTCTGCCTTGCGAACCTTGGCGCTTCAGCCGGCGGAGCCCCACGCCAGCCTGGTGCTCGCGAAGCTCCACCGGTCCGCGGGCGCCCACCGGGAAGCGCTCAAGACGCTGGAGGGTGGTGACTTCTCGGTGGCCCCGGACTGGATTCGGGTGCGCCGCCACCACGAAGAAGGCCAGTGCTGGGACCGCATGAAGGACGAAGCCCAAGCCTTCGCTGGCTTTGTGCGGATGAACGAAGAAGCCGAGCGACGGTCCACGGTCGACCGGTCGGCGATGGTGGCGTGGCGGTCCATGGTGGATGCGCTGGGGCCGGTCCAAGATGCGCTGTTGGCGGCGGCGGCCGTGCCTTGGTCACCCCCCGAAGATGGCCCGCCACCGGTCTTTCTCGCGGGGTTCCCTCGCTCGGGCACAACCCTGCTGGAGTACATGCTGGGGGCCCATCCTGCCCTCCAGCCCACCGACGAGACCCCCGCGGTGGACGCGCTGATCGGCCAGCTCCCCCGGCTGCTGGGTGGCCAAGCGGTCTATCCGGCGATTTTGGAGGGTCGCCTCCAAGATCCGGCATTGCGCACCCAGCTGCGAGCCCAGTGCCGACAGATCTTTGCGGCACTGCGCCCGGGCCTGCCCGATGACCGGCGGGTGATCGACAAGATGCCCTTCTCGACGGTGCATGTGGCGCTGATCTCGGCGTTGTTCCCCGATGCCCACTTCATGTGCATCCATCGCGACCCCCGCGACACGGCCTTGTCGTGTTTCATGCAGGACTTCATCTTCAACGGTGCGATGGGCCACATGATGCGCATGGACGACATCGTGGATGTGCAACAGGCTGTGTTTGGGCTGTGGCGCCAGGCCCGGCCGGCGATCCCGATCCCGGTCCAAGAAGTCCACTACGAAGCGCTCGTGGACGATCCCGAGGCCACGGCCCGGCGCCTCATCGGGGGGCTGGGGCTGCCCTGGTCTGACGCTGTGTTGGGCTATCGCTCGCGGTTGGAGGGCCAACACATCAGCACCCCCAGCTACAACCAAGTGAACCAGAAGATCTACGGCCGCGCCGCCGGGCGCTGGCACCGCTACACCGCCCAGCTCGCCCCTTGGCGGGCGGCCCTGGACCGCAACGCGGCGGTGCTTGGCTACGGCGTGGACGGTGACTTGCGGGGAGCCCGCCCTGGCGACGCGGAATAGGGCCGGTGCAGCCGTCGTGCGCTGGCGGTCCATTGGAGGTTGGTTTGGGTCGAGCATGGACACACACAGTGGTTGGACTGGTGGGCCTCTCTGCGCTGGGGCTGGGTTCCCCTGCGGCCCACGCCGAGGGCTGTGTTGCGGCGGGCTTCGATGGTCCGCTCTTTGCGGCGGGCACGTTCACAGCCGAGGCGAGCGTCGATGGGGATGACGAGGACGAGGACGACGACGTCGAGGGGCTGAAGGGCGCAGGCTTTCGCCTCGCCGGTGCGCTCGACTGTGACCAGGAACACGATGTGTACCTGACCTTCGGCTTCGTCAACCAATACAAGCCCGACCTCGACTCCGAGGGCTACTTCGAGCTGGGCAGCGTGATTCGGCTGGGTGGTCTGTATGAGACCAAGATCGCCGACATGGGCCCCGTCCCATTGATGGTGCGGGTTCGCGCGGGGCTTCACTCGCTGAACCCCAAGGGCGACTTTGATGACCTGCTAGACTTTCTCGACGAGGACGACGGCCGCCGCTGGGGGATGTACGCGGGCGGCGGTGCCGGGGCGCAGTACTACTTTGACGAGGCTCAAAAGATCGGCATTGGCGCCGACCTGGGCCTGAGCTGGCACCACTGGTGGCTGGTGGACTTCGAGGACGAGGTCAACGACGTCGACTACGAATACCGCCTTCGGGGTGGCTTCCTCGAGACCACCCTCGGCATCGAGGGCCGGCTGCGCTTCTGAGGCACAGGTGTGCGCTCTGGCCCATGGAACTGACTGACCGGGTCAGTTATCGGCTGGGCATGGCCCGTCGACGTCCCGAGTCCCGACTTCCTGACCTCGTGCGCACCGCCGCGCGGGTGTTCGTCGAGTCTGGCGGCTACCAGCGCACCCAGATTGGGGATGTGGCCCGGGCACTCGGTGTGGCCAAGGGCACGCTGTACCTCTACGTTCAGAGCAAAGACGCCCTGTTCGATCTCGTGGTGCGCCATGCGGACGCCCCCGACGACGTCCAGGTCGACCTGCCGGTGCCCACCCCCGCGCCGGGGTCAACGCTCTTGTGGATCGCCGCGCTCATCGACGGGGCGACGCTGCCGCCGCTCGACGGGCCGGTGTCCTCCGCCGCCGATGCCGCTCGGGAGCTGGACGCGCTGGTGACCGCGCTGTTTTGGCTGCTCCATGCCCACCGGTGGACGATTCGCCTCATCGCCAGCTCCGCTCGGGACATGCCCGAGCTGTCCGAGCTGTGGTTTGTCCAAGCCCGGGCCCGCCTCAACCGGCGGCTCGCCGACTGGCTGGTCCAGCGCGCGGGGCAAGGTGTGCATCGCCCCCTGCGGGTCCCGGCCGAAGCGGTGGCCCGCTGGATGTCCGAGTCGGTGCACTGGGCAGCGGTCAGCCGTGAGTTCGACGTTGCGCCCGAGCCGCTCGCCCCCGACGATGCGCTGGCGACGGTTCGCCTCGCTGTCGGACGCATGGTGCTGCCGCCGGCGGTGGCCCTGTGACGCTTGTCCTGATGGGCCTACTGCTGGTCTTCGCCTACACGGTGCAGACCGCGTCGGGCTTTGGGGCCGGCCTCATCATCCTCACGCTGGGCGCGCACCTGCTCCCCATGCCGGTGCTCCTGGCGCTGATGCTGCCCCTGTCGGTGCTCCAGTCCGGCTTTGTGGTGGCCCGCCACCCCGGGGACGTGGATGTGCAGCTGGTGCTGCGCCGCGTCGTGCCGTTGATGGCCCTCGGTGCAGCGATCGGCTTTGGCATCAACCATGTCGCCGGTGAAGCGCCCCTGCTGGTGACCACTCTCGGGGTGCTGATCGTGCTGCTGGCCCTCCGTGAGCTGGTGCTGCTGATCACCCGCCGCCCCAGCCCCGTGGCCAGCTTGTGGTCCAGCCGGCTCGCCATCTTTGGCGCCGGGGTGCTCCAAGGTCTCTCGGGCACGGGCGGTCCACCCCTCGTGTATGCCCTCGGCCGCGAGGGTCTCGACAAGGCCCGCTTTCGTGCGACCATCCTGGCGGTGTTTGTGGTGATGAACCTCGCGCTCATCACCGCGTTTGCCTTGGATGGCCGCTACGATGCCGAGCGACTGGGCCAGCTCGCACGGCTCGTGATTGCCCTTCCTGTGGGCATTGTGCTCGGTGAGCGCTTGTACGGGCTCTTCGACGAGCGCACGTTTCGCATCGGTGTCTTCACGCTGCTGTTGGCTGGCGGTGTGTCCCTCCTCCTTCGCCAATCCCCAGGGTGAACATGCTCGACTACGACCTCAAGATCACCGGTGGCCGCGTCATTGACGGCACCGGCAAGCCCGGCTTTCTCGCAGATGTGGCGGTCAAGGATGGCCGCATCGTGGCGGTGGGGGACTGCCCCGGCACGGCCTCGCGCACCCTCGATGCCGCCGGCGCCCTCGTGACGCCGGGCTTCGTCGACATCCACACCCACTACGATGGCCAGGTGAGCTGGGACGAAGAGCTGGCGCCGAGCTGCTTGCACGGCGTGACCACCGTGGCCATGGGCTCTTGCGGGGTGGGCTTCGCGCCCGTGCGCCCCGAAGACCACGACCGCCTCATCGCCCTGATGGAGGGTGTGGAGGACATTCCCGGCACGGCGCTGGCCGAGGGCATCACGTGGGGTTGGGAGAGCTTCCCCGAGTACATGGCCTGCCTCGACGCCATGCCCCACACCCTCGACTTCCTGTTCCACGTTCCCCACGATGCGCTGCGGGTCTATGTCATGGGCGAGCGGGCCATCGCCGGGGGGCCGGCCACCGACGAAGACATCGCCGAGATGCGGCGGCTGGTGCGGGAGGCGCTGGACGCCGGCGCCGTGGGCTTCTCCACCGGACGCAGCGACAACCACCGCAGCGCCACCGGCGACTTCACCCCCGCCAGTGAAGCCGAAGGCCGCGAGCTGGCCGGCATTGCCGAGGCCTTTGTGGGCCTGGACCACGGCGTGCTGCAAGCCGTCAACGACTTCAACATCCTCGACGGCAACGAGCACTTCGAGCGGGAGTGGGCGGTGCTTCAGGGCATGGTGGAGGCGGCGGGTGGTCGCCCGATGAGCGTGTCGTGCATGCAGCGGGACCACTCCCCCCAGCAGTGGCAGTGGATCTTCGAGAAGGCCGAGAAAGCCCAAGAAAAGGGCTTTGACGTGCGGTGTCAGGTCGCCCCCCGCGGCATCGGCGTGTTGCTCGGGCTGCAAGCCACCTTCCACCCATTCATGGGCCACCCCACCTACAAGGCCATGCACGATCTGCCCCTGGCGGAGCGGGTCGCCCGCATGAAGGACCCCGCCGTCAAGGCCCAGATGCTCGCCGAAGAGCGGGAGCCGGTGGGTGGTGATGGCTCGCCTTTGCCAAAGCTCGCGGACTTCTTCCTCGAAAACATCGAGATGCTGTCCATGCGCTTGTTCCGGATGGCCGAGCGCCCGGACTACGAGCCCGGCATGATGGACAGCCTCGCCGCCGAAGCGATGCACCGCGACGAGCATGTGATGAGCGTCATCTACGACGCGCTGCTCGAAGACGGCGGCGAAGCGCTGATCTACTTCCCGGTCTACAACTACTCGAACATGAACCTCAACGACGTCGGCACCATGCTGCGCCACCCCCTCGCGCTGCCGGGGCTCAGCGATGGCGGCGCCCACGTGGGCACCATCTGCGATGCCAGCTTCCCCACGTTCATGCTCACCCACTGGGGTCGGGACCGGGCGGAGGGTCGCTTGCCCATCGAGCGCTTGGTCCAGATGCAGACCGCCGACACTGCCGACTTCATTGGGCTTCAGGACCGGGGCCGCATCGCGGTGGGCCTCAAGGCCGACCTCAACATCATCGACCTGGACGCCCTCAAGCTGCTGCGTCCCGAGCTGCAGCGGGACCTCCCGGCGGGGGGGCGGCGGCTGATGCAGCGGGCCGAGGGCTACCGCGCGACCATCGTGTCGGGTGAGGTGGTGGTGCAGGACGGCGTGGTCACCGATGCCCGGCCGGGGCGGTGGGTGCGGTCCGGCGCGTCCTGAGCCTCAGGGCATCCCGAACGAGCTCGGCACCGGGGCGCGGAACTCCATGGGCTCGGCCGAGTGGGGGTGCCGCAGCCGCAGTCGCTCCGCGTGCAGCATCAAGCGCGGGGCGGCGGCTTGGCTGGCCGGTGTGCCATAGAAGCGGTCGCCCAAGATCGGGTGGCCCAGCGCATCGAGGTGCACCCGGAGCTGGTGGCTGCGGCCAGTCTCGGGGTAGAGCCACACCCAGCTTCGGTCGGGCGTGTGGTGGACCCGGCGGTAGCGGGTCAGTGCGGTGCGGCCGTCCGTCGAACACACGACGCTGCGGGGGGTGCCTTCCAACCGGCGCAGGGGCTGGTCCATCTTGCCCTCGGACGGGACCAGAATGCCCTGTGCGACGGCAATGTAGCGCTTGTGTACCTCGCGCTCCCGGAACTGGCGGAACAGCTCCCGCTCGGCCTTGCGCCGGGTGGCGAAGACCAGCAGTCCTGACGTGTCCAGATCGAGCCGGTGCACGGCATAGACGGGGGTGCCGGCCAGGGCTTGTGCGCGGGTTTGGGCGCAGTCCGCGAGGTCCGCACCCCGCCCCGGCACACTCAGCAAGCCCGAGGGCTTGTCCACCACGATGACATCCCGGTCGTGGTGCACAACGTGGAGGGCTTCGGCAGGGGGCTGGTAGCGCCAGGTGCTCATCGGCGGGCGCGTATCCGGCCAGTCGCATACACGGGCCACCAAACCCCAGATCGGAGGATGCCATGGGTGTTGAGATCGAGACCAAGACCGCCGGTGATGGCGCGACGTTCCCCAAGCGCGGCCAGACGGTCACGGTGCACTACACGGGCACGCTGACGGACGGCACCAAGTTTGACTCGTCCCGCGACCGCAACCAGCCCTTCGAGTTTGTGCTCGGCGTGGGTCAGGTCATCCGGGGTTGGGACGACGGTGTCGCCCAGATGAGCGTCGGCCAGCGCGCCTTGCTCACGTGCTCTTCGGACTTTGCGTATGGGCCCCGGGGCTATCCCGGTGTGATCCCGCCGGACGCCACCCTCGTCTTCGACGTGGAGCTCCTCGGCATTCGCTGAACCCCGCGCTTGCGGGTGGGGGAGCGGCGGCGGCACGGTGCGTCCTGCTCCACGCCCCTTCCTTGCCCAAGGTCTGCCATGCGCCCCTCGAAGTCCCCTGTGTTCGCCCTGCTGTGCCTCGCACTCGTGGCGTGTCCCGACGAGACCAAGTCTTCGGACGACAGCGGCTACGCCGTCACGTGCACCACCGAGGTGCGCACGTCCGTGGTGCTGGAGCTGCTCGGGGATGCCGGCCAGAACCTGGTCTCAGAGCTCGGGTCGGACGGGGTGTCGGGCACCCTCACGACGGAAGATGGTGCGGAACAGCCCTGCGAAGCCATCGTTGACTCGCTGATGTGTGGCTGGGAAGCGGCGGGCCACTTGGTGGTGGTGGCCACGGTCGACGGGTACGTGCCCGAGCAGCTCGAGGTGGACGTCGCCGCCGACGAGTGCCACGTCATCACCGAGCAGCTCAGCGTACAGATGACCCGGTTGGAGGACGCGGACCGGGCTGCAGCAGGTCCCTGAACAGCCCGACGCTCTGCAGGCTCAGTCGGATCGCTTCATCAGGGCGCAGGGTCTCCCAGCGGTCGGCAAACCAGCGGTCAACCGCGCTGCCCATCGCCATGCTGACACTGACGAGAAGGTCCTGGGGTAGGTCGTTCCGGACGGCTCCGATCAGCTGGCCAGCCCCCAAGAGCTCGGCAAAGATGGCCTCGAACGGGGCGAGCAAGCGGGCCAACACCGCGCTGTCGGGGTGGTGCCAAGCGCCGCGCATGAGCTGGACCGGGGCCGGGTGTTCGGCCATGACTGCCACCGCCGACAGGGTGCTGGCTTCGACCTGTTGCCACCAGTCATCGGGGTGGTCGACGTCACCCGACCAGTGCATCGCCGCCCAGAGCGGGGCCATGGCGTGCTCCATGACAGCGAGCCACAGGTCGTCCTTGTCGTGAAAATAGTAGTAGAACGCCCCCTTGCTCAGCTCGGCCGCTTTGAGGATGCGGTTGACCGATGCCTTGGCCGGGCCGTGCTCGACGAATTCCAGGGTGGCCGCCTCGATGATCTGGGACTTGCGCTCGGGCGGCAGCTTGTCAAAGCGGGGCAGGGGCACGGGCACTCTCCGGGGGGGCCACAGTGTACCCGGAGGGGCCGGTGCTGATCGCCGTCAAGAAGTTGGAGGTGAATTCCGTTTTCATTTGTTGCATGCGTGTTGAAAGTGACTATCATTTGCGTGTGCAAGCCCGGCCCGGGAGCAACCATGATCGTGTGCATGTGTGAAGGCCTCTCCGACCGTGAGATCCGTGCCGAGATGGATCGGGGCGCCACGTCCGTGCGGGAGATCAAGAAGCGGTGCGGTGCATCGGGGCAGTGTGGCATGTGCGCCACCATGCTCCGCCAGATGGTGCGCGCCCGGCAACACGAAGCGCCCGAAGCGCCCGAGACCCGCTGAATTGCCGTGACGTGAAGGGCACGCTAGCCGCCCTCCGGCTCCGTTAGCGGAGGGCTCACGCCAGGAGGGAAGCCATGGGCAAGAAGTCCGGAACGGTCAAGAGCAAAGAAGTCATCCGTGTTCTCAACGAGGTGCTGACCGGCGAGCTCACCGCCATCAACCAGTACTTTGTGCATGCGAAGATGTGCCAGAACTGGGGCTACATGCGCCTCGCTGGCCTGCTGCGTGCCGAGAGCATCGACGAGATGAAGCATGCAGACCAGCTCATCGACCGGATCCTCTACCTGGACGGCGTGCCCAACCTCCAGCGGCTGCACAAGGTGAACGTCGGCGAGACGGTGCCGGAGCAGCTCGCGTGTGACAAGGCCCTCGAAGACGAGGCGATTCCCCGCTTGGCCGAGGGCATCGAAGTCTGTCGGGCCGAAGGTGACCACGGCTCACGGGTGCTGCTGGAGCAGATCCTGGTGTCCGAAGAGGTCCACCTGGACTGGATCGAAGCCCAGCTTGGCCAGATCGAGCAGATGGGTGTGCAGAACTACCTCGCGCTCCAGGTCGGCAACCCCGCCTGACTGGGTTGGACCCTGCGCCCGCCTCCCCGGTGGGCCTGTCGATCATCCGGCGGAGGCGCCATGGCCGTGCCACAGGGTGTTGTCAGCGCGGCGGAGCGCGAGTCGTTTCGCCGCGATGGCTGGTTGATTCAACGGGGTGTGCTCTCGAGCGCCCGCCTCGCCCAGCTTCAGCGCTGGGTGGACGTGGTGACCGACTGGGCAGAGCTGGTGGGCGGTGGCCCCGGCATGCACCACTTCGAGCAGACGGACGCGGGCCCCCGCCTCGCCCGAAGCGAAGACTTGGTGCCCAACCACGCCGGGCTGCGGGCCTTCATCAGTGAAGGTCAGCTGCTCGACACCGTGGGGGGTCTCTTTGGCGAGCCGGCGGTGCTCTTCAAAGAGAAGATCAACCACAAACAACCGGGCGGTGCCGGCTTCGCGCCCCACCAAGATGCGCCCGCCTACCGGTTTGTGGACCACCACATCAGCTGCATGGTGCCGCTGGACCCGTCCACACGCACGAGCGGGTGCTTGTGGGTGGCCCGGGGGCACGGCGCGGGTGTGCTGCCGATGGATCCCGAGAGGCACGGCTGCATCGCCCAAGACGTCGTCGACTCCCTGGAGTGGGTGCCCGTCGAGCTGCTGCCTGGAGACTTGCTCTGGTTCGACTCGTACCTGCCCCACCGCAGCGAGACGAACCGCAGCGACCGGTCCCGACGGGCGATGTACCTCACCTACAATGCCCTGCAGCAGGGCGATCACCGCGAGCGCTACTACGCGGACAAGCGCCGTGAGTTTGCGGCGGCGGGTGACACCTTTGGCGGGGAGCGGGTGCGCATCAGCGTCAACGACGACTTCCTCGGCCGGCCAGCGGCCCAGGCCCCGGCTCCCCGGCGACGACCGGTGCAGGACCTCTTTGACCGCTACGAAGGCCCTGACGCACTGCAGCTCTATGACGAGGCGGTCACCGAGCTGTCCCATGGCCTGCAGTGTGCCGAGCTGGCAGCGGCCGAGGGGGCTCCGCCAGCGTGGATCGCGGCGGCCCTGCTCCACGATGTGGGCCACTTGCTCATCGGCGATCTGTTCCCGATCGATGAGGACCTGCCCAAGGACTTCCAGCACGAAGAAGTCGGTGCCCGGTACCTGGAGCGCTGGTTTGACGCGGAGGTGACGGAGCCAGTGCGCCTTCACGTGGCGGCCAAGCGCTACTTGGTCACCCGCCGGCCCGGCTACTTCGACACGCTGTCGCCGTCTTCGGTGCGCAGCTTGGCCGTCCAAGGGGGCCCGATGTCCGAGGCCGAGGCGCTGGCCTTTGAGGCGCTCCCGGGCCACGAGGGCGCTGTGAAGGTGCGGATCTGGGACGATCTGGCCAAGGACGCCGAAGCCCGCTGTCGACCGTTCTCGGCGTGGACGCTGCTGCTGACGGCGCTGGTCCAGGGCTGAGGCTGGCCCTTCGGTGGTCAGGGACGCCGCCCGGGGGGTATCGTGCGCCCGCCGGAGGCCTGACCATGCGACGTTTTGTGACCCGAGTGTGTGCCCCTTCGCTGGTGTTGGCACTGGCCGGGGTGGGCTGCGAGGACAGCAAGGGCAGCACGGATGATGCCGGCGTGGCCATCGACGCCGATCGGGACGGCTTTGCGGAGGCCGATGACTGCGATGATCGCGACCCCACCGTCAACCCAGACGCGGTCGAGAAGTGCGATGGCATCGACAATGACTGCAACGGCGCGGTCGACGAAGGGGTGGGCGACCCGTGGTACCCCGACGGGGATGCGGACGGCTTTGGCCGCGACGGCGACCCCCAATACGCGTGCACGGCACCGGCGGGCCATGTGCCCAACGACCAGGACTGTGCGGACGAAGACCCGGGCATCTTCCCGGGTGCGCTGGAGCTGTGTGACGGTGTGGACAGTGACTGTGACGGCATTCCCGACCCCACGTCTTGCCGGCCGCTGTCGTCGTCAGATGTGATCCTGGCCGGGGACGTGTCGGGTGGGGGCTTCGGCGACGCGCTGCTGGCCCTGGGCGACGTGGATGGCGATGGCCACGGGACTTTCTTGGTGGGTGCGCCGGGGGTGTCGGGCGACCTGCCCCGCAGCGGGGCGGTCTACGCGTTTGATGGCCCGCTGGATGTGGGCGGTGGGCCCTCCAGCGCGGTGGCTCGCTTTGTGGGGGAAGACGTGGACGCCAACGTGGGGGCCTCGCTGGCACTTCTCGATGACATCGACGGCGACGGCATCTCCGAGGTGTTGGTGTCGGCCTGGGGAGACCCGACGGGCGGCGGCGGGGCCGGAGCGGTGCTGGTCCTGGGGGCGGAGCAGTTCTCTGCTGGACCGGTCGACGGGGCGGACGCGTTGTTCCGGGTGTTTGGCGAAGCGCCGGGCGACAGCGCCGGGCTCGGGCTGGCGGGGCTCGGTGACATGAACGGAGACGGCCGGGCCGAGCTGCTGGTCGGCGCGCCCAATGCGGACGGTGTGGACGGCACGACCAGCGCGGGCGTGGCGTATGTGGTGTCGGGGGCCACGGTGGGTGAGGTGTCGCTGGCGCTGGCGATGGGGCAGATCTCGGGAGGCGCCGAGGGCAGCTACATCGGTGAGGTGGTGGATGGGCCCGGAGATCTGGACGGGGACGGCATTCCCGATGTGCTCCTTGGGTCCCAGTACGACGACCGGGGCGCGGTGGACGCCGGTGCGGTGTTTGTCTTTCTGGGCCCCATCTCCGGCAGTGTGTCGCTGGGCGAGGCCGACGGGGTGCTCACTGGGGAGGACGCTGGAGACGGGGCTGGCTCGGCGGTCAAGGGCATCGGAGACATCGACGATGACGGCATTGTCGACGTGTTGGTGGGGGCGCCCAACAACGGCGCGGGCGGGGAGACGGCAGGCGCGGCCTACCTGGTGCATGGCCCGCCCTCGGCGTGGACCACCTTGGCGGACGCGGCCGGACGGCTGATCGGGCGGAACCCCGGTGACCACGCCGGCAACGCGCTGGCCGGGCTGCCCGATGTGAACGGGGACGGCCAGATTGACCTGTTGGTGGGCGCCTACATTGATGACTCAGCGGCGCTGAACGCGGGGTCGGCGTACCTGGTGTTCGGGCCGCTGTCGGGCACCCGCTTCTTGGCCGACGCCGACGGTGGCTTCATTGGGGAGCAAGAAGGGGACCTGGCCGGGTGGACGGTGGCATCCGGGGACGACATTGACCAAGATGGTCTGACTGACGTGCTTGTGGGGGCTCGACGACAGGACCGTGGCGCGGCCGATGCGGGCACGGTCTACGTTCTGTATGGCGCCGGCTTGTAGGTCAGAAGCTCGCAGGTAGCGAGCTTCTGACCTACTGCGTTGTCTGCGGGGGCCAGCCCCCGCGCCGCGCCCACGGGGCGCTCCCCCACGGCATCCTCGTGCCGAGTCTGCCGCCGTCCGGTCGGGGACCGGCCGGGCTCAACGCATCGGATGCGCTGAGCTCATCGGCGCGCAGGTAGCGAGCTTCTGACCTACTGCGTTGTCTGCGGGGGCCAGCCCCCGCGC